>MTKZ01020831.1_pt2 | contig 21106 bp, 16 predicted proteins | sample 1042781 | NCBI WGS metagenome assembly MTKZ01 (sample SAMN06212207, study PRJNA360539) | anaerobic digester metagenome | biome: Wastewater treatment plant; material: sludge; isolation source: anaerobic digester fed with sludge from wastewater treatment plant | place: Denmark: WWTP Viborg ... | reverse complement strand
ACGAGCTTTTAGAAGGTAAGAGATCAATGGCTTTTGTAAAATCACTTTTGATAACTTCATAAATAGCTTCTTTGGTCGCACGAGGTTGGCGAAGGTCATCACCCGGATTTAGTGGCGTTGTAATTAATGGAACTTCGCCAAATAATCTGACAAGGATGAAGTAATAACTTGCCCTCAGAAAATAAGCTTCCCCTAGAACTCTGTTTTTAGTACTCTCTTTAATATCCATATCAGGAACATTCTGCAAGACAAGATTGCAACGCAAAATACCCGGTGCCGGACCTCTCCAGACATCAAGTGCCGTAGCATTGTCGGTAGAAGTGACGAAGTTGGCGATGTCTTGTGTTTCAATACCATCTGTTCCTCCGCCCGCTCCTACGACACTATTGCCAGCCCAAATATCTGTTGTCCAGATGCGCAGATTGTACAGTTTCGGCCATTGAAGCGGCTGGTATGCGCCATTAATTGCGGAGATGGCATCGGATTCTGTGCGCCAGAAATTGTCCGTATTGACAGAATCAAGCGGTGCTTTGTCCAGAAACTTATCACAGGCACCGAAGCTCAGCGTCAATGCTACTAATATGATCGGAAATAAATATTTACCTCCTATGTTTATCTTATTCATATAATTATGATTACTATTTTTTAATTAATTAGTCTACAACACGATGTTTATACCGGCACTGAATACCTTGGTCACCGGGTACAAATTAAGGTCGATACCATTGGCCGCAACTTCCGGATCGAATCCTGTGTACTTGGTAAATGTGTATAAATTCTGTCCTGAGAAATAAATCCTGGCAGAAGTCATCTTCGCTCTATTCACAAGTTGCTGTGGAAAAGTGTAACCAAATGTCACATTCTTCAACCTCAGGTATGAACCATCTTCTATATATCTATTAGAAACTCTGGTATTTTTATTCGGATCGTTGAATACCGCACGTGGCATATCATCACTTGTTCCTTCGCCTGTCCATCTGTCCAATGTAGCCGTTGTCTGATTGACTGCCACAGCCATTCCTTCCTGATAAATTCTGTTAGCATTGTAGATTTTATTGCCATATACACCTTGGAAGAAAATGCTCAAATCAAATCCCTTGAAACTAAAGGTGTTATTGATGGCAAATAACCACGATGGATTCGGATTGCCGATGAAGGTCCGGTCGTCATCATTGATCACGCCATCATTGTTGAGGTCCAGAAAACGAATGTCTCCCGGAGAAGTCCTGTTGTTGCCCTCACTGCCGGGAACCTGCACTGCGTAATTGTCTACTTCCGCTTGATTCTGGAACAAACCATTGGTCACAAATCCGTAAAATTCATTGATCGGATATCCGCCCGGATGTTGAATGGCAAGGTTTTGATTGAGGCCAATGCTGCCGACATACATCGGTATCGTATCATTCAATTTCAGGATGCGATTTTGATTATAACCTACATTAAATCCTGTATTCCAGCCAAAATCACCCGTCAGGTTTTTAGTATTTACAGTAAGTTCTACACCTCTGTTTTGCACTTTTCCAAGATTGGCCGGAGGAACCACGATGTCAGAATATCCCGTAGAGATCGGCACTGTCAAAGGCACGAGCATGTCATTGGTGTTCTTGATGTATGCATCCAATGCCAGATCTACCCGATAGTTGAGGATGGTGGCATCCAGACCGAAGTTGGTTTGCTCCACTCGTTCCCATCTGATATTCGGATTGGGCAACATTAATGGCACGATAGCCGTCACGGGCTGGCCATTAAAGGTGTATTGCACCGTCTGTAGCGAAGACGAAAATGCATAATTTCCGATGTTTTGATTCCCTGTGACGCCATAACCGACTCTTACTTTCAGGTCGTTGAGTTCTTTGATATCTTTGAAGAAGTTTTCTTCTGAAAGCCTCCACGCCACAGAAGCTGAAGGGAAGGTACCATATCTGTTGTTCTTTCCAAACCTTGACGAACCGTCTCTTCTGACTGTAACCGTTGCCAGATATTTATCTTTAAAACTATAATTTACCCTTCCCATAAGCGAGAAAAGGGACCATTCATTGGCCGTGCCGCCGATAGATGGTAGTAATGTTCCGTTGTTTAACTGCTGAGTAACATCACTAGCAAATCCTTGTACAGTGCCATTGATGCCGTCATATCGATTGACCTGAGCGGATGTACCAGCCAATACAGTCACCTGGTGTACACCCACTCTCTTATCGTAAGTAAGGTAATTGTCCCAAAGCCAGGTTAGGTTTTTGTTGAAATTCCTGCCCAGATAGGAATTTTCCTGTGGTGTAGGCTGCCAGTCGTATTTCGGTGCCCAATTTTTAGTATCCCAGAATGATGCCTGCAATCCTCCGGTAGTCCTGAATTTGAGGCCTTTCCACAGTGAAACTTCTCCATAGACATTTCCGAGGATGTTGAATCCTGTAGTTTTGTTTTCATTGAGCGTGGCTTTTCCGATGGGATTGATGACGTCACCGACCCATGACGGTTGGCCGATAGGACCGGAATAAGTGCCATCTTCATTGAATATCGGTTGATTAGGTAGGGCCGACATGGCATTGCGAATGTCGTACGAACCACTTTTTTTGACGTCTGAACTTAAGTTGAAGCTGTTTCCAAATTTCAACCAGTCAAAAACTGTTGACTCAGAATTAAACTGTAGTGAATAACGTCTGTAGTTGGTATTGATGACGATGCCGTCCTGATCCAATACACTTCCTGACAGGTAGTAGTTGGATTTTGGTCCGCCACCTGAATAAGCCAAAGTATAACCTTGCATAAATGCTTTTCTGAAGAGTCCTCCCAGCCAGTCTGTAGAAGTGGTCAGGGAAGTTGGATCGGCAAAAGCTGGATTCTGTGCCTGACCGCCATTGGCCATTATTTCATTGTGAAGGGAGGCGAATTGAGAAGCGTTGAGTAAAGGCACAAGGTTGGTTGCTTGTTGCTGTCCGACGAAAGTCTTGAACTCAAGCATTCCTTTTTTGCCGGACCCTTTTTTGAGGGAGATCAAGACGACGCCATTTGCACCGCGTGAACCATAGATGGCGGCCGAGGAAGCATCTTTCAACACTTCAATGGAGGCGATGTCGTCTGGATTGATGCTATTCAATGGAAGGTCTGTCGGAATTCCATCGATCACCAGTAGCGGATCACTGTTGTTGATGGTACCTGTTCCGCGTACTCTGATGGTCACATTACTACCTGGAGCTCCGGAAGAAATAATCTGAACGCCGGCAGCACGACCTTGCAAAGCCTGACCGATATCCGGCACGGGCAGTGACTTAAGTTCTTTACCACTCACAGAACTGACAGCTCCGGTGAGGTCTTTCTTTTGTTGGGGGCCGTAACCTACGACGACGACATCTTCGAGGGAGATGTTACCTGGTTGCATGATGATGTCAAAAGTTGATGACTCTACAACACCTACAGCCAAAGTCTTATACCCGACAAAGGAGCAAACAATGACATCGCCCTGTGTTGCGCGAATGGAAAACTTTCCGGTCAAGTCTGTAATGGTGCCAACTGCGCTGCCTTTGATGCCGACGCTGACGCCTTCCAGCGGCTGTCCGAGACTTTCGGTTACTATTCCGGAAATAGTTCTTTCCTGGGCAATAAGCGAGGAAGAGAAAAACATTAGCATCAAGAGGGCGGCCAACGTGTGGCGAATTTTGTAGAGATATGACATGCCTAACTCGTTTTTATTCATTAATATATTTGGTTAATTCAACCTACAGCAGTTAAATATTTTGCCAAAGATGGTAATCCAAACATAAAAGAGTCAATCACAGCGTTTCATTTTTATATCATATTGTCTCAAAAGGGAAAATAGTGAACAGCGAACAGCGAACGGCGAACAGTGCCGCAGATGAAACGAATATAATTTGTTACAAAAACACGATGATGATAAAAGGAGTAGAGTATGGAATTGAGAATAGGTATAAAAATATTGATTGGGTATATTGTCCATTGTGGATGGAAGAAGTTATCCATTGTCAATGGATGATGTTGTCCATTTGGAATGGATACCCTATCTTTGTCCAAAAATATTGAAAAATGATCCTTCAAGAACAGCTAAGCGAAGTGATAGAAGCACAGAAAATTGTTTTTAATCAGAAAAAGAATTCCTTTCCCCGTCAAGCTCTTGAAAAAATTCCTATTGTAGAGCAGTTTGCAACTATCATTTCCGGTATCAGAAGGTGTGGAAAAAGTACATTGTTGTTACAGCTACTTCAATCAAAATACAAAGATGCTTTGTATCTCAATTTTGAAGACATCCGACTGGTCGGCTTTGAAGTCAGTGATTTTAGCAGATTACAAAAAGAAATAGAAGAGAGAGGAATAACCGTTTTGTTTTTTGATGAGATACAATTGGTGGAAAAGTGGGAAATATTTGTACATCAACTTTTGAATAGTGACTATACTTTATTTGTTACGGGTTCAAATGCATCATTGTTGAACGGTGAAATGGGAACTCATCTGACAGGAAGGCATTTGCCCATGGAGCTGTTTCCGTTTTCCTATTCAGAATTTTTAGCTTATAAAAGTCTCACAGCCGGTGAAGAGTCATTAAAAACATATATTCAATCGGGCGGAATGCCGGAATATCTTAACACCGGAGAACCCCTGATACTCAGCAGGTTGATCGATGATATTGTCGTGCGTGATATTGCTGTCAGAAATAACATCAGAGAAATAGAATCTCTAAAAAAACTTGCATTGTATTTAATTTCTAATGTTGGAAAACCCGCTTCTGCTAATAAACTTTCCGGTACTCTGGGAATAAAATCTCCGACCACGGTTTCTAATTATTTTGCTTTTTTTAAAGACACTTATTTGCTGGATTTTTTACCTCAATTCAGTTATTCCATGAATGTTCAGATAAGAAATCCAAAAAAAGTATATGTCATGGATCTTGGTTTTATTGAGGTCGCGTCAGCATCTTTTTCGGATGATTTAGGAAGGAAGTTGGAAAATCTAGTCTATATATATTTACGAAGGCAGCAGGATGAATTATATTATTTTAAAGAAAAAGGAGAGTGTGACTTTGTCGTTTTTAATAAAGAAAAAATAAAGGCTCTAATTCAAGTTTGCCATCAAATAAACGACTTAAATATCGAGCGGGAAACACAGGGATTATTGGAGGCAATGAAATATTTTAAAGTTTCGGAAGGGGTGATAGTAACGATGAATCAAAAGGATGTAATTAATGTTGATGGTTTTGAGATTAGGTTGGTTCCGGCGTGGGAGTATGTGGGGTGAGGAAGTGCAAATTGGTTTGTCTAAAGGAAAGAAATATAAAGAATGCGGGCTTCGGTTATAAAAAAAGATTAGCAGCCAAACCTTGAACTTCTGCTTAAAGGTTAAAACTTTTTTAACTTGTGAAACATTTAAAAAATATTAAACTCATCACATGTCTATTTCTTCGTTCACTCAGAATATCCAAAATGAAATAATCTTAAATATACTTTCTTCTAAAGTGTCTATTCACGCTGCTATGGCTTGGTTAAGTGACACTAAAATTATCTCTGCTTTAATTAAAAAATCTCAAGAAGGTGTCTCAATCCAGATAATTGTGAATGACGATACCAACAATGAAGCTAATGATCACCATTTTGAATCTCTAAGAAGAAATGGTGTTGAAATAATTCTTTATTCCATGGTAAAGGGCCTTATGCACCACAAATTTTGCATTCTGGATAATAAAACCTTGATTGTAGGCTCATACAATTGGACTTATTCTGCAGCTAACTATAATCATGAATCGATTCTTATTTTAAGAGATGAGCCTAAGGAAATTCAAAATTACATTGATGTATTTGGGATATTGAAAAATGAAATGCGTAATGAGGAGCATGACTTTTATCCAAATTTAGATGGAACAACATTGCATTACAAAAACAGAATTTTGTTTTTAGAGATCGAGATAACTGTTCTGGAGACGGAATTGGCTGAACAAGAAAGAATGATTTATGAGTTCGATGTAATGTTTAATCAACAAATAGGGTATCTTATTCTTGAGAAAAGAAGATTATCTGAACATCTCAATGAAAGGATCGCCTTTTTAACTAAAAAAAATGAAGACATTGCAAAATGGGAGGCATCAAAAAAACAAACTAAAATTTACGAAGAACAATTAAAAATTGATACTAAAATTTCAATCTCTGAAATTGATGAGAAAGATGTTGAAACTCTGAAAAAACTATATCGCGAATGTTTGATGATGGCTCATCCTGATCGCTTTTTTGATCAGCCGGAAAAATATGAGGAAGCTAATATCTTAACAGGGATACTTGCGGATCTCTACAAAAATAAAGATTTCGAGAAAATGAAGCAGATATGGCAGGAACTGAAAGACGGAACTGCATTTAAATCTGATTGGAGCAGTATTACAGACATAGAATTTTTTGAAAAAATAATTGACAATCTTTTAAGAAAAAAAGACAATATAATGCAGTTTATCAACAACAATAACGGGCATCAGGCCTTTACTTATTCCTTAAAATACCAGTCTCTTCAAGAGTATTTTAATGTAATAAAACAAAAACTAGTGGCCGACATTGATCTTATAAAACAGGATATAAAAAAATATACTTCATGAATAAATTGGTAAAAAGTGATGATAAACAAGTCACTAAGTCAAATCTGATTCAGGACGAACTTTTGGACATCGAATCAATGAAAATTAAGGAAAGGCCATATACCGCGCAGATTACAAGTAATACTCCAACCGCTTTTATCTTTTTGATAGACCAAAGTAGTTCTATGAAGGGCGGCATTGCATGGAATGAAAGTCAAAGTACAAAAGCTGAAATAGCTTGCATTGTAATTAATAAATTATTAGAAGATTTAGTAGAGAAGACTAAAAGTGGCAATACCAATAAAGATTACTATAAGGTTTCTGTAATAGGTTACGGCGGCCCAAACAATGATGCACATTTTGCTTGGCAAAACAGGCTAGCAGGCTCCAAATGGCTTTCAATGGCAGAATTAAGTTCAAATAAAGACGTTCCTTTCAAGGAAAAAAGAAATATTACTTCAAGAGATGGGAGTGTTACTGAAAAGATAATTGATTGCTTTGGTTGGATAAGTCCGGTTGCCGAAAGAATGACTCCAATGAAATCCGCCCTTGATATGACAAGTAAATTACTTGATGACTGGTTGTCTGAAATAACTGATGTTAATTGTTTCCCGCCAATTGTTTTTAATATCACTGATGGAGAGGCAAATGAAGAGCCGGAAGATTTGATTTTAGCTTCAGATCAAATCAGGTCTAAGTATACCTATGATGGCCATGTTCTGTTTTTCAATATTCATATCTGCAGTAAAGATGGAAACCCTGTTATTTTTCCCACCGGAATGGAAGAATTACCTGACAATAATATTACCAGGACCCTTTATAATATGAGTAGTATAATGCCTCAAAGATTTGTAAAAGAAATAAAAATACTTCGACAGATAGACATTGATAGCCAGTATGTAGCAATGGCTTACAATGCCAATGCAGAGAGTTTTCTTAAGTTTATGAATATTGGAACATCCCATACCCGTTGAATCCAAATGAAAAAACTTGTATTTCAAAGTACTGTCAAACCATACGAGGAGGCCAATTCAAGAGAAGACAGAATAAAAGTTGATCATGAAAATGGCTTGTATGCAATCGCAGATGGTGCCGGAGGTGTTGGATTGTTTGCAGGAGAATGGGCAGAATATTTATTAGAAAACCTTCCTTTAACTCCTTTTATATCCAAGCTGGAATTCGTAAAATGGCACCGTGATATCAAAGAAAAATATATAAGAGATAGAAGGCGATATGTTATAGAAGAAAGACCAGATCTCCTTCTAAAATTCGAAAATGAAGGCTCTCTTTCAACTTTATTGGTTTTATGGCACAACAAGAAAGACAATACCATGAGTTATTTGTCCTACGGAGATAGTGTACTTTTCGTCTTTACCCGGAAATATTGGTCAAGTATGAAAAGCTATGCAGACTTTCTCCAAAGACCATATCTAATCAGCTGTTATCACGCGCCGGCTGAAGAGCATATAGATCTTGATTCAATTCCAATTTCCAAGGGTGCAAAATATGTTTTGTGTAGTGATACATTGAGCCAATATTTAATGGCGTCTTATTATTTTACATCTGACATTGAAGAACATAAAGATGTACTAAATATCATAGAAGCAGATTATGAAACACTGAGCCAATACACAATAGACTTAAGAAAGAAAGGATTTGAACAAAAGAATTTTACAAATGATATTATAAAGCCTTTGCTTCAAGCAGGCAAAAATGAATTATCATTCAAAGAGTATCTTTATAAACTTTACGATGAGGGCGTCTTAGGTTATGATGATTATTCCCTCATAAAACTATAATTAATGGTATATCCCACTATTGCTGAATATAAATATGCGATATTAAATGATCCGGAAGTATTTAAAACACTGAAGCTAGAACCAGCTATTGATAACCAGGGCAATATCTTTCAAATATCAGGAGGGTATGCGGTCATTTTTAAAATGAAAGAAATTGTAACCGGCAAGTTCAAAGCCATTAAATGTTTTCACAAGCACAAACCTGATCTCATACCAAGCTATCTCCTTATTAGTGAACATTTAAAGGAATATGATAGCCCATATCTGATAGATTTTGAATTTTATGAAGATGAAATGTGGGTAAACAGTGAAATTGCAAATGAAAAGGAGTTTCCGATTGTAGTAATGGAGTGGGTGGAAGGCGTTACTTTAAAGCAATTTATTAAAGAAAATATAAAAAACCCCAAAAGAAGTTTATTACGAAATTTGAGTGGTTCATTTGATGATCTCGCCATTTGGTTAATTAATCAAACTTTTTCTCACTGCGATATTAAACCAGAGAATATTCTCATAAATAACCACAGACAACTTAAGATAGTTGATTATGATGATATGTTTGTTCCCAATATGAAAGGTCAAAATGCCAGAATAGAAGGCACTCCAGGATATATTAATCCAAACCGTTCAATTTATGACTTTGATGAAAATAATGACATCTTTAGTCTCGTAATTATATCGTTGTCACTGAGAGCAATTGTAATAAATCCAGAAATATACAATAAGACATTTAGTGAAGAACATTTAGTCTTTACTCAGAATGACATTGAAGATCATTACAATAGCGAAACTTTCAATTATTTGTGGCAAATATCCAGAGAAATTGAAGGAGAATTTATTGGCTTTCATTTGTCTCTAATGCAAATACTTCTTTATGTTGACCAAGAATATGTAGGTGAAATAAACACAGAAGTAGAATCAAGAGATGAAAAGAATTGGAAAAAAAGAAATACATATATAAAAGACATCAATGTCTATTTCAAAAATAGTTATTGGAAGCAACAAATTTTCAATACATTAAATGTTACAAAAGCACAAAGTTTCATCGACACTTATTCATTTAAAGCAAAAGACCAAATTCGAATTTTTGCATATGAAACGTCTTCTTTTACAAAATTAATATCGAGACATTATTCCCAAATTGAATTGTTAATGGGAACTATAGCTCAATACTTAAATTGGACTGAAATTTGTTCAAGAACTGACATCTTTTGGGATATAGCAAAAATAGAAAAATATGAACAGTTCATTGATTGGATATGTTTCAGTAGCAATCCAACTATAATTTTTACAGAGGAAATTATTGAAAAATATCAGGAAAAGTTGCAATGGATTTCTTCAGACTATTTTGGTCAAAGTTTAAGTAAAAGCACCAATATTAATTGGGATGAGGATTTAATTTTGAAATACATAGCAAAATGGGATTGGGCCGCCTTGAGTTCTAACTTATCTTTGCCTTGGAGTTCTCAACTTTTTAATATGTTTTTTGATCATTGGGATTGGTCAGAATTGAGTGGTAATATCCATTTACATTGGTCAGAAAATTTTATAGATAAATATTCTGACAAATTGGATTGGGATAGTTTGGGTTATAATTCAAGTTTACCATTGAATGAACATTTTATAGATAAATATTATGAAAAATGGAATTGGCAAACCTTGACAGTAAACAAGGCATTGCCAATTTCTATTGAGTTTCTTGAAAAATATAAAAAACAATTATATTGGAAGGATTTGAGTGGACACTCTCAATGTGCTACAATTCCTTGGTCTATTGAACTAATTGAAAAATTCATAGACGAATGGGATTGGTATCAACTAAGCTATAATAAACATTTACCTTGGTCAGAAGATTTAATTGATTATTTTATTGATTATTGGAAATGGAGTCCTGAAAACGAGTTCAGAATAACATGTTTAAGCTTTAATTATTCTATTAATTGGTCAAAAGACTTGATCGAAAAATATAAAGAAAGATGGGACTGGGTAATACTTTCTTCGAATACAAGTATTAAATGGGATGTTGATTTACTTAAATATTTTTCTGATAAAATTGTATATAAAGACGATTCTTCTAGCCATTTTGGCGGTTTTGAAGGAGATGGAATGCAACTAACAAAAGAAATAGTATTATGGTGTAAGGATAAAATTGATTTAGATATATTAAGATTGAATTATTCTTTTGATTGGAATCTTGAAGTTTTAGAAGAATTGGTAGATTTAAAATCTTTTGAAGATTTATATTATACCGGAGACAAAGAATTTTACTATAAAGATTCTTACTTTTCTAATGGCCCTAAGCCACCACTTCCATATTTATACTATTATTATAAAGATAGAGGAATAATAAACAGTTGTTTTTTAATAATTTTTAAGATATATGGAGAATATATAACTTATGAAATGGTTGAAAGTGTAATATTATATTTTAAGGGAAAACTTTAATGTTTTCTAAAACTTCCAAATTCAATGACACTAATAGTTAGACTTATTTTCAAAGACAGAACCTATATTGCAAGCGACAACAAACAGTCTGACCAAGATGGATTAAGTTTAAACAAGGGAATATGTAAATTAATTGAATGTCCAAAAATAAAATCTGTAATTGGACTATCTGGCTTTTTGTGGGATAAGGATTTTAATTTTATAAAGCATCTATCAGGTGTAACAGAGGCCGAGGATTACACTAATTTAAATGAATTAATACAACAAATAAACACATCTTTGAAGGAAATTAGTTCTGAATATTTCGAGAAGTCCATTTCAGTTATTATTCCGTGTTCAATGAATTTTGACTATCATAGAACTGCTTTTATAAAAGAGGCACATTCTTTTACTTTCAAAGAAATTAAAAAGAATCATGGACATGAATTCTATAATAATTATTTGAAGAACATTAGGGCTCAATTTTCTATAGATTTAAATTTAATTGAAGAAAATATAGAGATATCAAAATTAATTGATAGTATAGATTTTGATAAGAGTTTTATCCCTCAGGATCTTTTGGAAGTAGGTTCATTTCAACCACATAGTGTTTTTTATAGTTTATTTTATGCTGCAGCAAGCGAGATTCTAAAGCATGAAGGAGTAATTGATTTTGAAATTTTAACAGATTTAGAAATTGTTGAGATCTTTAAATTCTTTTATAAAATCATAGATAAATATAGTGACCATAATAGTTTAACAGAAGCTGATCCAAGTATTAGGAGTAACTCCTATTTCATTACAATAGGAACGTGTAATTCAATTGTTAAAACAGATAATTTGGGAACTATGTGGTTATTGAGAATTTAAGTCCGTGAAGATTCTTGTGCTTGTCGTGAAATTCAAGTGAACTTTGGAGAAATAGGTTATATTCAAGTGAAATCTCGCATAAGTTTAAACTTCTAAAACATATTACCTGTTAATATGTTATATTGTTCCTGTGCTCTGTCACAAAATAAGACCTAAAGTGGTCATGTTTTTTGAACTTTTTTCATTTGCGTGAGATTATAGTGGTCTTCCTGTCAGAAATGATATTTAATTGTAAACTTTTTAAAACTATTAAATCGATTAATATGAAAGGAATATTCTATAGAGTTAGTATTCATTTAATGCTCTTGATAGCAATTGAGCAACTTGAAGGATTGATTTTTTTATCGGGTAAACAGGCATCCCTATACGGCAGACTTCTGTGTTAAAAGTTGTAACGCAATATTCAAAAAATTTGACCAACAGGGTAATGGAAGGGATCGAATCCCTTGTCTGCTGCTAATGCCACCTTTACGGGTGGCTTTTTTGTTTTCTCTTTGTAATTCTATATCTTAATCTTTGTTTGAATCAAGTGAGTAAAATAAAAACTATTTTATTCTGTCAAACTATTTCAAAAATCTATCTCAAATTACCTCAACAATATCTAATAATTATCCTGCGAAGTCATTCAAGTATCCAATAGATATTCTTTAACTTTATTCCATTCATTCAAACCCCGGTAATAAAACAACTTTAGATCTTCATCAATCAATTTTATTGGCAAGACATTCCTTGAATAAAATTAACCGCCCAACTCTGCCATTGCCATCCTGAAAAGGATGGAACACTTCAAAGTCACGGTGAAAGGCAATGACGACTTCGAATGATTAATCTTTGATCAACCATGCAAATCTCAATTTTACTTTGAGTTTTGCATGGTTGTATTGAAAAATATTTCATACCTTTGCATCTTAAAATAACAACATTACTATGTATTTGAATAGAAAAAAGGAAGACGATGTCGAATTTGCTATAAAGCATTTTCCTGTAACCGCAGTCATCGGTCCTCGTCAATGTGGAAAATCAACCTTGGTGAAACATTTGATGGCTAAATATACTTCCGAATTTTTATATCTTGATTTGGAACGGCCCTCAGATTTGGAAAAACTGAATGATGCAGAATGGTTTCTTTCAAGTCAAAAGGACAAACTAGTATGCATTGATGAAATTCAAAGAAAACCAGAATTATTCCCCCTTCTCCGAAGTTTGGTAGATGAATGGGATCGTTCAGGTTGTTTTCTGATTCTAGGTTCTGCTTCCCGAGATTTGTTGATGCAAAGTTCCGAATCCCTTGCGGGACGGATTATATACAAACAACTCACCCCATTTTTGTGGGCTGAAGTATCGGATATTTCTATAGAAAGCTATTTTGAAAGAGGAGGATTTCCTCGAAGCTTGTTGGCTGTTAACGATAGGGTTTCTTTTGACTGGCGTGAGAGTTTTATTGTTACATTTCTGGAACGAGACCTTTTGCAATGGGTCAATTTTACACCTGCCACTATGCGACGTTTGTGGCAAATGTTGGCTCATGTAAATGGACAAACGGTAAATTATTCCAGTCTCGGCAATTCCTTGGGTGTAAGCAATCAGACTGTAAAGAATTATATCGACTTACTGAAAAGTACCTTTATGGTAGATGTAGTAGAACCTCATATTTCCAATTTGGGAAAAAGGCTGGTAAAAGCTTCGAAAGTTTACATTTCCGATTCGGGTATCGTAGGGGCTTTATTGGGCATTCGTTCATTTACAGATTTGGCCGGGCATCCTGCATTTGGTTCAGTGTGGGAAAGTATAGTACTTATCAATTTGCGAGGTACATTTCCCGATGCCGAAATTACACATTACCGAACTGCGGGTGGGGCTGAAATTGATTTCGTGGTCAATATCCGAAATCAAATAATTGCCATAGAGTGCAAGGCTTCCTACGCTCCAACACTTTCAAAAGGAAACCATATTGCCATTAGTGACATTCATCCAGCACACACATTTATAGTTACTCCTTCTTCTGAGAGTTGGCCGATGAGCAAAGGAATTGATGTAGTCTCCCTTACAGAATTATTTAGAAAGTTAGAAACATTTATCTAAAAATATTGGCAAGCAAGTTTTTATTCTGAATAAATATGTTCTGACGGCATTATTCTAAATCACACTTTTTGCTGTCTCAAAGAAGCAATTATTCCTTTTATTGCTTCTTTCAGAAAGCATTTTCTAAAACTACAAATGCCCATTTCCATTCCATTCCTCATCAAAATTCTCACCACCTTACTTCTTTTCGTACTTTAGCATTTTACATACTGCAGCTTATAAATATTTGAAAAAGTACCATTTAATTTATTTCATTTTCCTATTTCTCCAGTCTCAAACGATCGGTCAGACCTTCTATTTCAAAAATTACCAGGTCAATGACGGACTCTCAGGCAATACCATCACCTCTATCGTCCAGGACCAACAAGGTTTCATGTGGATGGGCAGCCGCAATGGGCTCAATAGATTTGACGGAAAAAAATTCAAGGTTTTTAAGTATAAAAAAGAGGATAAAAACTCCATCGGTAGTTCGTCTATCCTCAGTTTGCACATGGACGAAAAAGGCAGCCTTTGGGTGGGGACGACCAGAGGAATTTATCTCTACAACAGCAGGGACGAGACATTTTCATTGATCAAAAATATTCCACAAGAAGAAGTCAGAAACATCAAAAGTGCCGGAGATGTGCTCTGGATCGTGGTCAATTTTAAATTGTATCAATACGATCTGAAAAACAACCGGTCGATTTATAGAAAAACTGCCTCTCCCGTAGTAGCAATGTCCATCAGCAAACATAATAAGTCCGTCTTGGTAGCGACCATGGACGGCAGGATGTTTAAGATCCAAGCCGTTTCCGAATCTGTTATTCAATATGATCTTACTAAATTCAATGGGGCTGGAAAACTCACACAGATTCAAGACATTTACAGCATCAATGACAGCGCATTCCTAATAGGAACTTTCGACAGAGCCTTTCGGGCAGATCTAAAACATAAACAGCTATTCAACCTATTTGACAAAAAACCGGATCTCAAAAATATTCAGGTCCACACCTTCATCGCACAGAATGACAGCACTTACTGGATCGGCTCCGAGAAAGGAATTTATGTCTATAATTCAAACAAGAAAGACTTCACTCACATCACCAAGGAACTCAACAATCCATATTCAATTACTGACAATGTCATACAGTCTTTTTGCCTCGACAATGAAGGCAGTGTCTGGGTTGGTACCTTCTTTGGCGGCGTCAATTACTTTACACGACAGTTCAATAATTTCAAAAAAAATATGCCCGGTGTTGGCAAAAACACCATCTCAGGAAGCCTCGTTCATGAGATCTGCAAGGACCGCTACGGCGATATGTGGATTGGCACTGAGGATAAGGGTTTGAATAAAATAGATGGTAGATCAGGGCAAGTTACTTCTTTCAGCGCAGATGGGTCTCCGGCTAGTATTTCATACAACAACATCCATGGCCTCGTCGCCTCCGGAGATGAACTATGGATTGGAACCTACGAACACGGTCTCGACGTCATGGACATCCGGACAGGCAAAGTAATAAGGCATTACAAAAGTGGAGATAAAAAATACGATCTGAAAGGCAACTTTATTGTTGCTTTATATCGCACGAGATCCAATCAGATCCTCATCGCTACTTGGAATGGTCTTTTTAGATATGACAGGCCGAATGACCGTTTTATACAATTGTTTCCTTTCAATTTTCAAGTACAAGCCATCCATGAAGATCGTGACGGTCTGCTTTGGCTCGCCACTTATGGAAATGGCGCGTATACTTATGATCCTATTACAGGAAAAACTAAAAACTTTCGCAACGAAGCAAACAATAAAAACAGCCTTCCGGATAATTATGTGAATGGTCTCTACGAAGACGAGGCGCGTCATCTATGGTTTTGCACGGAAGGAGGCCTCAGCAAATATGACCGAAATGGCACCTTTACCAATTACACAATGGAAGAAGGTCTCCCTGAAAATCAAGTTTATCGGGTTCTGGAAGATGAAATGCACCAACTGTGGATATCCTCCGCCAAGGGTTTGATAAAACTGGATCCCACATCCGGCCAGATGACACTTTATCGGGTCAATGACGGTTTGCCGACAGAACAGTTCAATTACAACTCTTCATTTAAGGACAAAGATGGCACCCTTTATTTTGGTACCATTAATGGTATGGTTAGTTTTAAACCGTCTGCTTTTGTAAAAAACTCCTCCATCCCACCCGTTTTCATCACCGACATTCTCATCAATAACAAAGCTCAGGACATTCACCCGCAAGGACTTTTGAAGCATTCCATCCTGCATACGGAGTCGATAAATCTTCCTTATGACAGTACCAATATTACGTTCGACATCGCAGCCTTGAGTTTTGTGGCCCCGGAGAGTAATGTGTACAAATATTTCATGCAGGGTTATGATGCGGACTGGACCAAAGTCGCCGGAAATCAAAGCATCCATTACAACAAACTTCCGCCGGGCAATTACAAGTTGCGTATCCAAAGCGGCAATAGTTCAGGTGGCTGGAATCCAAAAGAAACTAAGTTAGATATCAGGATCGATCCACCGCTATGGGCATCTTGGTGGGCATATCTTTTGTATTCGCTTATTGTGATTACAGTGGCTGCCCTTATCCTCAGATATTATTATATTGCAAACAAAGCAAAAAACCAACAGCGATTAGAGACTTTTGAGCGGGAGAAAGAACGGGAAATGTACAATCTCAAATTGGACTTTTTTGCCAATGTAGCACACGAGATCAAGACGCCGCTGACGTTGATCAAGTTGCCATTGGACAAAATGCTTGACGATGAAGCTGAGTATTCGCAGGAGGCCGTGAATCATCTGCAGATGATGAAGAAAAATACAAACAGGCTGATAGATCTTACGCAGCAACTATTAAATTTCAGAAAAGTGGAATCAGAAATGTTTAAACTGACCTTTAGTAAGGTAGATATCAATGAATTATTGTCGGAAGTATTTCACGACTTTGATGAAGTGGCGAAGGAAAAAAACCTAGATTTTGACCTCATCCTGCCGCGCATGTCGCTTACAGCTGTAGTGGATGAAGAGGCCATCAAAAAAATATTTACCAATCTGATCAGCAATGCGACCAAATATGCGGCTCAGAAAGTCACAGTCAAATTATTGCCTTTCAACAGCGACGACATGATGTTTAATATAGAAGTCAATAGCGACGGAAATAAGATCCCTTCTGAACAGAAAGATAAAATCTTCGAACCCTTCTACCGCATCAAGGATAATGGTAAGGAAACGGGTACCGGAATCGGCCTCTCACTGGCAAAATCACTTGCAGAACTTCACTCCGGGATGCTCACGCTGGTACCTACGATGGATGATGAAAATCTGTTTTTATTGTCCATTCCCATCATTCAGGAATCGGCAATTATATCAACTCCTGTTTCTAAAACTAAACCGGAAGAACATAAAATTGTCTCATCTGCCGTGGTTCCAACATCGATGAATGAGGAACGAATCAGTATTTTATTGGTAGAAGACAATCCTGAGATCCTCGACTTTCTCAATCGGGAATTAGGACATCACTTCAATATCCTGACAGCCGGAAATGGTCTTCAAGCTTTGGAAAAACTGGAAAACAATAACACTGCGCTCATCATCAGTGACATCATGATGCCTGTGATGGATGGCATTGAACTTTGCCGTCGGGTGAAGTCAGAACTGGCTTACAATCATATTCCCATCATACTTTTAACTGCTAAAAATTCTGTTCAGGCAAAGATCGAAGGACTCGAAACCGGAGCAGATGCTTACATCGAAAAACCGTTTAATCTGGCTTATCTCCTCGCACAAGTACATAGCTTACTCAACAACAGAGAACTTGTCAAAGAATATTTTACCAAATCTCCACTTACACATTTGAAAAGTACGAGTATCTCCACACAGGACAAGGCTTTCATTCAAGACATCACCAACCTCATCTATGAAAACATCGACAATCTCGATCTCAATGTAGATCAACTTTCTAAACTCCTAAACTTAAGTAGGCCGAGTCTTTACAGGAAGATTAAAGCCTTGTCGGATCTTACTCCGAATGAACTCATACAGGTCGTCCGTTTGAAAAAAGCCGCTGAAATCCTATCAGAGGGAAATTCAAGAATCAATGAAGTCGCTGCAATGGTGGGTTATAGTGTACAGTCTAATTTTTCCAGGGATTTTAACAAACAGTTTGGGATGACGCCGACGCATTTTATGGAGGGGTTGAGGGTGAAAAAGTGAGAAGGTGAGGAAGTGAGGAAGTGAGAAGGTGAGGAAAGCGAACGGCGAGAGGTGAACAGCGAACGGTGGCGGAGAATAATCTTTGGTGCTTAATTTGCTAAAGACTAAAGGGCAGCAGCAGTATTTTAACTTATTTAAGAAGCAGAAAAGGATTCATTAATCAAGAGTATTTATCGGCAAAAATTTAGGACGGTTATTCCATTACTTCTGAAATAATAGCCAAATAATATTTCTTCTGTTACAAAAATTAGCTAACGTTTTATATTTGACTATTGATAGTCAATAGTCAAATATCTAATGCAAATATTGTGGGATGATGCCGCCACAGTTTATGGAGGGATTGAAAGGGAAGTGGTGCGGGAAAAAATAAGATGGAAAGAGTATGCTCTGTCTACTAAAAAATTCCTGTGATACGGGGTTTGAGTATAAGTTTTTTTTCAATAAAGCATTTCATGTAAGAGTAAAATAATCATTTGATTGTAACTTGATTACATTCAAAATAAATTTTGAAGACACCAGAACGTAGATTAACCTACGCTCAGCGTTCCACAACAATTGATTTACATAATCTATGGTCATGTGGTTCGGCGTAGTTTAAATTACGTCGGGGTGTCACCAATGTTTTCTTTGAATCTAAAAACGAATTGAATAAACCCTAATTTCAAAAGGGATAATTTTGCTCATCATAATCTCCAACCAAAAGAATCAGCAGCTCCAGCTCATTTCCTTCGAGAGTGTCAGTCTCAGCTTGAAATATTTCCATTAACCTGGTACTTGCAGCATTGTATTCTTCTTCAGTTTTTATGACTTTCCATTTCATTGATTATTTGTGTTGAAGTTTTTAAAAAGTAATTTAGAAATTGATAATGAATTATACCCCTAACACGATATCGGCATCAATATCCAACTTAACACTTATCTCCCGTGCGACCTTAATGGTGATTTCACTTTTGCCATTGAGGTATTCAGAGATCCGCGATGTACTAACTCCAAGCAACTCTGAGAGCCGCTTTTGGTTAAGATTCATCTCTGCCATACGTAATTTAATTACCTCTTCTAACGAAGGCTTTTTTATAGGATAATACCGCTCTTCATAATCAGCAACCCAATCTGACAAGAGGTTTAATTCAATATATCCCTTCGCTTCCTGGTTTTCGATATTGTCTGAATTTTGAAGCAATTCTTCTACTCTGGCAGAAATTGCCTCGTATTCTTTTTCTGTCTGAATCATGGCTAAATATTTTTTATATCATCAATTTTATCATATTCCGGATGAGAGCCAATAAATCTTATATATACTTTTTTTGCATTAAAAGATATTATAGCAATCAGTCTGTACTTATTTCCCTTTATATTAAAAACAAAACGATTATTCCCGATATAGTCTATCGTGTTAAAATCCCTTCTCAGTTCATTGATATTCCTCCAATCCCTTTGTGAAACGAAATTATACCAAAGATTTAAAGGTAGTTCGGCATCATTATGCTTTTTCGAAAATTCATCAATTCTTTTGTGGGTAACTATTCTCATTAATTTATTTTGTATAATAAGTAAAGGTACAAAATAGTTTTGTATTCGGGAATATAATTACAATATATGTAACTATTTTTAAAACTTTGAAGTTTTTCACATCGCTGCAAGAGGCAATCCATTCCCCTGTGCTATGAAATAAATTTAACGTTATTCATTTTACACAATAACATCGCCAGATCCCTTCCTGTCTTGATAGCGATCGGCAATCCGCCGCCTGGTTGATTCCAGTGACTGCAAAGAAACATATTGTCCAGACCGGGAACACGAAGTTTGACAGGAGATGGTGCCAAAAGGTTTTTGCCGGCAAGCCAGCCTTGGGTGCTGCCTTTCCAATTGCCCGTGTATCGATGGAAAGTAGCAGGCGTTGAAAGATCCATCACCTCAATATCACCGGGTTCTAAACCAAGTTTAGTGGTGACGATGGCGGCACATTTATTCAAAAATTCTGCTTTTAAAGCCCGGTAATCTGCCCTGTTTTTGCGCCTGTGTCCGATCCAATAATCGGCCTTGGAAGTATAAAAGTTAATGACAATGCAAGTCTTGCCCGGAGGAGCCATAGTCGGATCGTAGCTGTAATTGTGGATCTCAAATCGCTCATAAACCGTGCCATCAGGTGATACGAGATTTTCTTCCAATGGGAAACGAGTAAAATGTGATAGGCCTGTCAGATCTTTATTGACACCAAAAGATGCCTGAATAGAGGAGAAAAATGGCTGTAACTTCTTTAGATTCTTTAGATCAAGTTGAAGTGGCGTGGCAAACTTTCCCGCCAACAATTCGAATATCGTATGGTGCCAGTCGCCGGCAGAAATCAAATAATCAGATTCATAGATTACATTATTACGAACAATAATGCTGGTGACAGATTTATCATCAGTCACAACTTTCAAAACAGGCGTTTTGTAATGTATTTTTCCGCCCGTTTCCAAATACCTTTTTTCAATACGTTGCGCAAATGCAAGCGAACCGCCCATGGGATATCCGGCACTTTCGAGATCATAACTCGCCATGGGCACAGCGATGACCATTATATCGACTTCGTCGTTGTCGTAAAGTAATTGGAAAACTTCCTTAAGAAATGGGCTTTTAAGTTTGTCTGCAAACGTAAAATTGGTCTGACCCTTGTATTTCATAAAAAGAAACAACAATTCGAGATATTTCGCTCTTGCCATATTGCGCTTCAATTTATTCCACCAACCATCGTCATGGTCTATCGGAGGAAGATCAAATTTTTGCAAAGTTCTAACCAAACCTGTGAATTCTTTGATCATCTTTTCATCCTCGGGAGTCAGGTCGATCATATATTCCTCTAACTGCTCAAGATTATTGTACAGATAAAAAGAGTTTTCGCCATACTTATTGAGGTGATCTTTTACCTCCAGCTTTATGCGATATTGATGATTGACCACTACCAACTCATCCATGTCAATCACCTCCGACCACATTTGATAGAAGGCACTACCAGGGCCGGTTCCAAGTATCCAATGCGCACATCCATCAAAGGTATAATCCCCGATCTGCCAGGAAGTGCACAATCCTCCGGGAATATTGTGTTTTTCAAAGATCTGTGTCTCAAAACCATTTTTCTGCAAATAACAACCTACCGATAATCCTGCGATTCCGGCACCGATA
>MTKZ01120960.1_pt1 | contig 21117 bp, 18 predicted proteins | sample 1042781 | NCBI WGS metagenome assembly MTKZ01 (sample SAMN06212207, study PRJNA360539) | anaerobic digester metagenome | biome: Wastewater treatment plant; material: sludge; isolation source: anaerobic digester fed with sludge from wastewater treatment plant | place: Denmark: WWTP Viborg ... | reverse complement strand
CCGTGTCCTGGGCGTCATCACGAGGCAGGTCGCTCCCCCGAGCGTGAAGGGAAAAGAATTCAAGATCCGCTACGGGACCCAGATAGGGCACGGTCCGCCGAGGCTGGCGCTCTTCGGCAATTCGGACGCACCCCCGCCGGAATCATACATGCGATACCTGAAGAACCGGCTGAGCGAAGTCTTCGGCCTCGAAGGTACTCCGCTGATACTGCATTTCAGGAAGGGATGATTTTCACTCCGCCTTTCGCCGACGAAAGCCCGGCCATCTGGGCGGCCGTCAGCCCTAGAAGGGGATGTCGCCNNCGCCAATCCGGGCATATCTCGGCGAGAGGCGCCAGGATGGAATTTCTTTCGGGTATTGCCCTGTGGGGGAGCGTCAGCTCCGGAGAGTCCATTACGAGGTCACCGTAAAAAAGTATGTCGATGTCGATAAGCCTCGGCCCCTTGGGGACATCCCTGGTCCTTCCGATCGACTTTTCTACTTCAAGGCATCGGGCGAGAAGCTCGGCGGGGGAGAGGAGGGTCTTTCCCGCTACCGCCATGTTCAGGAAATCAGGCTGGGGAGGACATCCGACCGGTTCGGTGAGATAGAGGGAGGAGAGCTTCAGCCCTTCGAAGATGCCGCTGGAGTTCAGGGCTCGAAGAGCCGCCTCCAGGTTGGAGCGCGTGTCGCCCAGGTTGGAGCCGAGGGAGAGAGCTGCTGGCAGCGGGTTCAAAATTCGAGGACCATCTCCTCGTAGGCGGAGTAGGATTCCGGGAATTCTTTCCTCGCGAGCGATTCCTTCTCAAAGACCTGTTCGTCGTCGTGGAAAGGATCATGATGGAAGAGGAGCAGCTTCTTCACTCCCGCTTTCTGCGCCACGCCGACGCAGTCCTTCCAGGTCGAATGGCCCCAGCCTTTACGGTCCTTTTCTTCCTCGAGGGAGTTGTTCGAGTCCATTATCAGCAGGTCGGCCCCGGCGGAGTGGCTGACGAGAATCTCGTCGAGCCTTCCTCCGTCCGGTTCCGTGTCTGTCGCGTAGACTATTACTTTTCCTTCCGCCTCGATGCGGTAGCCGATGCAACCCTGCGGGTGGTTCACCTGGAACGGGGTTATCCTCGCGCCCAGCAGTTCCTCCGGAGATTCGAGGTGGACCGCCTCGATCTGCGCGGGAAGGGCGCCGAAAGGCACCGGGTAGAAGGGGGTGATCATCTGGCTGGAGAAGACCTTTTCGATCTCCTCCTTGCCGTAGATGTGGATCTTCGCGTCCCTGCGAAAGACGGGCTTGAAGAAGGGGAGGCCCTGGATGTGGTCCCAGTGGAAGTGCGACAGGAAAATGTTGATGGTCTCCGCGTCCTTCGGCCTGTGCTCGGACATGTGGTTGCCCATCGAAACGAGCCCGGTCCCCGCGTCGAAGATCAGCCTTCTTTCATGCCCCAGGCTCAGTTTGACGCACGGGGTGTTCGTCCCGAAATGGTTCTTCTTCTTCGAGAAACAAGGAACGCTTCCTCTCGCACCCCAGATCCGGATCTTCATTCTCCACCTCTCAGGACCGGTTGTCCCGTACCATGCCGCGTCCCTATTTTACTACTTTATCCTGAATCGTTTCAAAGAGGCCTTGAGGGACTCCTCGAATATCTCCAGGGCCGCCTTTGCCTGCGTCCTGTCGATCACCAGCGGCGGGCAGATCCTGACCGTGTTGGCGCCGCACCCGAGGACCAGGAGGCCTCTTTCGAAGCATTCGACCTCCATCCTGTCCCGCAGTTCCGGGAAACGCTCTTTCGACGCCTTGTCCTTAACCATCTCGACGCCGATCATAAGCCCCAATCCCCTTACATCGCCGATCACGGGGTATTTCTTCTCCATCTCCCTGAAGCCGTCAAGGAGGAACTTTCCCTGGATCCTGGCGTTCTCGATGAGTTCCTTTTCCAAGAGATCTATCGTCGCTATGGAAGCCTTGAGAGCCACGGGATTCCCGCCAAAGGTGCTGGCGTGGGCTCCCGGCGGCCAGGACATGATCTTCTCGGGGGCGACGACGGCCGAGAGGGGCAGACCCGATGCGATCCCTTTTGCCATCAGCACCAGATCGGGGTCAACGCCGAAATGTTCCATCGCCAAAAATTTTCCCGTCCTTCCGAAGCCCGATTGTATCTCGTCCGCGACCATCAGGATGTGATGCTTGTCACATAAAGCCCGGACCCCTTCGATGAATTCCTTAGGAGGCACGACGTAACCGCCCTCGCCCTGGACAGGCTCGACGAAGATCGCGGCGACTTCCGACGGGGGGACGATGCTCTTGAATATGGACTCGATGTTGCTTACGCACTTCATCTTGCACTTTCCGTAGGTGAGGCCGAAGGGGCACCTGTAGCAGTATGCGTAGTTGACGTGCGTGACCCCTCCCATCAGGGGGAAGAAGTGTTCCTTCTGGATCGACTTGGAGGCGGTAAGGGAGAGTGCTCCGATGGTCCTGCCGTGGAAGGCGCCCAGGAACGCGATGAACCTCTTCCTCTTGGTGTAGTGCTTCGACAGCTTTATCGCGCACTCGACCGCTTCCGCGCCGGAATTGCCGAAGAAGACCCTCTTTTTCTTTTTCCCCGGGACCATGTTGGCGATCCTCTCGGCAGCTTCCGCCTGCACCGGGTAATAGAAGTCGGTGCCGCTCATGTGGAGCAGCTTCTTCGCCTGCTCCGTGATGGCGCCGACCACCTTCGGGTGGCAGTGGCCTGTCGAGCAGACGGCGATCCCCGCCGCGAAATCCAGAAAATAATTGCCGTCGGGGTCCTTAACCACCGCGCCTTTTCCTTCTTCCGCCACGAGCGGGTAGCCGCGGGTGTAGGATGTCGAGGTGTAGATAGAGTCCTTTTTGATGATTGCCTTGGCCTTCGGTCCCGGCAGGTTCTTGGAGATCTTGGGTAGTTTCGGGAAGCTCATTTTCACGACCTTTCTACGGCTTCCATGGCGATGTCGCCCCTGAAAGCCATTCCTTCAAAATGGATGCAGGAAAGAGCCCTGTATGCGCTCTCTCTGGCCGTTCTCACGGTTCCCCCGAGCGCCGTCACGTTCAGGACTCTTCCTCCATCGGTTACGATTATTCCGTTGTTATCCCTGGTTCCGGCGTGAAAAACGATCGCGCCCTGTTTTTCCGCCTCCCTGATGCCTTTGATTTCGAATCCTTTGGGGTATTTCCCCGGGTAGCCCCCGGAAGCAGCGACGACCGATACGGCGACCTCGTCCGATACTTCCAGCCTGAACCCTTTGATCCCTTCCTGCGCCGAAGCTGTCAGCAGTTCGAACAGGTCGCTCTTGATCCTCGGTATCACCACCTGCGTCTCCGGGTCGCCGAACCTGGCGTTGAATTCAAGGAGCTTCGGGCCTTCGGCGGTCATCATCAGCCCCGCGTAAAGAGTGCCCCTGAACGGGCTGCCCTCCGCGGCCATCGCTCCGAGCGTCCTGTCGATGATCTTTTCTTTGATGATCGGAAGGTCGCCGTCCCGCAGGATGGGAGCCGGGCTCAGGGATCCCATGCCGCCGGTGTTCGGCCCCTTGTCGTTGTCGAGGGCGCGCTTGAAATCGCGTGCGGTGGGAATGATGAGGCCGTTCTCGCCGTCGCAGACGGCCATGACGGAGGCCTCTTCCCCCCGGAGGAACTCCTCGACGAGAAGCCTGCTGCCTGCCTCGCCGAACTCTCTGTCCACCATTATCGCCTTAACGGCCGCGAGGGCTTCCGCGAGGTCGCAGGCTATTATCACGCCCTTTCCCGCCGCGAGGCCGTCGGCTTTAAGGACGATCGGGAAACGCACTTCGGAGCTTCTCAGGAATTCCGCGGCTTTCACGCTGTCCGTGAAGACCTTGAAAAGCCCGGTAGGTATCGAGTTCCTGACGCAGAACTCCTTCGTGAATATCTTGGAGCTTTCGAGCCTCGCCGCGTTCTTAGAAGGGCCGTAGGCCTTTATCCCTTTCGCTTCCAGCATGTCCACGAGCCCCAGTGAGAGAGGCGCTTCCGGACCCACCACGACGAGGTCTATCCGTTTGTCGACGGCGAAATCGGCCAGTTCGGTTACGGAATCCGGCGAGATCGCGACCCGCTTCGCGAGCCCTTCCGCTCCGCCGTTGCCGGGAGCCCAGAAGATCTCGGAAACATGGCTCGATTTTTTCAATTTCCAGACGAGGGTGTGCTCTCTCCCTCCCGCGCCCACTACGAGAAGTTTCACAGGTGGCCCCTTTCTAAAGTTCTTATTTTAAAGGAAAAATGCCTTTTTGGCAAGTGCGGGGGAGTCCGATTCTCCCGTTCTTGCGGTCAGTTCGCGGGCTTCCTCCGCGAGGATGCGACCGAAGCGGCGGTCACCGCGAGGATTATTATCGCGCCGCCCCAGACGGCGTTCGGGCCCGGCGATTCGCCGATCGCCAGGAATACCCAGACGGGATTGAAGACAGGCTCGATCACCGCTACCAGGGTGTCCGAGACCGCGGAGACCTTTTTGATGGCGAACGCGAAGAGGATGGCGGGAATCCCGATCTGAATGACTCCCAGCACCATTATGGCCACGAGAGACCCCCGGCTTGCTGTCGGTGCGGGCAGGAACAGGGATATGAGAAGGCAGACGGCGGCCGTCATCCAGTGGGCGAGCAGGTTCGATTCGAGAGGGGAGCCGTCCTTCTGCATCCGCATGAAGATGAAATAAAAGCTGAAGGTGAAAGCCGAAGCGACTGCTATGATGTTTCCGAGGAGCCTTCCCCCCGAAAGCTCGCCCGAGAACATCAGGAGCATCCCGAGAGCTACAAAGGGGAAAGCGGCGAAGTGCTCCGCCCGGGGCTTTTCCCTGAGCAGCTTCGCCCCGATGAAGGCGGTCAGCACGGGGGCTAGATACTGCAGGAGTATCGCGTTCGCCGCGGTGGTGGTCTTGTTCGCGGTCACGAAGAGCATCATTGTCAGAGCCAGTGATACGGACGCGGCCACCTGGGGAAAAGAAAAGTTGAACTTCGGGCGTCTCAGGTAGAGAAGTATGACCAGCGATGCTATCAGGCTTCGGGTCCCGGCTATCGCTATCGGGTTCCAGTCGATCTTCTTGATGACGAGGCCGGCAATGCTCCAGAGGAAGGCGGTCGCCGCCATCGCGAGGATCCCGGCAAGCTTGCCCGAAGACTCTNNACCCGCCCTTATTTCCATTCGGCGATCTCGTCAAGGGAAAGCCTCGGCGTTCTTTTTTCAGGCGCGGAAGCAGGTTTTCCCAAAGCGATCAGTGCCTGAGGCTGGATCTCCCTCGGCCAGCCGATTATTTTCCGGACCTTCTTAGGCTTGATCCATCCGATCCAGCATGTGCCGTATCCAAGTTCTGTCGCCTGAAGGACGGCGTGTTCTCCCGCGATCCCGAGATCGATGAGGGGATAATCCACATCGGAAAGCATCGGGGCGACCTTGTGCGTTACGAGCGATCTCTTCATCCCGAGGACGAGGGTCACGGGAGCAACCTTCGCCCAGTCCATGTTGATCCCGGGGAGTAATCCCTCTTCCAGAAGCCTTGTCCTGAGAGACTCTTCGGTGATCACCGCGAACCTCCACGGCTGCTTGTTGCATGCCGAAGGCGCGAGCCTCGCGGCTTCCAGGATCCTTACGACATCCTCTTTTGGGACAGGGTCGGGAAGGTAACAGCGGCACGAGAAGCGGGAAGAGACAAGATCCAGGAAGTCATTCATCGTAAGTCTTTTTCCAAGCAAAGTATTTGAAAGCATCTGTCATAATTAATCTTGATCCTTGAATTATCTTTAAACTTCAGCCGTCAGCCTGGCAGGCTTCGCCTGCATTGAAAGTTGAAAAATGAAGATTGAAAAGTGAAAAATTAAGGAATCATTTTCCATATTGACCCTTCAGCCTGGCAGGCTTCGCCTGCATTGTAAATATTAAATCTGAAATTCTAAATTGCAAATTTGAGGAAACCATTTCTTTGTTGAACTTCAGCTCTTCAGCCATCAGCCATCAGCCTTTTTTCTCCCCCAGCGCCCTCGCTATCTCGGCGCCGATCAGGAAGGCGATGTTCGAAACGTAGAACCAGATGAGGAGGGCCATCAGGGACCCCATAGCCGCGTAGACCGAGACGGAGACGGCTCTCGCGAAATACCAGGTGAGGATGAAACGCCCTGCGAGAAACAGCGCGGAGGCGAAGGTCCCTCCCACAGCCGCGGCCCTCCAGGGGACCTTTGCTCCCGAAAAAAGGCGATAGGACAAAGTGAACGCTATCCCGCCCACGATCAGGGACATCACCTCTTCGATCAGAACCGAATAGATGCCTCCGAAGAAAGGGAAGGCCGAGAAGAAGGCGTAAGCCCAGAGCAGGATTATCGCTAGCAATCCGTAAACGAAGACTCCCGTCAGGGCGTGGCCCTTGCGGCCCAGGAAGCCCCTGAAACCTTCCCTGTCGGGGACGCCCCATATCCTGTGGAGCGCGAACCTCATCTCCTGGAAAAGCGACGACGAGCCCCAGAAGGCGATCGCGGCGCTGAAGATCAGGGGGTAGTGCCCGCCGTGCGTCTTCGCGTACGCAACGGCCCATTCGAGAAGTCCCGCGGCCTCGGTCCCGATGTAATACTGGAGATGAACGAAGAGCTCTCCCTGCATGGCTTGCTTCCCGAAAATGATCGCCGCGATGTAAGTTATTACGACAAGGAGCGGGGCGAGGGAGAGGGCGCCGAAGAACGAGAGGGAGGCGGCAAGGTTCGGCACCTTGTGCGCCGTGTATCCCCTGGAGACGTTCGAGAGGAAAGAAAGGAACGCGCGGCGATCTTCGGCGGTCGCCTTCTTTCCTCCCTTGNNCTCCCTGGACCTGAATAAAAACGGCCGCTATCTTATTTGCCGGTCTCGAGGAGTTCCATCGTCATCTTGGACTGTATCGTATTGCCGCCGGCGTTCATGGTCGAATCGGTGACCATCTTTACCATGCCGTTGACGGGGACTTCCGGGCACGTCCAGACCGTCGTTACGCTCTCGATCTCGCTGGGTTTGCTGACGACGACCTTGACCTTGGCCCAGTGGCAGGCGTACGACTTCCCGCCGACCGTGAGGGTTTCGTTGCCTTCTCCCATCGGGGTTACTACCGCGTCCGTGAGACCCTGCTTGTAGGGCTCGTAAGGCTGGTTCAGCATTATCTTCACATCCTGAGGGGGCATCTTCATGCCCATCGCGGTCGTTTCGGTCCGCAGAGTGACCGAAACTTCGTCCTTCTCTACCACCGTCTGCTTCATCTGCATATCCGTCTTCGTGCCCATGGATTCGGTCGTCATCTTGAAATTGATGAACTCGCCCACCTGGGCTTTTTTGAGCGGGTTGTCGGTGGTCTTGGCAGCTTCAACCGCTTTCTTGACGGCCTTCACGGCTTTCGTCCCCTTGTCCACGTTCTCCCGGACGTCCTTGCACGCGATCATCGACAGCAGCGCCGCGGCGATCAGCAACATTAAAACAGGGTAACGCTTCATCTGTTCTCCTTTCCTCCTTCCCGCCATGCCACCTTCGGGTCAAGCGCGGGGCAAAGAACATTCTACATTAAAAAATAACTCTCAGGCTCTCCTTTTGAAAAGGTCCGTGCTGAGGTATTTCATCCCCGAGTCGCACATCAGGGTGACTATGACGGCTTCGGGCCCGAGCTTTTCCGCGACAAGGGCCGCTGCAGCCGCGTTCGCCCCCGAGCTCGTTCCCGCGAAAAGCCCTTCTTCCTTCGCCAGGCGCCTCGCAGTCTCTTTCGCCTCTTCGGTCCCTACGGAGATAACCTCGTCCACCAGGGAAGGCTCCCAGAGAGGCGGGATGTAGCCGATCCCGACTCCTTCGATCTTGTGGGGCCCCGGCTTTCCCCCCGACAGGACCGGCGATTCTCCCGGTTCCACGGCGACGATCCTTATCTTCGGGTCCTTCTGTTTCAGGACGGCGGCGACGCCTCTCAGGGAAGCGGAGGTCCCTACGGAATGGACGAAAGCGTCCAGCCTTCCCTCCGTCTGTTCCCAGATCTCCTCGGCGAGGCGGTGATAGCCGGTAATGCTGTCCTCGTTGTGGAGCTGGTTGGTCCAGTATGTGCCCGGCCCGGCGCTCATTGCCCTGGCCGCCTCGATCATGTCCAGGATCAGTTTTTTTGTCGTGAGCCCCCCCTCGCTGGGAACGAGGGTCAGCTCCGCGCCCATTGCGGCCATCTGGTTCCGCTTGTCTTCCGAGAACGCGTCCGAGGTGACTATCCTCAGCCTGTATCCCCTGGCGAGGCAGACGAGGGCGAGGGATATACCGGTGCTTCCGCCCGTGTACTCGACGACCGTGTATCCCGGCTTTAGCCGACCGTCCTCCTCGGCCCTGGAGATCATCGCCGAGGCGGCGCGGTCCTTCATGCTCCCCGTCGGGTTCTCCCATTCAAGCTTGGCGAAGATCTTTCCCGCTCCGGTAGGAACGATCCTGTTCAGCCTTACCAGGGTCGTGCCGCCGATCGCTTCAAGAACACCCGAGCATTTCTTCATCGATCCCTCCCGCGCAAGTTGTCCGGAGGTCCAGGTCCCGCCGCTGTTTACTTGGGGTCGAACCCGAGAAGGTGTAGGCCTTCGAAATAGAACCAGAGCATCGAGGCTACGGAAGTGTATATCACTCCGCAGGCGATGACGCCGATCAGCCACTTGTACCAGGCTTCCTCTTTCTTTCCGGCAAGAAGAACTTCCGTCGCCCTCATCAGAATGTAAGCGCTCACGGCGAAAAGCGAATATCCCATCTTTGCCTCCTTCGGACACCTCATAATTTACGCTTCACTCTTCGGCAGGTCAAGAAGGGGCGGAAGGGGGAAAAGTATTCTCTCTTGAAAGGATCCTTCCTATCTCGAGGGCGGCCCTCGCCGGATTTACCTGGAGGACCAGATGGGGGCCGGGGATCTTTTTCACGACGATGTCGGGGCGGACCGCGGTTATCTCCCTTAAGTTCTTCGATGGGACGACCCTGTCGCTCTCTCCTCCGATGAAATAGATCGGCGCCCTTACCGATTTCAATTCTCTTCCCACATCCACTGCAAGAATCTCCCTCGCCCTTTTCGCCATGACCCTTGCTTCGACGTCGCGTTGAGCGGACCGGAGCAGGGCGTTCAACCCGGGGCTTCCGTAACCCGAGAGAAGCGCTTTTAAAAGGATGAAATGCCTCGCGGCATGAAAGACTGGAGTGACCGCCGCCAGGCGCGCGCAGGAGGGCAGTCAGGGAAGGGGATTCTTGATAAAAGTGGAAACGAGTACGAGCGCCCGAACGTTCCCAGGCGCCTCGGACGCCAGCTTGATCGCAAGCGGCCCGGAGAACGATTCTGCGAGGAGGAAGAACGGCTCCCCTGAAGGCAGGGCGCGCCTTACCAGCGGAAGAAGTTCGTCGTAGGACAAAGGCTCGTCGGCGGGATAAGGCACCACCCACGGAGATATCCGGGGATCGAGTTCGCCGAGGAGAGGCGCGAACAATACCCCTGTCCCGTCCATTCCCGGAAGAAGGACCAGGATGTCTTTCTCATCGGGGTCGTTCGTCCCGGCACTTATCATTTATGGCTTTCGATGTAGCGGTCCAGTTCGCGGTGCCACTCGTCGGGATCAGTGGTCATCGGGATCGTTTCCTCGTTGAAGATGAGGTCGATCATGTATCTCGGCTTTTTCGATCCGACGAACATCGCCTTGCTGCATGAAACGCAGTAGACGGCGATTTCTTCCGCGGGCATCTCCGACGCTTTCTTTTTCATGAGCGCCTGGACCCGCTCCTTCGGTACCTCCCCGTAGAAGCTGTCCCCGCAGCAGGTGCTTCGAGTCCTTGTCAGAGGAGGTTCTATGATCTTGACTTTCATTTTTTTAAGGACTGCGCGAACCGCGTCGTGAACCCTCGCCTGGTCGCGCGTGGGGCAGGCGTCCAGTATGGTCATCTCCCTTCCGCCGTGGTCGGGAAACGGAAAGGCGGAGCTCTTCGCCATCAGTTCCCATACCGACACGGTCGAGCTTTCCGTGTAATTTTTGCGGTAACGCCTGTCGCAGCCGGGGCAGACGTTTATCATTTCCGTTCCCGGGGGCAGGGCGGGGATGTGCCGGCAGCACTTGTCGAACATCGAACATGGGCCGAATTCCCTGTCGAGGACATTGAGGAGTTCTTCTGCCAGATACGGCTTGTAGAGCATCAGGGCGCAGCCGGGGGCGAACAGTTTTTTCATCTCTCCTCGCGCTCAATCATGACATTCGAAAGCCTTTTCACTCCTTGCTCGTTCAGCCGGCGGTTCGGCTCCACCGGCAATTACATTATGTCACAGCGGCGATTGGAAAGTAATCCCGCGCCGTGATGCGGCTCCCTCTGTTCAGGAAATTTGAGCTTTTTCATCGCGGAAGGTAAAATATGGCTTCTTATGGAGGATCAAGATGAAAGTCAAAAGAGTCGGTATGGTTTTCTCCGGCGGCCCGGCGCCTGCCGCCAACAGCGTGATTTCTTCGGCCACGATATCCTTCCTGAAGAAGGGGATCGAGGTCATCGGTTTCTACGACGGGTTCTCCCACCTCGAAAAGGACGGGCTCGAGTTGAAAGAAGGGGAGCATTACACACTCCTGAAGGAGGCCATCGGCTGCCTCAGAAACGAAAGGGGCATATGGATCAGGACCTCCCGCGCTAACCCCGGGAAAGAGATCAAGAAGAAGGACGACCTGAAGGATCCAGTCAAGACTGCGAAGCTTGCCGAGATCAAGAAAAAACTTGCGAAGCTCGGGGTCGACGCGATGATAACGATGGGAGGCGACGACACTCTCAAGACGGCCAATTTCCTCAATACGATAGGTGTTCCCACCATCCACATTCCGAAGACCATCGACAACGACTACTTCGGGATCGCCTGGACCTTCGGGTTCTGGACGGCCGTTGACGCGGCGAAAGCGCCTCTTCTCACGCTCAAGTCCGACGCCGAATCGACCAATTCCTACTTCATCTGCGAGCTGATGGGAAGGAAGGCGGGCTTCATCGACTACGCCGCGGGGATATGCGCCGAGGCTTTCGTGATCGTCGCGGCGGAGGACATGGAGACGACCTTCAACCCCGACGAACTTGCGGGCAGGCTCGCGGACATAATCATCGAAAGGGAGGGGAAAGGCTACAAGGGCGGCCTCATCTGCATAGCCGAGGGCATCGCGGACAAGCTTCAGGACGAGTTCAAGCCCAAGGAGATCGACAAGCACGGCAACGTCTATTACGGGACCGCCGAAATATACAAGGTCCTCGCGAACAAGACGAAGGAAGCCTACCAGAAGAAGACCGGCAAAGAGAAAAGGATAAACTCGAAGCAGATCGGCTAGGAGACAAGGACGGCGGCGCCGATCTCCTACGATGTCGTCCTCGGCTCGATGCTCGGCTACGGCGCTACGAAACTGGCGGAAGAGGGCAAGTTCGGCCACATGGTGAGCGTCGAGGCCGACCTTTCGCTCAAGGCCGTCCCGTTCTCGGAGCTCATCGATCCCGAGACCATGCTGACCAAGATAAGGATGGTCGACCGGAAGGGCGACCTCTTCGCGCTCAAGGAGATCCTTTCATATTCGATACACGGGAGGTGAGCCGTGGATTTGGAAAAGTTGATCCGCTCGAGAAGGTCGGTGAGGGCCTATGATGAAAAGCCTTTTCCGGAGGAGTTCCTCGACAGGATCCTCGAAGCGGTCAGGCTCGCGCCGACGGCAGGGAACGTCCAGGCTTTCAGGGTTAAGGTAGTCCGCGACCGCGGGACAAAAGAGGCCCTCGTTCCAGCCTGCCTCGGACAATCTTTCATCGCCGCCGCTCCGGTGATCCTCGCCTTCATGGCGTGTCCGTCGGAATCGAAGGGAAAATACGGTTCAAGGGGAGAGAAGCTCTATTCCCTGCAGGATGCCACGATAGCGGTCTACACGGCGCACCTGATGGCGGAAGAGCTGGGCCTGGGCTCCTGCTGGATAGGTGCGTTCAAGGACGAAGAAGTTGCCAAAGTGCTGAATCTGCCTAAGGACCTGGTGCCGGTCGGGCTTCTGCCGCTGGGCTACGCGAAGGACGGACCCTCGGCAAAGAAGAGGAAAGAACTCGCGGAGCTTCTCATCGGGTGACGATGTCTGCGAGCGCGAGAACGGCGCCGGAATATCCTCATTAATCCGCCGTGAGTTGGTTATTAAGGAAGGTGAAATGAAATTCAAGACTAAAGCCCTGACCCCATTTTTTTACTGCAGCCAGAGCGAAGTGGCCGGATTCCTAGGCATCAATCAATCGACCGTATCAAGGATACTTGGAGGAGGTAATGCATAATGCATGGCCTGACCCCTTTTTTGTTGAAGACGGGGGAAGGCGCGGGGCTGACGCCGACCTATTCCAACTCGATAAGTTCATACACAAACGACATCTTCGGGCGGCTTGTAAAGGTGGATGCGCCGGAAGGGGCGGATGCCCGTTACTATTACAACGGCCTGGATCAGCTTACCCGGGCCGAAGTAGGAGCTCAAAGCACGCAGGCAAGGACCTTCACTTATAACGCCCTGGGTAACGCCCTCTCCGCTTATACCCCGGAAAGAGGGACGATATACTACAGGGAATATGACGCCCTTGGAAACCTTCTCAAGTACGACGATCCGAACGGCTCGATAGGCGGTTATTCCTTCCTGCTTGATTATGACTACAAAGGTCGGCAGACCGCGCTTAAAAAGTCAACCGGTGCGGGTGTCGTCACGACCATTTCCCAATGGGCATACGATCAGGACGGTTACGGCAGTGCGCACGGAAAATTGTGCAAAACCACAAGGACATTCGAAAACAACAGGGTCATCGAGGAGGAATTTTACTACAATGCCGCCGCCGGCCGTTTGAGTGAAAAGAAGACTTTTAGCCTGGGCCACGCTCTCAACCTATTTTACGAATATGACGGATACGGAAATGTCGTAAATACTGCCGCCGGCCTTTTATCTTCCAATTCCACGGCAGTTTTAAGCGAATACAAGAGGGGCATGCTTTTCAAACGTTATTTCAACGAGGCCGGGTCCAAAGGAGCACAAAACATCCTTTACTATCCCTCGGGCGCGATAAAGGAGATATGGCTTGATCAGGAGACGGGTTACGGCCCCGTGAAGAAGATAGAATATGTTGAAGATTCCGTAATGCCGAGGCTGAAGAATATCGCCTACATGAACATGAACAACCCGGAGAAACCGGCTGACGGCCCCGGCGACGGCATCTACGACTGGGCGACAGGGGATTACAGCTATGATCATGCCGGGAACATTGCGGCCATCTGGCAAAACAGCTACGTCTATGACGTGATGTCCAGGCTGAAGAGCGCCTACGTGAACAGGTTTTACGGCGACGAAGGCAGTTACCAGACATACGGCTACAGGATCAACTACGGATACGACGATTACGGCAATCTTCGCAGCAAGAACCAGGCGGCGTATTCGGGCGGCATCTCCATGGAGCATCTTATCAATTTCAATGTCAATCCGTCGGAGACGTCAAGTTACTACTTCAACCGGATTAACGAGGTGAAATTCGGCACAAACAGCAGTTACGAGACGATCCTCTACGACAGCAACGGCAACCAGACAACGCTCAACGGGTGGGGTTTGACCTACACGGAAGACAATCTCCTTAAGAAAGCGGTCAGTTCGGATTCGATAACCGGAGGGACCGAGTACCATTATTACAACACTTCAGGTGAAAGGCTTGCAAAACTTTTTATTTCGCAGACCGCCGGCAGGAACATTGGGGAGTATTACCTGAAGGAAGGTCCGACGACCCTGGGGGAGCTGAAATACGTTTACGACGGCTGGGCAACATCTTCCATAAGGGAAAAATACTTTTTATATGTGGGCGGGAAGCTCCTGGCGACAAGCGAAAAAGAGACGGGTGTTACCGTAGAGAATAATGGCGGGTTGAACACGAATAGCATTTCCAGAAAAGTCTGTCCCAATTATTACGCGCAGAGCAACGGCATCAAGCGGGTGGTGGCCCTGTCAGATCCCGTGGTATGCGAAACGAACGGCAACAAATACGACCTTTCATACAGCATAGAAAATGTCACAGGCGACCTTGTCGGGGCGGTTGTCCGGATTGCCAGGATCAAGGATCAGGGAAACGGCGGCAACGGCGGGGACAACGGCAACGGCTGTCCTCGAAACGACGAGGACAAGATTGAGCTTCGCTACTTTTTAAAAAGCGGGCTTGATCCGGACTTCGTCTTCAAAGGCTTCGGATTATGCGGCAACCAGGACTACGGAACAGTTGTCGCCATTGCGCCCGGAGAAAACTATCCGATCGAATTCCAGGACCTTCAGAAGGACAAGCTTTACCGTGTCACACTCTACGCGGTGACGGCCTGGGGGGCTGATGCCAACATAGGCTATAATCTCTTTGAAGTTGAGGAGGGCGACATCCTGCGTCCGAAAAAGGACCCTTCCACCCACATGAAGGTAAAGACGATGACAAAAGAGGGGTCGGATGGCGTTCAAAAGACATTCTTCAGGGCCGCCTGGGGCAACATGGATGGAGTGACCGGATACAATGTCGTCATGAAGAAGCTTGGCGGAGAATCGGTGACGATCAACGATGCTCCCATAACCGCAACGAGCTTCGAGATAGAAACTGCCGTCCTGGAAACCGCCGGGATATCCCTTGAAGGCGAATTCGGGCTGGGAGGCATATCTGATGACGGAGACGTGTTGGATCTGCTGGAATTCCCAAGGGGGATACTCAAGCCGATAGTATGCGATTTGCCGCCGACCGTCAATTATACGGTACCCGCGATGGCTTCAGCATACCTGTTCAATCAGCCGGAGGGTTACTCGAGCATGATCGGCTATATTGACTGGAATCCCGGAAGCGGTCCGGCACCCTACTACAAGATCTACAGGAAGGTTGATTCGCTCAACCATGTGGGAACATTCGCGGCCATCACGACAACCCAGAACAGTTACTATGTGGATGAAAACATTTCTACCTATGCAACCAACGTCACCTACAAAGTAGAGCCGCTCGGGACGGACATGGTGGCGGTTGCCTCCGCATCATACCCAAAAAAGGCGGCCGTGATCAATTCCTATCTTGGTATGACGGCCGTCAACATTGCATCCGGCGATGGTAGCAGGGCTGTCAAGATTGATTTTTCGGGAAACACCGCCTATTTCACACCCGATTCCGGTTTTTCGGTGATACTGCGAAGGGCTTACAGCCCGGATTCCACGCTGATGGAGTGCGGGTCTTTCGCGGATGAGGATTTCACCATAAGGCAGATACAATACGATCTTGCCGACTACACCGACACGGATTTCCTTCCTTCCCATGAAAACCCCCTTGTGGCCTACAAGGCGGAGATCAACTTCAAGAACCTCTTTGTCCTTGCCGAAACGGGCTGTGTCTGGACCCATGTCTCTTATTGCAGCGAGCCGCCGGTGATAACCTCCGCGACGGCGACGTACGAAGGAGAGACGGATTCCTCCGGGTGCGCGGTGGTGAAGGTCGCCTGGACGCTTGCCCAGCCTTCGACGACGACTTTGTTCGCGGTCACTCCCTGCGCCACGGTGGGGGATTACGATCCCTACGGCAGCTTCGCAAAGAAGACGACCGCCTGCCTCCCGGACCAGACGCATGTCACCTATTACGTCCAGCCCAGGGACACCGCGACGGGATGCCTCGGGGCGGCTGTCAGCGCGGATGCGCAGGTCCCCGCCTGCAACACCTATACCTGTCCCACGACGACCGGGACAATAGATGCGACGGTGACCGTCATCGGCCCGGCAGGCAGCGCGGGCTCCAATGTCAACATCCAGCTCGTCTGGGGCGGCTCCGTGGGAGAGACGACTTATATCTACAGGAACGACAACGGGATCTGCACGACCTCTGAAAGCTATCTTTACGCGACAATAGATGATGGCTCGACCAGCTTCGAGGACACAATCCCCTCGGGGACGCTGATAAAGTACAAGATACTGAGCAGGACGAACTGCGCTGGAACCGATTACACCGTCGGCGCGAGCAGCTGCATTGAAGTGATGACCGGCCCCGTCACCGGGCAGGGATCGGGAACGACCCATTATTACCTCACCGACCACCTGGGCACCGTGAGGGCGATCCTCGACGAGAACGGGACGGTCCTTTCAACGCATGATTATGAGCCCTTCGGCACCGAGCTTGAACCCTTCAGCAGCGACCTCACCGACAACAAATACAAGTACACCGGCCAGGAAAGGGATGCAAGGACCGGCATGGATTACATGCATTTTAGATACTACGCCAGCACAATGGGCAGGTTCATGAAGCCGGACAGCATGATAACAAACGCAATGAATCCGCAAAGCTGGAACCTGTACTCATATTGCAATGGAAATCCTGTCAACTTCAATGATCCTACAGGGCATGCTGCAAGTAAGAGCATGTCACAGGCTAAGCTGGCGCCACCCGGGGGTTCAATCTGGGATATGGCGATGGGAAGTATGTATTCTTACTCTTCGGGCGGTTTCTATGTTTCTTCACCGGATTATGGTTGTCCAGTATATACTTCGGTAAATCAAGAAGGATACATTGGTATGGTTGCACCCCAGCTATATGGGATAAAATGGGTAACAGAAATTCTACAAAAGATGCTAACTACTTTTTTGAATGGCGCTGAGAACGTTGGTGATATAGGTGAATTAGGTACTGCCCTTTTAGAAGGCGGGCATTATACAGCTCAAATATATATGGAAAACTTAGCATGGTATATGTACGAAACGATGGAACTCATGAGACTACAAGATTATGGGGATATAGGGATCAATAACATCTTCTATGAAGCAGCGACTGCATGGTATGATATACATCTCAATGCTCTGGAAGAAGGAAAAACTTTTGATATAACAGCTTCATCAAGAGATGCCATAATCGATTCATCGTCTTTGGTTATGAATATGAAACAAGAGGAGGGGATCTCATACAGACAGTTATTTGAAAAATATATTGATATAAGTTTTCGTTATGCTGAAAGTTGGATGATGTGGTTTGAGAAAACGCATTAGAAAGGAGCATGTGACATGAAACATATATTGCAAAGTTCGTTAATATCCCTTATTTGCCTTGCGTTTGCATGTCAAAGCCCTAAAAACAGCGTTGAAGCTGCGTCCTTCCAAAATTGGAATAAAGTACACATATATGATCAGGGGATATTGACTATCAAGCATTCTGGAAAATTCACTCTTCTGGATTGGAAAGGAGACAGTAAAGAAGGTGATCTTGGCTTGCAAATTCTCGATTATTATGTCACGGAAAGAGGAGATTTAATTGTTCTTACTGAATCTAATCTAGTTATGATTAATCAATTTCCAAAAACCATAGTTCATAAAGTGATTGCCGAATTCCCAAAAGGAACAAGATATTTAAATATTCTGGGGAATGCTTCTCAAGACTATATATGCCTCATGAGGCCAGGGATTGCTGTTGACTGGTGGCATAATGGCAAAATAGTAAGTAAGATGGATTACAAAGGATTATTTTGTGGAGATGACAACAAATTCAAACTTCCAATATTTTACTATTCAGATCGTATAGGAAGCTCTTTGTACATTGTTACCAGCTCTTCTTTAAACCAAACATGCTATCATTTCTGGGATTTGAAAGATAATAAATGGGTAAGCATGCCTGTACTTGGAAGTCCCGATTACATACCCCTTGCAATAAATAAGGGAGGCCAGGAAGTAATTGCATTAACGCTTAATAAAACGAGGAATATTTTACAAGTTAATCAACTCATGTTGAATAGCAATGAAATCGTGGATCATAATATCTCGAAACTATTTCAAGAAGTATCTCCTAATGTATATGCTGTTATCACGCGAGACAACGAAGATTCAACTAATGGTCAACACGTTTGCACATTTAATTTGTCTCTTTTGGATCTGTCAGGAAATAAGACAGTATTCTCAACAGAAGTTGATGGAAGATATTACATGTATTTCAAATATCCAAAAATATATTTATGGAAAAATGATTGGCAGTCATTTGAAGAAAAAACGCTAGAATATGATTTAAAACAATACCTGTCTGTTAAAGATAAAGAAAAATAAACTAGGATTTTCTGGGGACACAATACTTAAATCATGTCAAAGACTACAAGAAATCCTTCCTTCCCTGCTTGCCGCTTCACGGCTTCCGCTCTTCCGCGCTAATGATAATGGGGTCACATCTTGCAATCTAGCATTTTTTCCCGGTTTCTTTCTTTAGCTGCCCCGCCCCAAGTCGTTCTTCGGTCTGTCCTCTTGCGCGTGTAAGCGGCTTTGTTCGCCTCTTGCGCGGGTCATGCGTTGGGCTTTTGCCGGTGGGGACACGATCCCGATTCAAAAAGCCGAATCGGGTCATGTCCCCCGGTCCCCCGGCGCCCCTCCCGGCCTCGCGTTGTTGCAATTGCTCCTGTGCGGGGCTAGAATCAGATCATGGAAGAGAGATTCATTCTGGGAAAAGACAGCTCATTCATTCAGACAAGGCTCAAGATCTCCGACTACACCGACACGGATTTCCTTCCTTCCCATGAAAACCCCCTTGTGGCCTACAAGGCGGAGATCAACTTCAAGAACCTCTTTGTCCTTGCCGAAACGGGCTGTGTCTGGACCCATGTCTCTTATTGCAGCGAGCCGCCGGTGATAACCTCCGCGACGGCGACGTACGAAGGGGAGACGGATTCCTCCGGGTGCGCGGTGGTGAAGGTCGCCTGGACGCTTGCCCAGCCTTCGACGACGACTTTGTTCGCGGTCACTCCCTGCGCCACGGTGGGGGATTACGATCCCTACGGCAGCTTCGCAAAGAAGACGACCGCCTGCCTCCCGGACCAGACGCATGTCACCTATTACGTCCAGCCCAGGGACACCGCGACGGGATGCCTCGGGGCGGCTGTCAGCGCGGATGCGCAGGTCCCCGCCTGCAACACCTATACCTGTCCCACGACGACCGGGACAATAGATGCGACGGTGACCGTCATCGGCCCGGCAGGCAGCGCGGGCTCCAATGTCAACATCCAGCTCGTCTGGGGCGGCTCCGTGGGCTATCGGGGGACACAATACTTAAATCATGTCAAAGACTACAAGAAATCCTTCCTTCCCTGCTTGCCGCTTCACGGCTTCCGCTCTTCCGCGCTAATATGCCATCAGCCTTCAGCCTAGTCTGCCCTCGGCTTCTCATCGGGTGACGATGTCTGCAAGGGCGAGGACGGCGCCCGGGAAGACGCCGAAGAGAACGGTGAAGAAGGAGCAGATCAGAAGCACGGCCCAGCTTTCGGGAGACATTTTGGGGGGCGGCGCGGGGATCTGTTCTTTTGAAGGGAAATAAAGGATAACGAGGACTTTCAAATAGTAAAAGGTCGCGATCACCGCGCCGAGCAGGCCGAGCGCGGCGATCCAGTAGAAGGGCTTCGTCCCCTGTTCGACCAGCGCGGAGAAAATGTAGAACTTTCCGAGGAAGCCTGCCGTGAGGGGGATGCCGGCGAGGCTGAGGAAGTTGAGCGAAAGCAGGGCCGCGAACACGGGTGAGGTCGAACCGAGGCCAGAAAGGGAAGAGAGCTCCTCGTCCATCCTCGATCTTTTCTCTATCGCCTGCGCGCAGACGAAGGCGGATACGTTCATGAAAAGGTACGCCGCCGCGTAGAAGCCGAGGGCCTGAACAGCCTTCGGCGAGATCCCGCCGCCGCCGGCTATAGCCGCGATGCCGAGCGCCAGGAACCCGGCGTGGACTATTGAAGAGTAGGCGAGGAGCCTCTTGAAGCGCGACTGCGTGAGCGCGATGAGGCTTCCGGTGAAAACCGTGACGATACCCAGGATGGCGAAAAGCGCGAACCATTTCCGCGACAAAAGTTCCGACCCGCATATCACTTCGAGGAAAAGCCTCATCGTCGCGGCCAGCGCTGCCGCCTTTCCTCCGACGGATAGCAGGGCCGTAACCGGAGTCGGGGCCCCCTGGTAAACGTCCGGCGCCCAGAAATGGAACGGGACAAGGGACAGCTTGAAGAAGAGCCCCGCAAGGAGAAGAACGAAGCCCAAGAGGACCATCGGTTCCCCGAAGCGGAAATCCCCCGTGAGCATCGCGTCGAATATCCGCGCGTAGGAAAGCTCTCCGGTGGATCCGTAGATGAACCCCATCCCGAGGATGAGCAGAGAGGAGGAGAAGACGCCTAGAATGAAGTATTTCAGGGACGATTCGACCGCGTATTCCTGTTCCCTGAGGATCCCCGCGAGGACATAGAAGCAGAGCGACATCATCTCGAGCCCGAGAAGGAACATGAGGAAATGGTTGGCCGACGCCATTACGACCATCCCCGTCAGGGCGAAAACGATCAGAGGATAGGCCTCCTGCCTCCCCGGGACCTCTTTGAAGGAGAAATAGCCGGGGATGAGCGCGATGGCCGCGAGGGACGCCGCGAGGCATACAAGGTAAAAAAACAACCCGAGCGAATCCCACGAAAGCATGGCGGCGGAAGATACCGCGCCTCCCCGGGAATAGAGAAAGAGAACGGGGTATCCTCCGAGCAGAACGGTGCCGAGCAGGGAAAGCTTCCCGAAGAGGGAATCCCTCACCTTCGCGAAGGATGTCAGCATCAGAAGGCCGAGTCCGAGAACGGATAGCGAGACAACGGGCATCACCAGCTTGAAAGATTCCATCTTAATCCTTTAAAAGACCACGAAATAGATGACCAGTATCACCGCCGCGAAAAGGAAGAGGGCGTAGTTCCTTATGAAGCCTGTCTGCGCGAACTTCAAGAAGTGCCCCGAGACCTCCGAAATGTGCGCGTGAAGATTGACGGCCCCGTCGACGATCCACTTGTCGAACCAGGAGAGGCCGTCGGCGATCTTGACGAGGGGGCCGATGACGGTAGCGGAGTAGAGCTCGTCGACGCGGTACTTGTCGAGGACGAGACGGTAAAGCCAGCCGGCCTTTTCAGCGAGCCTCTTCGGAGTTTCGCTGTATCGTTTATAGAGCTTCGTGGCGATCCAGATGCCAAGGACGGCCACCGCGATCGAGAGGAGCATCGCGCCCCACTCGAGGGCGTGGGAAGCGTGGACCTCGTGCGCCTCCTTGTACATGACAGGTTCAAGCCAGTGCTCCCAGAGGTTCCCCGACTTACCCACCCACAGCTTCGGAAGGCCGACGTAACCGGCGACGATAG
>MTKZ01003602.1_pt1 | contig 21125 bp, 16 predicted proteins | sample 1042781 | NCBI WGS metagenome assembly MTKZ01 (sample SAMN06212207, study PRJNA360539) | anaerobic digester metagenome | biome: Wastewater treatment plant; material: sludge; isolation source: anaerobic digester fed with sludge from wastewater treatment plant | place: Denmark: WWTP Viborg ... | reverse complement strand
GCCATAGGGACGACCAGCCCGGTATCCTGCAACGCCTTGCGAAAGTCCTTCTTAATGGCTTCTGCTTCCGCGGGGGTCGCATCGATGGGGATGAGGTCGTTGTCGTGGAAGTTTACGCCATATGCCCCCACCTCTCCCAGCAGGTACACCAGCTCGGCAGGGGATTTGGGATCGCGCACTGGTCCGCCGAAGGGATCGCGGCCAGTGGAACCTACGGTCCAGAGTCCAAAGGTAAACTTGTGTTCAGGTTTAGGGGTAAAGCTGGTCATGGTATTTCTCCTTTTGATTTGATGATTCAGAGATTCAATAATTCTTAATCCTCAAACTCCTGGCAATCAAGCCATTTGATCGGCCGGCTGCCGGCTTCACCCAAACCGAAACCATATGGGAAGAGAGGAGCCTCACAACCTTTGAGTTCAGAGGAATTGTTGACGTTAATTGGAAGCTGAGAGTTGAATCTTGGCCATGTGTAAGGCAATTGACCGGTGAAAGGCGTAAGCCCAAACAAGCCATCAGCCACTCCCTGGCCCTCGGTACCGGGCAACCAGGCCGCTACCCAGGCATCCGCGATCGGGTACTGATCGGTGATGATCAACGGCCGGCCTGAAACGATGACCACGATCAGTTTCCTGGCGTGTTCACGAAGCTGGTTGATAATCTCCTGGTCATACCCGGAGAGGGAAAGGTCTTTTTTGTCGCCGTAGCCTTCTGCGTATGGTACTTCGCCCACAACGGCAATGCCATAATCCGCGATGCCGTCAAAGACCGCGGCTTCGCTGTACGTCACCTGCGTGGCTTCGGATACGCTAGCCTGAATGCCCTCCAGGATGGTCGTGCCGGGTTGGATGGGACCGGTTGATCCCTGCCAGGTGATGGTCCAGCCTCCGCACTGTGTGCCGATATCATTGGCTGCCACCCCTGCGACGTAGATAGTGGCAGTGTTCCTTGGGATGGGCAGCGCTTTCTTTTCGTTCTTCAATAGTACGAGTGACTTGTTGACGGCTTCACGCGCCAAAGCGCGATGTTCCTTTGATCCGATGGTGGAGATGAGCGTCTCTTCCGCGTAGGGATGATCGAATACACCCATCATGAACTTCACGCGTAAAATACGGCGCACCGCGTCATCGACGCGTTCAATGGAAATATCCCCTTTGTTGACGGCCTGTTTTACCGTGTTAATAAACTCTCTGTAGTCGCAGGGGACCATGCTCATATCAATACCGGCGTTGATACTGGTGACCACGGAGGTGTAATAGTCAGGTGCCACTTGATCGATCCCGCCGTAATCGGACACGATGAACCCATCAAAACCAAGCTCATCTTTCAGCACATCGGTCAGCCAGTATTTCCGACCGTGCATTTTTTCGCCGTTCCAGCTGTTGTATGAAGCCATCACGCTGAATGCGCCAGCCTGCACCGCTGACCGATAAGGCGGCAGAAAGAGCTCCCGCACCTTTTCTTCAGGAAGCCGCATGTCACCCTGGTCAAGCAGGTAGGTCTGGTCAGGACTGGCGTAGCCGTATCGGATGGTGGAAGTGCCAAATGTGGTGCCGCCATCACCGAGGAAATGTTTGGCGGTGGCCAATATGAAAATGGATTGCCCCGGCGCTAATTTCACGGTTGCGGGAATGGATTGCAGCCCTGAAATATAGGCCGCGCCTAGTTCACCAGCGAGGGCAGTGTCTTCACTATAAGATTCATAAGTGCGACCCCATCGGATGTCCTGTGGAACTGCAACAATCGGTGCAAAATTCCAGCGGGTGCCGGTGGCAGCCATCTCAAGAGCGGTAGCCTGCCCGATGCGGCGAACGAGGTCGGCATCACGCGTAGCGCCCAGTCCGACCTCCTGGGGGAAAATCGTCGCGCCATACAATGTCGCGTGACCGTGGATCGAATCAATACCATAGAGGATCGGAATCCCCAGGCGGGTGGAGAGGGCTTCATCCTGGAATTTCGCGATCATTTTTACCCAGTCTTGGGGCTCGTTGGGCGCGGGCGAACTGCCGCCCCCGCTGAAGACCGAACCCATGAAATATTTCCGTATCGCCCCATCCTGGAAGCAGAGTCGCTCAACCTGGGTCATCTGACCGATCTTTTCATCAAGGGTCATCTGTACAAGCAGGTCGTCGATACGCTGTTCGAACTTCGGTGAGGGTGTGATTGGTGCGGTAGGTGTCGGGATAAATTCAGTGGAGGATTGCAGCGCGGGGGTCTGACCGCAGCCTGATAAGAATATGAACGCAATGATAAAAAAGAACAACCTGCGTTTCATGCATTCCTCCCTGGGTACCATTTGTTCTTCAATATAATACCGCGGAGATGACCACCTTCTTGGGAGGGTCAGCGGGAATTGGTACGAGGTTGCCGTTCACTTCCTTCCCGTCAACAGTGAGGCTGACGCGGTTGCCAGGTCCAGTGCGTTTCACCTCGATGTCGAAATGAATGCCTCGAAATACGCGTTGTGCTTTAAAGCCATCCCAATTCGAGGGGATCACCGGGTTCAGGATGAGCCCTTCATAAGTTGGCCGGATACCCAGGATCCACTGGGTGATGGCGACAAAATTCCACGCCGCGGTACCGGTGAGCCACGAATTTTTAGCCAAACCCGGTGTGGCAGATTCCTTACCGGCGATCGTTTGCGCGTATACGTACGGTTCACAGCGGTGAATTTCGCTCAACTCTTCACGAGCTGATGGATTGATGCGCAGGTAATAATCCATAGCACGATCTCCCCGTCCGATGCGGGTTTCCGCGATCATGATCCATGGATTGGAGTGGCAAAAGACGCTGCCATTTTCCTTGTATCCCGGTGGATAGGAAGAGATCTCACCCAGGTTGAGATGGTATCGTTTGTAAGCCGGGTATAACACAACAATGCCATGCTCGAAGGCAAGGAGATCAGCCGCTGCATCGAGCGCTTTCTGTGCGCGGCCATCTTCAATACCCACCCCTGCCATTACACACAAACCCTGGGGTTCTATGAATATTTGACCTTCTTCGTTTGTTGTCGATCCCACCGGATGGCCGAAATCATCGTAGGCGCGGCGGAACCAGGAGCCATCCCATCCAGCGGAGTCAATGGCTGCTTCGAATTGCGCGCGGTGGTGGGCGTATTTATCCACATCCGCAGGTATGCCCAGATGTGAAGCAATCTGCTCCATCTCACGGGCCGCGAGAATGAAAAGCGCACCCACGAAAACACTCTCTGCCGTTTTGCCATCCCTGTTGGTGAGCGTTTGAAAGGATTGTCCGGGCGCGTCTGAAAAAGCGTTGAGGTTGAGGCAGTCGTTCCAATCAGCCCGCCCGATGAGCGGCAACCCGTGCGGACCGATACGGTCAAGCGTGTATTGCATGGAACGGTGAATGTGTTCAATGAAAGGAGCTTCTGTGCCTGCCTTGTTGTCGAATGGGACGGGTTCGTCCAAAATGCTCCAATCACCGGTTTCCTTCAGGTACGCTGCCACTGCCAGCACCAGCCACAGAGGATCGTCGCTGAAGTTTCCGCCAACATCGAGGTTGCCCTTTTTAGTCAGTGGTTGATACTGATGGTAAGCTCCGCCGTCGGGTAATTGCGTGGCGGCGAGGTCGAGCAGGCGCGTGCGGGCTTTGGCGGGCAGCAGGTGCACGAAGCCGAGCAGGTCCTGGGCGGAATCACGGAAGCCCATACCCCTGCCGATGCCTGATTCAAAATAGGAAGCCGAGCGGGAAAAGTTGTACGTGACCATCATCTGGTAAGTGTTCCAGATGTTCACCATGCGGTTGGCGTGAGGCTCCGGGGTGTCCACCTGGAATTTTGCCAGCAAGTCGCGCCAATATCTGCTCAGCGCGCCAAAACTCTCCTCCACCGCAGCGGGTTTTAGATAGCGGTCGATCAACGGTCTGACGCTGGCCTTGTTTATAATGTTGGAGTCGTATGGCACGAATTTGTGCTGAGGGTCATTCTCGTGATACCCCAGCAGGTAGATCACCGTGCGGGTCTCGCCCGGTGCCAGGATCAGCTTGTTATGGTGTACACCTACCGGCTGCCATCCATGGGCGATGGAATTAGTGCATTGTCCCTGTTCAACGGCAAATGGTTGATCCCAGCCGCGGTAAGGCCCCAGGAAGGCTTCACGACTGGTGTCAAACCCGGTCAGCGGTTCTGAACAGGCAAAATACGCGAAGTGATTGCGTCGCTCGCGGTATTCTGTTTTATGGTAGATGACACCATCTTCCACTTCCACCTCACCAATGTTCAGGTTGCGCTGGAAGTTGGTGGCGTCGTCCATTGCGTCCCACAGGCAGAACTCGACCGCCGAAAAAAGTGAAACATCAGCCGGCGCATCCCGCAGGTTGGTGATCTCCAACCGCCAGATCTCAAGGTTTTCTCGCAATGGAATGAAGTACGTGACGCGGGAGCGGATCGCGGTCTTTTCAGCGGTAATGGTTGTGTAGCCCAAACCATGCCGGCATTCATATGTGTCTAATTCTGTGCGGACAGGCTGCCAGGAGGCTGACCAATACGAGGGAACAGATGCAGAATTATCGCGGATATATATGTAACGACCGCCTTCATCCAGGGGGGCGTTGTTATACCGGTAGCGGGTCAATCTGCGCAGACGGGCGTCTTTATAAAAGGAATAACCACCAGCAGTGTTGGAGATAATCCCGAAATAATCCTCCATGCCCAGGTAATTGATCCATGGCAGGGGGGTATCCGGTCTGGTGATGACGTATTCAAGGTTTGGATCATCAAAATAGCCAAAACGCATATTGTATCCTGTATGACAGCCTCAGGCTTCCCTAAACCAGTGGCATGCATGGGTATAGGGTGAAATATCTAACAGCAGGCACTTCTAAACAGTGCTTGAATTAATATTGCACTTACTCTTTCACGGCTCCCATTGAAATACCGTTGACGATGTAGCGCGAGAACAGGAAGTAAATGATGATGATGGGCACAACGGAGGCGGCCAATCCAAGGTAGATGGCCCCGTACTCGTGCCGGTAAACATCACCGCGCAACGTCTGAACGAGCATGGGCAGGGTGTATTTATCGCGCGAGGTGATCAAAATGAACGCGTTGAAGAAGTTGTTCCAGGCCGCGACGAATGTGAAGATACCCAGAGTGAACGCACCAGGGGCTGCCAGTGGGAACATGATGCGGTGGAAGATGCCCAGTTCACTGGCACCGTCGATCCTGCCAGCGTCGATCAGATCCTGGATCATCACGCCTTCAAGGTATTGCTTACAGAAGAACACAGAGGCTGCTGAAGCAATGCTGGGGAGGATCAACGACAGGTAGTTGTCATCGAGTCCGATCTTCACCATGTAGTGATAAAAACCGATGATCGAAAGCTGCATCGGGATCATGACCAGCACCAGGATGAAGTTGTATAAGAATTTTTTAAACTTGAACTCGTAGGCAACGATCCCATAAGCGGTTAACATGGAAAAGTAAACCGTGATCAATGTGGTGGCAGCTGCGATAGTGAAGCTGTTGAGAAAACCGCGCGGCAGGTCCAGACCTTTGCTCAGCAGTATCTTGTAATTGGATAGGATAAAGTTGCTGGGCAGGAAACTGATTCCCTGTTGGATCTGGAGGGTAGAACGAGTGGCATTTACGATCAGCAGCCATACTGGTACAAGTGTGATCACCAGCAGGATAGTCAGAAGAAGGTAGATCAAAACGCGGGAGAGAATGAGCGAAAAGCGATAATGTTCTTTTTTCATTGTTCTCCTCCTACGCTTTTATTGGTTTGTCGTCATGCTTTTCGCGCAGTAAATAGAAGATCAGCAGCGCGACGACGGTGGTCATGATGAATACCATCACACCGATAGATGAAGCAGCACCGATATGACCCTGGCTGCTGCGGAAGCGCATGTACATCATGATGTTGTTGGTGAGGATCGAGTTAGCCGGGCTGCCCCGTCCATCCGTCAACAGCATGGGGATGTCGAACATCTGCATACCACCTACCAGTGACGTGACCAAGATGAAGACCATCACGGGTTTGATCAACGGCAGCGTGACGTAGCGGAATATCTGTCCAGTCCCCGCCCCGTCAATCAGGGCAGCTTCATACAACGCGGGTGATACCGAGGTGATAGCTGCCATTAAGAGGATAGTCGTCTGACCGTACCACATCCACCATTGGATGAAAACCACCAGTCCGCGCATGACCGCCGGGCTGCGGATGTAATCCACCGCTTGTGCCTGCAGATTGGCCCGAACGAGGAACTGGTTAACCGGACCGTAGAAAGAGAAGAGGCTGAAAAACAACGCGGCGACAGCCGCGGACATCATCAGGTTTGGCATGTAGAAGAGCATACGCCATACGCCGCCGCCTTTGATCCTTAAGCGAGTGTTGGTAAACCATAACGCCAGCAGCATGGATATGCCAATCTGCGGGATGAAGTTCATCAGCCACAATTCCCAGGTATTGGTGATGGCGGTGATGAAGGTTTTGTCAGCAAAGAGCCGTTGGAAGTTCTTGAGCCCGATGAAATTGGAATCCGCTTTCATCAGGGTGGTATCGGTGAAGCTCAATCCCAGCGTGTGGAGAACAGGGTATAACCCGAAAACCAGAAAACCAATAACGAAGGGGGCAATGAAGAAATAGCCGTAATGTTCTTTGTTAATCCGCTTACCAATCATCTTACCTCCTTTTGGCAATGAGTCAGTGTACAAAAATCATACACTGACTCATTAACTAGCGCCAGTTACATGCTTTAGGGAATATTAAGATCCGGGAATTCGTTGCGGACTGCATCTTTCCACAGTGACCACATCTCATCCAGGGTGATCGTTCCTTCAAGGTAAGAGTTCAACGGGTCGTTCAGCGCGCGCTGGATCGCATCGTCAGAACCCTGCATCAGCCGGGCATTGACGTTGGGGGCGGCGGCGGCAAATCCACCGTAGGAGTTCTGTCCGCCGAGGAATTTGCTCAGGTCGGAATTATCGAATCCGGCGGTGATCTTTTCCACCACTACCTGGCTGCCAACAAAGTCGCCAGCGGCCTGGAATTGACCTTCAGGAACTGTCGGGTCGATGGCTTTGAGGTACTCATTGGTGTACACACCGGTCGCCCAGTTGGTCAGGTTTTCTTCATCCAGGGTGCAGAAGCGGACGAATTCTTTGGCGAGATCGAAGTTCTTGGTTTCCTTCATGACACCCATCCAGGTGCCGCCCCACTGGTAGGGGAGCGGTCCTTCGATGACTGCCCAGTCGCCCACGGTGGTGCTGGCGCCATCAGCAGAGGTGGCATTGGGGGCGAGCACGTACGGCAGACCCCAGGTGGGGAGGAAGTAAGAGAAGATCTTCTTGGGGTTGCCTTCAGCGTCCACAAGGGTGTCATTCATGCCGGCGAACCAGCCTTCCTGCCATTGGGTTGCCTTTGCTTCGTAACCGTTGTCGCGGAACAGCTTAACGGTCTCCACCATCTTTTCCACCATCGGATCAACGGTCAGGGTATTATCCACGACCCAGGGTTGCTCGCGATTGGCATAGAAGAGGTTCATGAAATCGCCATTGGAGGCTACCATGTAGGTGTTGCCACCGGATTTTTGTTTGACGACTTCAGCGGCAGCGGCATACTTGTCCATGTCGCTCAAAAGCGCCTGGATCTCAACGGGATCATCGGTGCCGAAATACTCTTTGGCGAGGCTGCGGCGATAGAAGAGAGCGCCCGGAGTCGCCTGGTAGGAGTAAGCCTTGGTGACACCAGCAGGATCGGTACCGACCTCGTAAACGAAGGGGTACATCTTCAGTTCCTGGGTGATGGGCATCAGGTCGCTCAGGTCAGCCAGGAAATCGCTTTCCACGTAGCTTTTGACGAAAGCGGCTTCAAGGGCAACGACATCGGGAACCGCGTCAGTGCCCAGGGTGGCCATCAACTTGGTCTGGTACTCACCGTTGGTCATCGGGATCATGGTGTAAACCACATCCACATCCGGGTGCTTGCCTTCGAACGCGATGGCCATGGTCTGAATTTCATTGGTGAAGGACCATACATTGAGGACGGTCTTTCCGGCAGCAGGAGCTTCAGTTGCAGCCGGAGCAGCGGGGGCTTCGGTGGCGGCTGGAGCAGCGGGAGCTTCGGTGGCGGCTGGAGCAGCCGGAGCTTCGGTCGGCGCGGGGGTCGCGCAGGCTGCCAAGAGCATGGCAGCGATCAGTACTACTGAGAACAACAAGGTAAAGCGTTTCATTATTTTCTCCTTCTTTATTTTTATGTTCAGACGAGACTAACCGACAAAAATTTTTTCGTTTCACCTCCTGGCATCTCATTAAGAGAACTTATGAGAGCGGTCTCAAAATTTTCCTGATTGCTCAAACTTCTACTCTGATCTTTTTTGCACCACAAGAATCCCGTATGACCAGTTCGGTGTCCAGGATGATACGCCTGGCTGGTTTGGTACCGTTTTCGATCAGGTCGATCAATAATTCAACGGCTTTAATACCGAAACGGGTGATGGGTTGCCTGATGGTTGTCAATTGAACATTCAACTGCCTGGCGACGGGAATATCATCAAACCCGATAATGGCAACATCTTCAGGAATACTTAATCCGATCTCCTGCATCCAGCGCATTGCACCGACCGCCATGATATCGGATTGAGCGACAATGGCATCGGGTTTCATGGGGAGGAGGAGTTTCACTGCCTGGTAACCGCTTGCCTCTGAAAAATCGCCCTCAGCGACCATTTCCGGGTTAAATTCCCGGCCTGCCGCGTTGAGCGCTTTTTTGTATCCTTCCAACCGGTCCATGCTCACTGTGCTATCGTGATTGCCGGTAATGGTGGCGATGCGCTGGTAACCCAGATCGATCAAGTGTTGAGTGGCTTTGATCGCCGCGTTTACATTGTCAATGTCAATAAAACTGAGACCATCCGACAGGAATGGACGGCCAATAATAACACTAGGAATGTTGGATTTGGTTAACCGGTCAATTAGGAACTCGTCGGGGCGTCCGGATTGAATTAAGACGCCGTCCAGGAAACCGCGCCTGGCAATGCGCGGCAGGATCTTTTCTTCATCCTCGCGGTTGCCGGCCAGGAAGAGCGAGAGAGAAAGGTTGTTATTGTTGCAACCGAACGCAATACCCTGCGTGAGATGCGGGAAGAATGGATCGGTGAAGAATGAGCTGACGCTACGAGGAAGAACCAATCCGATCATATAGGAGCGCTGCGACGCCAGTGAGCGCGCAGCCGCGTTAGGCTGATAACCGGTGGATTGAATTACCTTTTGTACGCGTTTGCGTACCTGCGGGCTGACGTTCGGAGAATCATTAATGACCCGCGATACCGTTGAGCGGTGTACACCGGCCAGTTTTGCCACATCTTCCAGCGTGAACTTTTCCATCAGCTCCTGGTAAGTGAGAATGCTCGTGAGAGCGCTCTCATGTCCATCCTTATCATACAGATAAAATCTGCGCTTGTCAACCAGTTTCTGGAAAATTTAAGATTTGTGCAATACGAAATCCTCTAAATTTGGAAAGTGTACGATCGCCCATACTTGTTTTGGCTAAGAGAGCGCTATCATATATAATCATCAGTGTGGTGGTTTTCGTTTTACCATTTCACCCGGAGGGGTAAAAATGAAAAAAGCTTTCAGATTGTGCACATTGATCAGCCTGGCACTGATCCTATTACTTTCAGCATGTGGCTCCCCCGGGGTGACTCAAACGGCGGCACCGATGGAAACCATTGCCACACCAACTCAGCAGCCGGCAGCCTCCATTCCCCCTGAGGTTCCCGGTGAGGTCGTTTACATTCCCTTCCCGGTACCCATCCAGGTTGATGGCGACCTTTCTGACTGGGCGGATATTCCCAGTATTTATGTGGATCGAGGACCTACACCTTCTGCCGACCCAGCTGAAAATGGCTCTTTCACCTTCTCGGTTGCGGCCGACGCGGATTACCTCTACGTGACGATGCAAATGCCGGACAAGAATATCATCGCCGGCAAACATGGAACCGAGTTCTGGAACGAGGATTCGATGGAGTTTTACGTCAATGCCTCTGACGACCTCAATGCCACTGCTTATGGAATGAAAATGATGCAGGTCAACATCAACGCGGCCGATATCGGTAACACCGACCCCGGTGCGTTGACGATCACCGGGGTTTTCAGCACCGACGCAAAGGTCAACGGCTTTGTGTTCAAGACCGCGGACGGGTGGGGGTTTGAAGCAGCGCTCGCTCTGGATGACCTGCTTGAGGTGACGCACGGAAAGGAGATCGGATTCCAGACGCAGATCAACGGAGCTTCTACACAGGACCGCGATATCAAATTGATCTGGTCAAAAGCCGATACTGAGGATTTATCCTGGCAGCACCCCAATCTCTTCGGGCGGGCATTGTTCTACGAACTTGGCCGGTCAGATATTCCGCAACCCAGCGCGGTAGCTGTATTGCCAACCCCGGTTCCTACTGCCGGTCCGGTGGTTATTCCACCCCTGGTGAGCGTCAATCAGGTGGGATACTTCGTAAACGGAGTCAAGATCGCGCTGGTAGCTGCTGAAACCAGTAATGCGCTGCCCTGGGTATTGAAAAACGCAGCTGGTGAAGCGGTATTGAACGGTACAACAACCTTTAAGGGCGAGGATGTCAACTCAGGGGATACTCTGCATGAGATCGATTTCTCATCTTACAAAACGCCCGGTGTGGGGTACACCCTGGAAGCCGCCGGACTGACTAGCGCACCGTTTAACATCTCAGATGAGATCTACAGCCAGCTTAAGCACGACGCGTTGTCATATTTCTACATGAACCGCAGTGGAATTGAGATCGATGCGCAATACGCCGGCGAGGATTGGGCAAGACCGGCGGGGCATGTCACCGATGCAGAAGTGACATGCTTCAAAGGCAGTGACGCCGATGGAATCGACTGGCCGGGCTGCAATTACTCCCTGGATGCCTTGGGAGGCTGGTATGACGCCGGCGATTTCGGCAAGTATGTGGTCAATGGCGGCATAGCAGCCTGGACATTGATGAACCTGTATGAGCAGGGCTGGGACGCTTTCAGCGATGGATCTCAGCAGATCCCCGAACAGGATAATGGGGTGCCCGATCTTCTGGATGAGGCGCGCTGGGAGATGGAGTTCCTGCTGGCAATGCAGGTACCGGAGGGACAACCACTGGCGGGTATGGCGCACCACAAGCTTCACGATGAGGCGTGGGCCGGGATGCCAATGGTGCCTCCGACTGAAGTGAACAATGATAATGCGAACGAGATTCCTGCCAGTGGGAGATACGTATACGCCCCCAGCACCGCTGCCACACTCAACCTGGTGGCCACAGCGGCGCAATGCGCGCGCATCTGGCCAGATCTCGACGCGGAATTTGCTGATCGCTGCCTCGTTGCGGCGGAAAGCGCCTGGCAGGCGGCGCGCGAGAACCCCGCCATTTACGCGGGCAACAACCCCGGCAGCGGAGGAGGCAATTACGAAGATCAGAATGTGAGCGATGAATTCTACTGGGCAGCCGCGGAGCTTTACATTACCACCGGAAAAGCGGAGTATCGCGATTACCTGCTGGCGTCCGATCATTTCGCGGCGGCCGATGCCTTTGACTGGGGTCACACCTGGCCATTGGGCACGCTTTCCTTGTTAACTGTTGCCAGTGATCTTCCGGCAGACAGGAGAATGGAAGTTGAAGCAGCCGTTACCGGATTTGCGGAAAAACTGCTCACTGTTCAGGCGCGGGATGGTTACTCAGTATCGATCGATGAAGATTACCCCTGGGGATCGAACGGCTTGATCCTCAACAACATAATGCTGATGAGCATGGCGTATGACATCAGTGGAGACGCGCGATACCTGAATGCTGTACGTCTGGGTATGGATTACATCCTGGGGCGCAACGCGTTAAACAAGTGTTTTGTGGCGGGCTATGGCACTTACCCGATGCTGCACCCGCATCACCGCTTCTGGGCGAATGATCCGACGCAGGGTTACCCCCCGCCTCCGCCAGGCGCGCTTTCAGGCGGACCGAACTTCAATCCTGATGACCCGCCGTCAGTGAAGGCTGACCTGATGAGCCTGGCACCCGCCAAACGTTACCTTGATGACATCGGATCATTCTCCACCAATGAAGTGGCGATCAATTGGAACGCCTCGCTGGTGTGGGTGACAGCCTTCCTGGATGAGACAGTGCCTTAAGCGAGTCGCCTGTTATGTTCAACTATGTTGAATGTGAGGATCGTGGAAATGAACAGTAGGTGGATGCCGGAAGTTTTTCAGCGTCCACGCTTATGAACAGATCAATTGAGCCCTGAGAACTGGGACCTAGTAAGGTAAGAGGAATCCAACCGTTACAGGTTGGTCTGGGTTTGCAGCATGGATTCCATCGATTTTTGGGCTTCGTCGAGCGGAATATTCATTGAGCGGGACCATTCCGTGAGAAGCGAATCGATGGCGTGTTCCAGGATGGATTTTTCCTGGTCGTTCAACTTGGCGTTATGTTTATAGTAACTCAAATCACGAACCACCCGGCAAATTGAGGATAATTGACCGTCCTTCAACAGATCCGTCAGATGTTTCTTGCGCTCCAGTCGGTCCTCTTCCAGGTGGTCATGTGGGGTGGTGAGGATCTCCATGGTTTTAATGAACTCTTCGGGTGAGGTGGGTTTTCTAAGGCTGTTCTGCCCGGGTATATCTGCTGGAACCCAGATGGTCATGTTATTCACCTGAACCACATAACAGTGGGTTTGAGCTCCATTGATAATTCTTTCTTGAATGTCAATGATCTCGCCAAGTCCAAAGGTGCGGTGAATGATTTTGTCGCCTATTTGAAGATCCATCGCGTCCCTTTCCCTTCTAAGGTCACGTCTTTGCCCGGAACCGATTTGATCCCGGGCAAGGACGTGTGTGGTTACCTTACCTGCGCCTTCGATCGTCATATCTTTGGGGGCGGTCTTCGCGTGGTTTTGCCACGTTCACCTTCAACTCGCGGTTATCCACAGTCTTTCCATTGAACATTTGGATGGCTTTTTCTGCCTCAGCCTGAGTTTTCATCGTAACAAACGCGAATCCTTTAGGGCGTCTTGTGTCTCGGTCCATGATCATATCCACTGAGTCTACGGTGCCAGCCTCAGCAAATGACTCACGCAGTTTATCCTCGGTGGTGTCGTAGGATAGATTTCCAACATACAATTTTGAGATCATTTTTATCCTTTTCTATGGGGTGTGTTTTCGAGGGTTCAATCAATCCACGCGACTTTGAACGGATCTTCCGGAATTTGAGATGAAAAAAGCCGCCATTCGATTCAGAATGGCGACTTAGAATGCAAGCAGGAATCTGGAGTCCGGTTACTTCTATTATAACAGGTATCTCACTAAAAAAGGGGCAGGTTCATTTCCGGGTTGATGCCAATAAATCATCTGCAAATGGAGAAGATCGCAAAAACAACATTGCGGGTAAAAAATTTACTTCAGGCCTGTCTGTCTGTTTCCAGGTTCCTTAAGTATAATGACGGTATGCCCGGCATGTAACATTGACGTTCAGATGGGCTGTAATGCCGCGATGCAGCCCCGGTTTCGCAGGATCTTATGCTCACAGGTCTGGTTTTTGACATTAAAGAGTTTTCCATACATGATGGACCCGGGATTCGCACCACGGTCTTTCTGAAAGGGTGTCCGCTGAGCTGCATGTGGTGCCATAATCCCGAAGGACAATCTGCGCTGCCCCAGGTGATGCAAAACCCGACGGGAGACCGCCTGGCAGGGCAATACTACACTTCCTCTGAATTAGCCCGGCTCCTCAATCGGCAGGCATCAATCTTCAGGTTGAATGAGGGTGGGATCACTTTTTCCGGTGGAGAACCTCTACTGCAGGCTGAATTTTTGGCAGAAGTGATCGATCAGTTGGATGACCTGCATTTTCTGCTGGATACGAGCGGACAGGGTAGCAGCGCCGATCTCCAACTTCTGCTTAACAGGGTCGACCTGGTTTACTACGATCTGAAACTGATCGATCCCAAACGCCATAAACGTTACACCGGACAGGAAAACAACCAGATCATTGAAAATCTATCTCTCGTCAGCCAAAGCGGGGTCCCCTTTGTCATTCGGGTGCCCTTGATACCTTCAATAACCGACACAAAAGAAAACTTGAGCGCCATCGCTGATACAATCCGTGATCTTCCCGGTTTGATGGGAGTAGAGCTGCTGCCTTATAATAGGTCAGCGGGTGCCAAGTATCATGCCGCAGGGAAGACCTGGTTGCCTGATTTTAATGAAAATGGTCCCGTGAACGGGGATTTGACAGTCTTTATAGAAGCCGGGATACAGGTGTGTGTCAAGTGAACGATCGATTGGAAGCGTTGAAACGAAAGGTCATGGACGGTTATCAGAAACATTACCGGCAGCTTTTTGCTTTAAACCCTCTCCAGGAATTGGAAGCTGAGCATCTGACCTGGATACAAAGGGTTTCCCGCCTGACCATACGTCAATGTAAAGCCGAGACTCCCATAATTGAGGATGACGAGCAGATCGTTTTTACGCGTACTCTTTCTGCTTCTATCCCTGACCTTTATGCACCAGAAGAATGGGAAAAGCTCATTGATGGAAGGACTTTGCACGAACTCGGACCCATCAACAACATCTCACCCGACTGGGGGAAGGTCCTATCGAGCGGATTATTAGGACTAAAACAGACCGCAGTCACAGCAAAGTTGCGATTTCGATCCGATCCACAAACGCAGGAATTCCTTGATTGTGCCATCGACTGCATGGATGGCGTGCTTGACCTGACCCGCCGTTACGCGCTTGAGGCTCGCCGGAAGAACCGCGTGGATCTGGCAGAGGTGCTGGAACAAGTCCCCGCGCTGGCAGCACGGACTTTCCGTGAAGCCCTGCAATCCCTGCGCATTCTGCACGCGGTGACGTACCTGATCGGACACTACCAGATCGGCTTCGGCAGGTTTGACCAGTATATGTGGCCATACTTACAGGCGGATCTGCAGAGCGGAAACCTGAACATGGATCAGGCTTATGAGCTACTGGCTGAATTCTTCATCTCTTTGAACAAGGATAGCGACCTGTACCCCGGAATACAACAGGGAGATAACGGTCAGACGATCACACTGGGNNTGACCTTACCCTTCTTTCCCTGGCTACCGAGTTGACCCGCAAAGGATTGGGTTTTCCACAGTATTCCAACGATGATGTGGTCATTCCAGCCCTGGTTGCTCACGGTTACTCACTGGAGGATGCCAGGGATTACGCAGTGGCCGCGTGCTGGGAATTCATCATCCCCGGCAAAGGCATGGACGTGGTAAATATTGGAGCTGTGTCATTCCCCGCAGCAGTGGATGTGGCCCTGCGCCAGGGATTTTTAAATGGCGAGGGAATGGAAGGTGTTTTACAACGCGTGAGCTTGAATATCCAACAGCAGGTGGACCGCCTTGCTGGCGATTATGAGAAACTGATCCTACCCCCGGCTCCCTTCCTCTCCGCGCTTATGAGCGATTGTCTTGAGAAAGGCAAGGACTTATCAACGGGTGCAAAATACAATAATTTTGGAATTCATGGGGCGGGTTCAGCCAATGCCGCTGATGCCCTGGCTGCCGTTCAGGAACTCATTTTTGATAATGGCAGCTTGAGTCTTGAAGAACTCCAGACTGCGCTTGACCGGAATTATGTAGGTTATGAAAGTCTACAACTGGAATTGACCGATAAAGCGCCCAAGGTGGGGAATGACGATGACCGGGCAGACCGGTTTCTGGTGATGCTTTTTGAGATGCTGGCGGATGCCTGCAAAGATTATGGTGTCACATCCCGTGGAGGAATTTTACGCCCTGGAACTGGTTCAGCCATGTATTATATCTGGTTGACACAGGGTTCTGCAGGGATGCGTGAACCCATGGTGGGAGCGACAGCTGAAGGCCGCCGGAAAGGGGAGCCGCTAAGTGCCAACCTTGCTCCGACACAAGGGGTGCAGATCCGTGGACCCTTCAGTGTGCTCCTTTCATTTGCGAAGATCGATTACAGGAGAATTTGCAACGGCGGACCGATCACGATCGAACTCTCCGATTCGGTTTTTCGCGATCAGGAATCTGTTGAGAAGGTGGCTATGCTGGTGCGTGCTTTTGCGCAACAGGGATGTCAGCAGCTTCAAGTTAATAGTATGAATGTGGATACCTTGCAGGACGCCAGGATCCACCCGGAAAACCACAAGAACCTGATCGTGCGTGTGTGGGGATGGAGTGGATACTTTTGCGAACTGAGCCCGGAATACCAGGACCAGATCATTGCGCGGCATATTTTTACAATGAATTAATCCTCGTTTGATTATCGCCTCAGTTAGCCTGTTAAATTCAACGATTCACAGGACCATCGTATATGGTTGTGTTTTCTTGTTTCCAGTTTTGATAGTGTGTTCTCGTTAAAAAGGTGAATTCTTAAAAAATAATGTATTGCAGGAATTTTTAAGATAAAATGCTTGAAATTGATCGATTTCTGTGTATACTATAATCATTCATGATTGATTGGAGAATTAAATGAGCGGATTTGCTTATTCTCCTGAACGTTCGGATAAGATTCTGGAAATGCTTGCCCGTAAGGGAAAGTTATCTGTTACCGAAATCGTCGAGTCATTCTCGGTAAGCGAAGCCACCGCGCGAAGAGATCTGAATTTTCTGGCGCGTGAAGGCAAGATCCGCCGGTATTATGGGGGTGCTATACTCTGTCAGGAGGCTGCACCGGAAGGACCGATCCTGCAGCGGACGATGGAACAGCAGGAAGAGAAAGAACGCATTGGCAGAGCGGCAGCCAACCTGGTCGAAGATGGTGAGACCATCTTCCTCGGTTCAGGTACAACAGTCCTGCAGGTGGCAAAAAATCTTGCCGGTCGTCCGCTGACTGTCATTACAAATTCACTTCCAATTATCAATTTGATGGCTGATTGGCCGGAGATAACGCTCACCGCGCTGGGTGGTCAATTTCGCTCCAGCGAGCGCTCGTTCATCGGTCACATCACCGATAAATTCATCCAGGATCTACGCGCTAACAAGGTCATCATTGGCATTCGTGCTATCAGCCTGGAACATGGTTTGACCAATGATTACATGCCCGAAACGATCACCGATCGGGCTATCTTGGGCATGGGGCAAAAGGTGATCATCGTGGCTGATCACACCAAGTTTGATCGAGTTTCAACAGTACATGTCGCACCGGTTGAAGTTGCCGGCACCATCGTCACAGATACACTGGTGCCTGCCGGTTATATCGAAGAATTAAGATCACGCGATGTTGAGCTGATTGTTGTCTAATGCCTAAACGATCATACTCATCAGAAAGGAGCCAGCCGAAAGAATCTAATGTTGAAGGTGATTTCCTCAATACCCATATTCAAAAAGGAGAAGAAAAATTGAAACACAATAAATTGTTCCTGTTAGTTTCCATCATACTCAGCATGGCGTTTGTATTAGCTGCATGCGCTACACCGGCAACCCAAGCTCCTGTCGTTGAAGAACCTGTGGTTGAAGCCCCTGCGACAGAAGCCCCTGCCGCTACAGAATCGCCAGCCGCAACGGAAGCTCCTGCCGCAGCAGAAACGATCACTGTGATCTTCCCAAAGCATGAGGCGGATATCAAAGGCGCATTTGAATCCCGAATTCGTGAGTTTGAGACCGAAACCGGCATCAAAGTCAACCTGATTCAAAGTGACTGGGATTCAGTCGCGAACCGTGTAGTGCCTGAACTGGCCACCGGCGGATCGGCTTATGATGTGGTTGAGTTTGATAACGGCTGGGTAGCCGAATGGTGTGGAGCTGGTTGGGTAACCTCGTTGAATGACTACATGGAACCCGGTTACACCGACGAAATGATCCCCGGTCTGGTTGACCTGTTCACCTGCCCGGATGGAGAAGTTTACGGTCTTGTTTGGAACAACGATACCCGCTTCTTCTATTACAACGCTGAGAAACTGGCTGCTGCCGGATTTGCCGAACCCCCCAAGACCTGGGAGGAGCTCACAGCGCAGAGTCTCGCCGCCAAGGATGCCGGAGTAGTGAAATTTGGCGTGGCACCATTCTGGAACCAGGAATGGTCACTGGCCAATGAGCTGCACTTCTACACCTATGTTTTCGGTGGATCGCTGGTTGATGAAAAGGGTTGTCTGACGCTGAACACAGACCCGAAGACACTCAGTGCCGTTCAATTCATGATCGATAACCTGAGCAATGGTGCTTATGATCCTGCCGGATTGACCTACAACCAGGCTGCTGCCCAGGATATCTTCTTCAAAGGTGAGACCTTGTTCCTGCCGCAAGGCATTGCCGGGTTGTTTGCCTACACTGAAGACCCCACACTTTCAAACGTGGTCGGACAAGTCAAGATCGGTCTCGTACCCACTACAGCAACCGGCTCCAGTGCTGCGCTGACCCTCCCCGAGGCATACGCCATCCCCACGGGATCTCAGCATAAAGAAGCAGCCTGGAAGTTCATTGAATATATGACAAGCAAAGATACAGACAAGAAACTGGCCCAGGAAATTGGGATCCTGCCGATTTGGGTGGACCTTTTCTCTGATCCTGATCTGACCGCTTTGTACCCTTACTGGGCTGATTTCCAGGCTCAGTTATCCACTGCCAGAGGTCTATCCAAGTTGACCTGGTACAGCGATTTTGTCGACATCTCCAACGCAGAACTTCACAAAGCCCTTGCCGGTGAACAAACCGCACAGGAAGCTTTGGATAACACTGCCGCGCAGCTCCAGGAATTCAACTGCGTTCCATAATCTATATCTCACAAAGAGGTCTGGATTTATTCCAGACCTCTTTCCCTCGTTACAGGATGATATGAGAGCGATTCGAGATTTTTTTACGGATAATGAGCGTTCCCTGGGTTGGTTGATGTCGATGCCAGCCTTGTTGGCGATCCTGGGAATTATCCTTATTCCAATGATCCAATCAATGGCGCAAAGTTTTCAACGCCTCGACCTGGCAAGACCCGCTTCAAATGGTTTTATTGGCCTGGCAAATTACGCTAATCTTCTGAAAGACGCCAGATACACCCATTCATTGTTCGCAACATTTCGATTCTCAGTTATTTCGGTTATTTTTGAAATTATACTTGGTGTATCCATAGCGATTGTACTTAACAAGAAATTTATCGGGCGTGGTTTTGTGCGTGGATTGATGATCCTGCCATGGGCGATGCCCTCCATCGTGAACGCGGCAATGTGGAAGTGGATCTACAACGCGGATTATGGAGCGCTAAATGCCTTAATGTCCCAATTAGGCATCATCGACAAATACCAGGTCTGGCTGAGTGATCCGTTCTGGGCAACAGCCCTCATCATCCTGGCGAATGTGTGGAAGGAAACTCCGTTTACGGTGATCATGCTGCTCGCAGCACTGCAAACCATCCCAGAGGAAGTATACGAGGCGGCGAAGGTTGACGGATCTACCTCGTGGTGGACATTCATCAAGATCACCATACCGTTGATCGCGTCGACCTTGATGATCGTCAGTATCCTGCAGTTCCTGTGGGGCTTTCAAACTTTTGAGCTGGTCACGATCGTAACAGGTGGCGGGCCATTCAGTTCGACCGAATTGGTGGCAGTCAGGATCTACCAGACCACTTTCCGTTCGCTGCGTTTTGGATATGGTTCAGCCATGGCGTACTTTACCAGTCTGTTCATCTTGATTCCATTGATTGTATATGCCCGCTCTGCGTATAAGAAAATGGTGGATTATTAATGAAAGAAAAGAAGAAGCTCGCGAGAGTATTGCTCTACCTCGTCGTGATCCTCATCGTGGTCTGGACCATTGCTCCCTATCTGTGGCTGGTCATCTCTTCATTTTCTTATAAGATCGACCTGATCACAGTTCCGTTGAAGTGGATACCGACCCGCCTGACCCTGGAAAATTACACGGGTCTTTTCTATTCCAATGGAGAGGCCTCCTTCAATGTGGGATTATTCCTTAAGTCTCTTAGGAACTCGCTCATTATCTCCATTTCAACAATGCTGATCTCACTGCCCATTGGTGTGCTTGCAGCGTACGCATCAACGCGGCTGAAATACAAAGGGAGTGGGATCGTGATGTTCACCAGTCTGATTGCGCAACTCATTCCCCCCATCATCCTGGTCATACCCTTGTTTGTGATCATGCGCCAGTTCGTATTGATCGATAAACCCATTGGCTTGATCTTGGTGGATATCAGTATCGCCCTCCCGTTGGTGATCTGGTTAATGAGGGGTTACTTTGCCACCATCCCGTTCGACCTCGAAGATGCGGCGCGTATCGACGGCTGCACACGGCTGGGAGCTTTGGTGAGGGTCATCCTCCCCCTCACCGGTCCGGGATTGGTGAGTGTGATGATCTTCGCCTTCATCAGTTCCTGGAATGAGTACCTTTACGCTTTTGTCTTCACCCAGGTGCAAGCGAAAACCCTGCCGGTTTTAATTGGTGAATTTAGCACCAAGCTGGGACTGGATTATCTGAAGATCGCGGCAGCAGGTGTACTGGCCAGCCTGCCGCCGGTTGGACTGGCTTTATTGTTCCAGAAGTTTATCATTCGCGGGCTGACGTCGGGTTCTGTAAAATAGAACTTTTATCAACTATATAATGATCAATGAACGCTGCAATACCAGCCTGAAAACTGACACTAGATTCAAAAGGAAACCTTATGGATTATCACACTTACAATGAAATCAAAACACAAACTGAAGCCTGGAAAGAGGCTATCGCGGTTACAGTTGAACAGGCTGAAGAGATCAGAAAACTTACCGATCGATACGAACAGGTAATCTTTACCGGCTGCGGATCTACTTACTATCTTTCACTGGCTGGTTCTGCGTTGTTTCAATCGCTCACCAATAAATCCGCCAGGGCGGTGCCGGCGAGTGAACTGTTGTTCAACACATCCAGTGTGATCAATAAGGGTTCCCGGCATCTGCTGGTGGCTGTGAGCCGCTCCGGTACTACCACTGAAACATTGCGCGCGGTCGAGATGTTCAAACGGGAGCAACTCGGAGAAGTGATTGTGATCAGCAATTACGATACGTCCATGTCGCAGCTGGCTGACCTGAAGATCGTCATCCCTGCGGGTCAGGAAAAATCGGTTGCTCAAACACGATCCTTTGCATCTATGTATGTGGCTGTAACCGCTCTATGCGTCATCGCGAGTGGAAAAGTG
>MTKZ01075928.1_pt1 | contig 21139 bp, 16 predicted proteins | sample 1042781 | NCBI WGS metagenome assembly MTKZ01 (sample SAMN06212207, study PRJNA360539) | anaerobic digester metagenome | biome: Wastewater treatment plant; material: sludge; isolation source: anaerobic digester fed with sludge from wastewater treatment plant | place: Denmark: WWTP Viborg ... | reverse complement strand
TTCGGACAACCCCTATTGGCAATGGTACGCTGAACAGCATGGCGATACCGGTCCCGGCGGCTATTTCGGTTTTTTGACGGCGGCCCGGGAGCGCCGCGTGGAAGCGCGTCCGCCCGATACGTTGCCGTCCTCCAGGGTATTCCGGGAAACCGGCCTGGCCGCACTGAACAGCACCCTGCTTAACGGGAAGGATAACGTCCAGATCCACTTCAAATCGAGCCCCTTCGGCACCCAAAGCCACGGCTACAATGCCAACAATGCCTTCCTCTTAAACCTTCGCGGCAAACGCATGTTGCTACAGTCGGGGCAGCGCGATATCTACGGCAGTCCCCATCATACGGATTGGATGTGGCAAACAAAGTCCGATAATGCCATCCTGGTGAACGGCGAAGGGCAGTATCCCCATACGGTCAAGTCGCAGGGAAGAATCACCCATTTCCACACCAGTAAGGTTTTTGACCTGGTTGCGGGCGAAGCGGGCGGCAGTTATGACAACCTGGACCGCTGGGCCCGGCGTATCTTTTTTTTCAAGCCCGGTGTAANNACATCTTCTTGTTCAAGCCCGGTGTCATCGTCATTCATGACCTCCTCGAAGCGCCCGAACCTTCCACGTTCCAATGGTTGCTGCACGCGCAACAGCCATTCGCCCTGGGCACGCAGGTGCTCTACTTGAAAACCGATGCCGGGAAACTGGACATTACGTTTATGAAACCGGCCGGTCTCAGTTTTTCCCAGACCAACGAATTCGATCCGCCGCCACACGATTGGGCCAAGATTGATCTGAAGGAATGGCATGTTACCGCCGCCACGGAAACACCGGAGAAAGCGCTCGAGTTTGTTACGGTTATCCGTGTGGATAACATAATTGCACCGGCAACGCTCTCGGAAGAAGAAAGCGGTACCGTCTTGTCCGTAGACCTGCCTGAAGCAACGGCCCGTGTTGTTCTGAAACAAGACCGGTTTCAGGTACAGTATACGGATATCGACCGTTGGTGGGAAGATAAGGACTTCTAGGCGCTTAATTCGATTTGGTTGAAAACAATTTACGAGTTTGAAAATACTGGGAGTGTCGGCATCCTTGTCGGCATCTTTTCAAAAATGAGTATCACAGCCGGCAAGGATGCCGGCGCTCCCAGTCGTGTAATAACCTGATAGTTCCGCCCAAGGCACCTCTTCTTTTGGGCGAAGTCCCGGACGAAGCATAGAAAGTTACTGTTCATGGATGCGTCAATTGAAACAAAAGTTCAGCTGCATGAAAACTTCTGGCGCGGTGAAGGGCCCAGCCTGATCCTGATACCGACCGCCGAGATGGACCCGTACGACCTGGAGGATTATCCGGAGCGTTTTCACGACCCGCTCGCCATGTGGGAATCGGAAATGGATCGTGCGGAACAGGTTATTGACTGGCCGACAGACGGTATCCCCTGCATACGGCCAAATCTGGGGGTTATCTTCGTGCCGTCCATGGTGGGGCTGCCCTACCGCCTTCCGGAAGGCAGCATGCCATGGCCCGGGGAGCCTCTTTCCCGGGATGCCATCCGCGCCGCGCAGGCAACCACCATTCCAATGTCGGAAACCATGATACTGGCAATGGAATTCTACATGACGCATCTGCAGTCGGGCCGGGACGATATTATGGCCTACCAGGCGGACAACCAGGGTATCTTTGACATTGCTCACCTTCTCTATGGCGAACAGCTCTTCTATGATCTTGCGGACCCCGAAGCGGCGCCCTGGCTCAAAGAACTATTTCAGCGCTGCCACGAGTTCTATGCCGTCTCCACAATTCAAATCAAAGGGATATTGGATGAACCGTTAGACGGCATGATTCACGGACACGGAACACCGCAAGGGGTCTATTTTCCCCATACGGGCACCCGGTGTTCAGAGGATACCGTCACACTGATTTCGCCGGAGATGATTGATCGAATCGTTCTCACAGAGATGGACCGCCTTGCGAAAACCTTCGGCGGCCTCTTCGTTCATTTCTGCGGGCAGCACCCTTCCCTGCTGGAACAGGTTTGTCGAATGAACATAGTGCATGCCCTTGATCTTGGCAACCCGGAATTTTATGATACCCGCAAAGTTATGGAGATCTGTGCGGCCACAGGAACCGTCCTGCACAGCCGCGTGGCATCCCTGCCCGGCGAAACCTGGCAAAACTATATCCGGCGTATCGCCGCGCTAACCCGCGAAACCGGGGCGCGGTTACTGTTGCGTCCGACCCTGTTTCCCGAAAGTCGCGAAGAGGCCGCCGAAATGCAGGCCCTCTGGCATGAGTATACCTGACCGGGAAATGCAACCAATTTTGGGAAACAGGAGGTGTAAGTAAACGTCTGGGTTGCGGACAGCGTCCGCAATGATCCCCGAACACGGAGAGTCTTCATGAGTACTTCCCTATCACAATCCACGGTGTCATCAAAAGCAGCGTCCCCCGCAGCACCCGTTTCCCCATGGTCCTTTGTTTTATTTCCCGCCGTCGCCATGATGCTGGGCTGGGGCTTGCGTGGCTATATCGGCGGCGGTCCTTTTGCCGCCATGATCCCGGGTGCGTTTGTAGCATTGAGCCTGAGCCTGCTGTTGGGTCATGACCGGCAAACGGCCGCGATGGCGGCCCTGTTCGGTGCCGTGGCCATCGGCTATGGCGGCGAGATGACCTACGGGCAGACCCTGGGACTCGCCTGCAATCCGGAAACCATGGGCTGGGGCCTGCTGGGCGTAACCATCAAGGGCGCAGTATGGGGATTGCTGGGCGGTGCGGTACTGGGCGTAGGATTGACGTTCAGGCAGTATAAAAAATCTGCTTTAGTCGTGGCCTTTGTACTTACGATTGTATTGCTGTTCGTCGGCTGGAAACTTATTAACGAGCCGCGGCTCATTTGTTTCTCTGATCCGGTGAACAGGCCGCGCGAAGAATTATGGGCGGGACTGCTCTTTTCGGCACTGGGTTTTCTGGCCTTTATCCATTGGAAGGGTCAGGGCAAACAGGCGCGGGTGCCGCTGTATTTCGCTTTGTGGGGCGCGCTAAGCGGCGGTATCGGTTTCGGAGGCGGCACCTTGTTCCTCGTATACGGGCCGGAACTTCCCCTGCCCCAGCAGTGGTTCGGATGGTGGAAGGCCATGGAATTCTTTTTCGGGTTTGCCCTCGGCGCGGGTATCGGAATCGCCGCCTGGCGGCATCGGGATATTCTTAAAGCCCCACCGGCCGACGCAACATACCTTCCCGACAGGAGACTGTCGGCGGCCGCCCTGGTTATGGTGGTGGTCCTTTTCTTTCTTTTATTTCCCGTGCTGGAGGAATATCTGGGGAACGTCAGCAGCGGCCAGGCGGGAAACGGGGCGTTGGTCGCCTACAACGTCTTCAGGCCTTTGTATACCTTTGTATTTTTCGGGGCGGTATGCATTTTTCTGGGATTGTATTCCATTACCGCGGCATGGCATGTTGCCATCACCATTACCTTTTTCCATACGGCAATCGATTTAAACCGTAACATGCACGACACAATCGGCACGGATCTTCCCGGGTGGGGCCAGGTACTCCTGGTAGTAGTGCTTACGGGTGGTTTTGCCTGTGCGGTCCAGCACCTGCAGGTTCGACAGCGGGCAATACCGCTGTTATACCTGTTGCTGCTTTGGGCCTGTTTTGTTATGGCCACGCTGCGGGCGTTTGTATACAAAGACTATTTTTTTTCGGCGGAAGGCGCCGCCGGCATTCACCTGCCGACCATACCGCCCTCCACTTGGACAGTCTACGGCACGTTTCTAGTGACAACCCTTATCACCGCATTGTGTATTAGGCGTTTCGCCCGGAGAGGCAACGATCAGGGCGATTGAGAAGGCGGATCCGGAAAAGAGGTTCGGACTTCCTGACCTCGTCGGAAATACGCATGGCACCGGTAAACAAATAAAAAGATGGAGCAAAAAGGGACTGATGACGAAATAGCCATCAAAAACGAGGAATCGATATCCATTGCTATTATTGGCTATTTCGTTGTCTGTCCCTTTCCTGCGATCTTATACGAAGATGACTTCAAAAAAGTGCCAAACTGGATTCCGAAAAAGCATTGACAAATCCTGTCGGGATCAGGAAATCTGGGGTTACCCTTTCGGTGGGGCGGCCGGCGTCTTTTTCTGAGCTGCCGGAGTCCCTTCCTCCCAGGAACCGTCGGCATGGATCGCGATACCGGCATCCAGCCGTAAGGGCTTGTTCTTCATCTTGCGGACAAATTCGTCCCGGCTCAAGGCGAAGGCCGGGCTGATCTCCAGGTCTACGGCGCAGTGCCCCTCCGTATCACGGGGTATTGTGTATCCGGCGGCCTCGAACCACGCCGCCCAATAGTCCGACATGGACGCCCGTGCGACTACCACGCTGTTCACCCCCTCAAATTGTTTGATGGGCGTATATTCTCCGCTGCGCCGTATTTCCAGCGCCACCGGGGAATGTGTTGTAAACCGGAGGGCATCAAAGACGAAGGTTTCAAACTTGTACCCGTTAGGCCGGTCCGGCTTGCATGGACACCCATTCGCATCTACATAGGGAATCTTCTTGAAGGCCTTGTGCCAGGGAAATGTATCGAAATGGGTATAGATATCCCGGACAAAGGGCACGGAAAGCAGATGTATGGCGGGATTGCCCGCAAAAAAGAGCGGTGACCCCGCCCCATCGGTCTGCAGCAATTGCGGGTACAGGTCGAGTTCGCTGTATTCAATAACGCGGTACGCGCCGTCGCACAGGCAATGCACGCCCACGGCCTCGCGAAGGTCATTGCGCCGATGGCACTTGGAAGACATGGACGCACTGCGCAGGCAATGATAACCGATGAAGTACGGGTCGGCCACCCTGGCGGCCCAGTTGTCCACCTGGTAATAGCTGAGGATGTCCACACCACGCCGCTGCGCATCGTCCAGCGCGCCCCCTTCCACCAGCGCCTGAATACAGCCGCCGTGCCCATTGGGGCTTGCGGCCAGGCGGTCGGGAGCCTCCAAAATCAGTTTCCCTTCCAAGTCCACGCAGGGTACCATGCGCTGTTCGATAAACAAGATGTCGGTACGGTTCAATTCCCAGAAACCATGGTCCTCGAAATATTTTTGTGTGGCCCCATGGTTGGACGGGCTGACCATGATATACCACGGAAGGATTGCCTGGTACCGTTCCTGGAGTTTGCTGATCTTTTCCGCATGATATTGAAACAGGGATTTACCGGTAATCGCTCCGATGGGATAACTGCCTTTGGGGCCGTCAAAGCCGAGGCGGGTACCCTGTCCGCCGGCCACCATGAATATGGCAACCCGGCCGTCTCTCAGAGCCTGCTCACCCGCCTTTAGCGCTGCCGCCGCACCGGTATCACCGGGTTCCACAGGCGGAATTACGGGTACCGCCACAATTTGACGGAAATGCTCCTCTGGCGGTTCCGAAAGGACCCAAGTTTGAACAAGGCGGTTCAACAGTTCAAAATCCACATTGCCGAGGTCTTCCAGCAGGCGCTGTCGCCCTGCCGTATCCAAGGTGTGCCAGAACCGGAACACATGCTCCTGCCCGTGGACCGCCGCCCGTTCGCGTAATTGAGAATACAAAGACTCCATCAACTGTAACTCCAGGATTTCCCGTGTTTATCCATTTCGTCTCGCTGCCGTTTGTTGGGCAGCAGCCCCGGTTTTGCGCCTTCCATCAGTTCGAATTTGGACCCGCAGCGGTCACAGAACCCGTAATCGAAATTAGGCTGTTCAAGCGGTTCCCGGCAGTGGGGACACGCTGGCTGAAAGTGCTTGTACAAAAGTTCAGGGTCTTCAAAAACCATACCGCAACAGGAACATTTGCGCACTAACGCGGCACGCCTCCATACACGGGTAAATGTCGTGTACGCGTTACAAACGGCGCACCAGACTTGCCGCGCCACCAGCGGATACGTTTCCTGTTGTGGCTTTTCAGGTTCCGGCTTTCCTCCGGGCTTCAAGTTTTTCAGCCAGCTCATGGGGGTGATTCCTCCAAGTTGTCGCACCGTCAGGGTTATTTCTCGGAACAGTAACGTGTGCTCGTACCGGTATGGTTTACACCTATAAACAATCAGAAGCACGGATTTCCACCCGTACACGATCCCGGCAACCAGGGCAAAAAACAACTGATTACGACGTGCGCAAAGACAAACGGATCATTGTGCCTTAAAGGAAACTCCAAAACGGGCTTCGGCCTCTTCCAGCGACCCGGACAGGACCGTATATCGGGCTTCCGTCATGAGGGCATCCAATTCCATGCCCAACAGCAAAGCACCAACCACAGGTTCAAATCGTGCGCGCACCGGCCGCGCATTCGGACATTCCCGGTGAATCGTTGTAGTCATCGCGTCAATCAGGACAGGACTAATTCCTTTGAAGGCGCTACCTGTGGTGACTACATCAAACGTGTCCGCACACATGTCAAGGTGGCGCGCGACTGCCGTAACCATTTTGGCAAGATAGACACCGCCCCATTCAAGAATATCGCAGGCAATGGCGTCTCCTTCGTAGGCGGCGTCAAACACCAGTTTAGCCATGGGCTGCAAATCATCATAGGTGATATGCCCGTAATACATTTCCCTGAAAAAGACGTCCACGTCAGGGCAACCCGACCGTTCCAGAAATTTATCGGTCAGCAGGGTGGGCCCCGTAATACCGTCCCGGCAACGCCATACCGCCTTCAAGCCTTCGGTGCCCAGGCTGGAACCGCTGACCATGTCGCCGAAGTCTTCATTGATGCCGCCGACCCGGGTCTCTTTTCCAGAGCGGTTGATGCCGGCACAGACACATCCTGTGCCGCAGGCAATGACAATGCCGAAAGGATCCTTGGTGCCGCCGCGTAAACCAGCCATGGAGTCATTGCGAAACACGCGCGGCAGTTTTCCAAGTAGCGGTGTAAATAGCTCCTTTTCGAGCATCACATAATCTTCAGGCAGGTCGGCACCCGCCACACCCATACCGATGCCGGCGATCTGATCCAGCTTCAATCCTGCGGATTGAAGCGCGCCATTGATGGCCTGCTGTATTTCCGCCATGGCCGCCGGTACGCCCGCACATTCATAATTGCCCGCACCTGCGCGTCCAAAACCTAATACCACTCCAGTGTCATCCCCGGCCAGGCAAAAGGTTTTGGTGCCGCCCGCATCCAATCCCAGATAGTAAGGCATCCCGTTACTCCTTCGGGTATTTGGGCATAATACACAGGAAAAATGTCCCATATAAGAATCCGGACGCAGGAACCCGTTCCCGCGCCCGGTACAATACAGCCTTAAGCAATAAATTGTCTATTCGCCGCGTAATTTACGCAAATCCGCCCGCGCTTGGTCGGCGGCGGGGCTGGCAGGATATTGCTCTATCACCGCTTCCATAAGGCGGATGGCTTCGTTGGTCTGTCCGAGCCGCGAATGGGCCACAGCCTGGTTGTGCATGGCAAAGGGCACTTTCGTGCTGGAAGGAAACTTGCCTCGAAGCGATTCAAACGATTTGACGGAGTCGTCATATTGGCTCAGGTTGAACTGGCATTTGCCTTTCCAGAACTGCGCATTCGCGCTGAGATCACTGTCCGGATTCCCGGATAGAAAAGCGTCAAACTGCGTGAGTGCACTGGAGAAGTCATCATTGGCAAAACTACGCTGTGCCTGCTGATACAGCAATCGGGGGTCCGCTGCACCGGCCGTTTCTGCAGCCACCTCCGTCGATTCTGGAAGAGTTGCAGGTGCCGCAGGGGGGGGTTGTACATTCCCGACAGGCAACGGGGCACTGTCCTCCAACACATTCTTGGTTTGGTCGGGTACAGGAGGCGCGGGAGGCGTCTCAGGCGCAGGAGCTTCCACCGCAGGGACTGGAACCGGTGCCGCAGGCACCGGCGTGGGCGCCGCCGGCGTTGGCGGCACGGGGGTTGGCTCTGTGGGCAAAGGAGTTGGCGACGGTGCAGGAGGTGCGGGCACTGCCGGGCCTTCAATAGTTACGTTACTTACAGATACGTCTTTCTGTGTTCTTGGCGCGGAACCTGGCGTAAGGTTCCAGTGACGATACAGCGTATTCTTCATGCTTTCCAGTTCACGGGTCAAGTTGTCTAATTTGGCCCGGTTTTCTTCCAGCATGCCAAGAAGCGTACGCGATTGTTCATCATTCGCATCAATTCGAGCATTCAACGTCGCAGTACTTTCGGTCAGCTGTGTAACCGATGAACCCAGTTCTTTGTCCAATTTGACCATACGTTTGTGAATGTCATAAATGGTAGTTTTTGTCTGGCTACCACCCGTGGTTTCACATCCGGTGGACAACAGTAAAACGGCAATACAACCCAATAACGGCCATACGTATTTTTGTTTCATGGTTTAGCCATCCCGACCTATTGATTGCGGCAAATAACACTCATCTTTTAATTAACGAGCTCTATTGAATTCGGCACGACGGTTCCTTGACCAGGCGTCTTCGCTTTCACCCATGGCTGCGGGAAATTCCTTGCCATAACTAATGGTAATCAGACGGTCGCCGGGAATACCCAATTGGATCAGATATTGGCGTACCGCAAGCGCGCGTCGTTCCCCAAGGGCCAAGTTGTATTCTTGCGTGCCGCGACTGTCACAATGACCGGCAACTTGTATCATCACACCGGGAACCTGTTTAATCTTCTCCGCATTTTCACGCAAGGTAGCCATGGAGTCGGAACGCAGGTTACTGCTGTTATAATCGAAGTACACAGTCTGAAGCCCATATTTGCTGCCCGGCTCGAATAACAAGTTTTCGAGATCTACTGGGGGCAACCCGTCTCCGGAACCGCTTCCGGCCGCCGAAGAATCGTCACCTTCCAGGTCGGTCGTAAGAACGTCAATGGGGGGTGCCGTTTTGCATCCGGCAAACATTCCAAGTACCGCTGTCACGGTTAAAAAAAGTACCATGCTACGCACATTCTGCTTCATTTCGATTGTTTCTCCAATACGTTGCTCAGTTGAAATTTACCATATCGCCTTGATGGCATACATACCTTCTGGCAAGGCAACACTTTACACTCATAGTCTGGACAAAGAAAACACAAAGATAAGGCTCCGCGTGTTTTCTTTGAATGAAGAAAATATGGAACTCCCCCTTCTACAGTACCACATAGCGAGGAAGTCAGGCGAAAACCACACCTTGTTGATTTCTATCGTATCATACCACATTCTGCTTTCGAATTTCCAACAGGTATTGAAAATCAGGGAATAAAGACTCATACCATCACGATGAATATCCTTTTCATGCCGGTATGAAAACCTTGTTCCGATGTTCTTAGCGCAGTTTCAAAATACAACGCCAAGGCAAATATATGGGTTTGACTTATTTCACTTCCTTGTTTTTAAAAATTATCTACAATTGAAATAGCATTAACGTATCCTTCATAATTACGTGACAGTTTGTAGGCAATATAGTTATCGTGTGAGAGGATGTTTTCAACCTGGATTAAATACGTCCAGTTTTAACGGTAATTAATACAGTCTGCACTATAAATAACAAGAAGGTGTTACATATAAAGAAAAAAAATTACCTCTTATACTGACAACGTCTTTTCATTAATAATAAACAACAAAAAGTCATTTGGATGTTACCAAAAGATCGGGAGCCATCATGTCCTTTATTAAACACGAACATGAACCTAGAGGAAACGCAATACGTCATGAGGTCGCCACCTATATTGGTTTAGGCCAGAATACCTACACCCCCACACAAGTGGCCGTGGCAAAGGCAAAAGGCTGCCACCTATGGACCGTTGACGGTCGTAAACTTGTTGACTTTACATCGGGTGTTTTGGTTCAAAACCTCGGCTATCGCCACCCAAAATTTGAAAAATATTGGGCTTCCTATAGAAATGGCTTGCCTGTCAATGCCTACAATATGGTTTCACACGTGTTTGCCAAAGCTTCGAAGTGCTTGATTAAAAGCATGAAAACGAACCCAAACGCGCAGAAAATATTGTGGGCCGCCAGTGGCTCGGAAGGCATTCAAAAGGCTATGTGGACAGCACTACATCGTTATCCCGATAGAAATATAATGGTAGCCACACGTTATGGATTTCATGGTAAAAAAGGATTGGCGGCAGATGTAACGGGAGAGACCAGTAAAAATCCTGATGTTCGTTTCATTTCTTTTCCTATGGAGGAGGAAAAGGAACCGGAATTCTATCAGGAGGAACTTGATGCCTTGCACAAGGCATATCCGGGAAAAATTGCTTTACTGATTACCGAACCTTATCTCGGTGCCAAGGGTTCATTTCATCCTCCTGTGTGGTATCACCAGATATTGCAGCACTGGTGTAATAAGCATGATATCCCGTTTATTTTTGACGAGGTTCAATCCTGTTTTGGACGTACAGGAAATATGTATGCCTACGAATCATATCAGGTAACACCGGACCTGGTGGTACTCGGAAAAGGGCTGGCCAACGGTGAGCCTGCGGCGGCGGTAGTCGGACGTGCGGACCTTATCGATTCCTTACAGTATGGGGAAGCATCCGATACGTACAGTGCGTCAGTACCGGCATGTGCGGCGGTGTGCGCAGCCCTTGACGTATTCAAAGAAGACAGGATTGTAAACAGTGCACGAAAGAATGCTTTAAAACTGGGGAAAAGACTGACTGATCTCGCCGCGGAATTTTCATTCATACGCGATGTTAGGGGCGAGGGCATGGTTTATGGCGTGGAAATAGAGGACGCGATAACCGCAAACCGTTGCGTTCTGGAAGCGTACCGGGCTACAACAAGAAAAGGTATTCACTTCCTTGGACCGCTTGCAGAAAAAGTATTGCGTGTAAGTCCCCCGCTTGTTATAACGGAGGAAGAACTAGAGGAGGCGTTCTCTTTACTTCATAAAGCGTGGAGACGCATAACAGGCAAATAAAATTACAATAGTAAATAATGATCAAGCGCGTATGGGCATGATAACATTGATATACGAATTAACAGGACCATCAACATATGGTTTGATTACGCCTGGGCTGGAACCATCTTTCAATTGGATGCATACCTCTTCGCTTTCAATACAGTCAAGAACTTCGCGGATAAAGTAAGGATTGAAAGCAATTTCAACAATCTCACTGGAATACTCCACCACAAGTTCTTCCTCATATTCTCCTACGTCCGGTGTTTTAACCGATAATCGCATGAGACCCGCGTCAAAAACCAGTTTTACATTCTTGAACTTTTCATTTGTCATAGCACCGGCACGGCGCATACAACGCATAAATTCATCCGTGTTAATAACACATTCTTTGTCCTGTTTTTTGGGAATAACCGCTTCATAGTTTGGAAAATTTCCCTCAATAAGGGAAGTTATGATTCGCACACGGTCAAACACGAAAGCGGCCTGGCTTTGGTCCAAAAAAACGTCAACAGTCTGTTCTTCGTCATCTTTTAACAGGGATTGCAGCTGTTGAATCATTTTTGACGGTACAATGACGCGGATATCATGTTCGATATCAATACTCTCTTCACTTACGGCAAAACTTAGACGTCTGCCATCGGTTGCCACAACGCGAAGGGTATCTGAGCGCGTTTCAAGAAGCAGTCCCGTCAGATTATAGCGCGATTGATCGGTACAAATTGCGAACGATGTTTTTTTAAACAGGCTTTTTAGTAAGGACTGTTTGAAAACCAAAGGAGCGATACCATCGAATTTTCGAATTGGCGGAAATTCTTCCGGCGATATACTGAAAAGTTTTGTTTCTACAACGCCACAGCGAAGTTCGACAATACTGCTGTCTGTTAATTCAATATTGATATCCGCATCAGGAAGTTCATTCAACAACATGGAAAGACGTTGTGAAGATACAGTAAGCGCGCCAGGTTCCTCTACAGTACAATCTATAGAGCATTCTATACTGACTTTCAAGTCCGTCGTTGTCAATTTCAAAATACCCTCTTCCGCCTCCATCAGAATCTGGGACAGAATCGGTAACGAAGATTTTGAAGCTACAATCCCTTTGACGGTATTTACCGCAGAAACCAGTTCTTGTTTCGATATGGAAATTTTCATGAGGGTCCTCCCAGTTGCGTTCTGGATTTGTTATTACCATTCTTATACCTGTTTTATTAAGTATAAAGCAAGTAATAGTCATAGTAGGGGTTGTGGATATCTGGGAAACGTCATTTCAACCTGTAATATCAGGCACGTCACAACAGAATAAGTTCTGGAAAACTTGTTAAGTGATTTATAGTAATCCACAGATGTTAAGAACTACAATGCAAACAGGGGACCCAAGTTATTTTTTTTGTGGAGAAGTAAAGTGTTTTATCCACAATCACGACGAAGATATCTACATTCTATACGCGTCTATTTGTTTCACGGAAGAGTCGAAGTTATCCACAGGATGATTATCTTATAATATAGGTAGATTCTGTTGTTCTCAAGTTTTTTTCCACGTGTTGTGGAACAATTACACTTGTAAATAATCAATAAAAGTCTGGGATGGATTTTATATATTAAACGACCAAATTTCAATAAGATATTGAGTAAAATAAAGAACTTTACTGTTGACAAAATGCAGGGCATATTCTTCATTTACAGTACGTTACGACTGAGTCTGTATAGAAAAATTTATAGGAGAACGTTTTTCAACTAAAAGATTATACACAAGTTATTCACAAAATAAAATGATATATATTACTATATAGACTATTGTATTATTAATGATTTGTTTTATAAAGTAAGTATATTTAAACGGTGGGTGATTTTAACAAGAGTGAGATTAAGAAATCATGCGCAAATATTGTATTCACATGATAGGACATGGGCATGTTGATCCTACATGGCTTTGGACGTGGCAGGAAGGGTTTGAGGAAATACGGGCAACGTTTCGAAGTGCCCTTGAAAGGATGGATGAAACGTCGGTGTTCAAGTTTACGGCAAGCAGTGCCTGCTTTTATAGTTGGATGAAAGAGAGTGAACCGGAACTATATGAAAAGATAAGACAGCGCGTTAAAGAAAACAGGTGGGAAATTGCCGGAGGGTTTTGGGTGGAACCGGATTGTAATATTCCCTGTGGAGAATCTATAGTTCGTCAGGGATTATATGCACAGCGTTTTTTTGAGCGGGAGTTTGGAAAAAAATGCAGAATAGGTTTTAATCCGGACAGTTTTGGACATGCAGCGACACTCCCTCAACTTCTAAAAAAACTGGGTATGGACTTTTATGTGTTTATGCGCCCGGAACCGGGAAAGGAAATGGACTATCCCGGCGGAGGCGTTTTTTGGTGGCAATCCGGCGATGGTTCTTCGGTATTGGCGGCGCAAATACCTCTGGGATATGACACATCAGGTTGCGATGTTATTGAAAAAATTAATGCTCTTCCCTATGTTTCTTCTTTAGTACCGGGTCAAAATCATATTCTGTGTTTTTATGGTGTAGGAAACCATGGCGGTGGACCAACGCGTGAAGCCATAGTATCCGTAATCAAATCCAAAGGTGAACTGAATAGCCGGGGCCTGTATCCTGAATTCTCGACTTTGGAATTTTTTTTTGACGGATTCAGGCGGGAAACACCTTCTGAACGTATTCCAGTTGTTAGTCGGGAGTTACAGCACCACGCTCGCGGTTGTTACAGTGCTCATTCAGAAGTGAAATATAATAACCGGCGGACGGAACATCTGCTGATGAGTGCAGAGCGACTTCTTACCGCCAGGTGGTTAATGAACCTGGAACCTTATCCAGCGGCTGAAATAGAAGCGTGTTGGAAGGACCTGCTGTACAATCAATTTCATGATATTTTGGCGGGTACAAGTTTGGAATCCTCGTATGTAAATACACGTGATCAAATAGGGGGAGTCTGCCATCGCGCTGAGGTATGCATTAACAGAACGGTTCAAAATTTTGCCAGGGATACAGACACCTCTTCTGAAGGAAACGCGGTAGTTGTTTTCAACACATTATGTTGGCCTGTATGTGTTCCGGTAACCGCACCACCAAATGTGACCAAAAATTTAGGTAAGCAAATACATGTTGCGGAGGTATCAGGTAAGGTAGTTTCCTTTCAGGCAATACGCGGCGAGCGTATTGACCATGTCAGGTATAGATTTTTAGCGGAACTTCCCGCACTTGGTTATCGCGTGTATAAATTCAGAACAGGACATAAAGAACTTACCTCTTCCCAGCCTTTATCCGCCGGGGAAGGTTGCCTCCGCAACCTTTGGTGGACACTTGAGTTTGACCGTGCCGCGGGTGAAATTGTCCGGTTGAAAGATAATTTAAGAAATATCGACGTATTGCGACGGGGCCACATTCTTGCGGTCATGACCGACCACAGCGACACGTGGAGCCATGATTTGAAAGAATATCGGGTGGAAGCAGGACGCTTTACAAATGCGAACCTGCATATTGTGGAACAGGGAGATGTTCAATATACACTGCGCATGGTGTCCCGGTTCGACTCCTCTACCATTATTAGTGAATACACCCTTTACCGGGATACCAGCCGAATTGACTGTGATATGCGCATCAATTGGCAGCAACACTATCAAACCCTGAAACTTGGTTTTGAAACCCATATTGAAGAGGGCGTTGGAACCTATGAAATTCCTTATGGTTGCGCGGAACGGACATGTGACGGTGGAGAAGAACCGGGACAGCAGTGGTTCGATTTATCAGGAACAATAAAAGGGCTTCCCTACGGCTTAGCGATCCTGAACGATGGCAAGTACGGATTCGACATCCGGGATGGCGTTATGCGTGTTACCTTATTGCGCAGTCCCGCGTATGCCCATCATGATAACGGCAGATTTCAGGCGGACCGGCATTGGCCTATTATTGACCAAGGGTGGCAACGGGTAAGGCTTGTCCTGCTGCCTCATGCAGGCAATCGTCAAGGCGCTGCGATTGCGAAACGGGCCTGGGAATTGAATGCGGCCCCTATCGTTCATCCGGAATCAAGTCATCCGGGACAGCACGCACCTGCACGAGGGGTTGTCGAAATGGAATCCGAGTCCGTGCTTGTTACCATAGTTAAAAAAAGCGAAGACGATAACGATATCATCGTCCGTGCCTACGAAACGCAGGGACAGTATGAGAATACGCGGTTACATCTATTCGCTTTTAATAAATCTTATAATCTACATTTTACACCTCATGAAATTAAGACGGTGCGCATCAATAAAAACACCTGGCAACTTTGTGAAGTCAACCTGCTTGAAGAATAAAGAATATACGGGTATCATCAACGGGTAATTAAGCGTGGCGGACGATAAAAGGAACACGAGCCATTACTATCTTACCGTTTTCAAGGAGAAGGCCCATGCGGCTGGAAGAAGTCGAAGAGATATGCCTTTCTTTTTTACGCCATACCACCAATCCAATGGTGTCGATTGAGACCCTTTGCGCCGCCTGTGGGAAAAAAAAGGTGGCAATATCGCCGGAAGAACTGGCAGGGTTTCTGCGGCATCATACCGAGGTCGTGATTGTGGATGGTGTCGATGCAACCGCGCCGGTTTCACCGTCGGAATTTAGCGGTGCCGGTATCGACATGGGTACGCGCGCCATATTGAAATCACGCATACCCACCCGGCGGGAAATGACCGAATTAATGCAACAGCAGTTGGAGCATATGCGCTTTCATCTGCAGGATGCCTTAATCAAGGCGCGAAAACACCAGGACCATGATGCAATGGAAGAAATTGAGGCGGCGCTGAAAAAAAACAGGCAATTGGAAATGCGGTTCAAGTCTTTTATGGATAACGGGGATGGAGTCGAAGGGTGTGAATCTGTCTGATAATAGACTTGGGACAGGATTGACGTGATTCGCCGGGTTTGACGGTAAATGAACTACAACGCATAAGGAATTACCCATGGAAAAGGGTGTGGCCTTGATTACCGGCGCAAGCAGGGGTATCGGCAGAGGGATAGCGCTCGCATTGGCGCAGGAAGGATACACTATTGCGGGGTTGGCTACATGCCCGGATCCCGGTAATACGGAAACAGGGCTTTATGCGGTGAAAAGAGCCGTAGAACAGTATGGCGTCACCTTTATTCCGTTGGCCGGGGACATTTCCTGTTTGGATGCGCATGAACGGATCTTACAGGAAGTTCTGAGCTATTGCGGACGGGTAGATGTTTTGATTAATAATGCCGGAGTGGCCCCCGCACAGCGCATGGATCTTCTGGAGTGTCGCCCGGAAAGTTACGACCGCCTGTTAAATATCAATCTCCGAGGGCCCTATTTTTTTACCCAAAGGGTCGCACGCCAGATGATTCAACAGCCGCGTGATGAAGCGGGATATGCTCCCAAAATCATTTTCATCACCAGTATTTCTTCGCGCGTGGCCAGCATCAACCGGGCGGAATATTGTGTAAGCAAGGCCGGACTCAGCATGACCGCCCAGTGTTTCGCCGTGGCCCTGGCGCCTTATGGCATTCATGTCTATGACTTGCAGCCGGGCATTATCGCCACCGATATGAGTTCGGCCGCACGCGAGAAATATGACCGTCTTATCGCGGATGGGCTGCTGCTGACCCCGCGCTGGGGCACGCCGGAAGATGTGGGAAAGGCGGTGGCGGGTATTGTCTCGGGATATCTGGACTACAGCACCGGCGCCGTTATTGAGATAGGGGGTGGCTATGGCGTAGCGCGACTGTAGCAGCGGTTCGTTATGTCAAGGACCCTGCCGGGTGGGTGGGTGGGGTGAATTGGTCCCGCGTAGTAACTTATCGACCCGTAAGACCTATAAAAAACAAGAAATGAAACATTACAAAAACCAAACATCTCGTCATTGCGAGCCAAACAAAGCAATCTCAGTATAAAACAATCTTCTTTCGGATGAGATTGCTTCGCTTCGCTCGCAATGACGGGTGACTGGGTTGCGGGCAATGTCCGCGTTAGTAATTCACAAAATTCTGCGTGATATAAACGCCGCCGGCATCGTTCAGGGCAATGCCGATACCGCTATGGGTGTACTCCCGCGTCAGAATATTTTTACGATGACTTTGACTTTCCATCCATGCGTTGACAATAGGCGTGACAGGGTCACTATCCGATGAGGGGTAAAACCCCAGGTTTTCTCCACTGCTTTTCCAGATAACACCACCATCGTTCAAACGGGCGCCATGATTTTCCCCGCATAAATTGACGTGATCCAAATAGTCGTTTTCAGCCATATCCCGGCTGTGACCACGGGCGACACGGGCAATACACGTATCCAAAAACAGCGCGGGCAGGCCGTACTGGCTGCGAAGGGCGTTTATTTGCTGAAAAACATCTTCCTCCCATACCATCAGTTGCTCCGCATACACATAGGGTTCACCATCCCTTTCCCACTCCCAGGGATAGACTTCGATGCAGGAGGTACTTTGATCTTGCCCTTCACCTTCCAGTTGATCTTGCCCTTCATCTTCCAGTTGGTCTTGCCCTTCACCTTCCAGTTCTTCTTCTCCTTCGAAAGGTGTTTCCCAGTTATTGACCGGAAGAATGCGGCGGAAATGAGCGGTAATAGTTGAGTCCGAGAAACATTGCACGGTAATGGGATTGGCTGAATCGGAAATTATCCCAGACCATTGTACAAATTCCCAGCCCGTTGATGCCCGTGCATACATCTCAACCTCATCTCCCGGGTAATAAAGAGACGCATCAGGCGTATTCTCTACCGTACCCGCTATTGGACTGGGAGAAACCGATACATGGAGTGAACAGCTTTCCGGGGGAATGTAGAAACACCCGGAAAGCGCCGGAAAAACAAGCAGAATAACACACGGCACATAAATCGCGTATAGACAACGCATCATCAAACCCCTTTGGCTATTAGAGATACCCCAAAAATCAACAAAACAAGAACAGAAAATTCTAATAGGATATCTCTCTTTACAAATATCGCTATTATATCGCCGCGCAGTGTAAAGAATCAAGCGAAATAGAGATGGCTTCTTGATATTATAAATATTATTATTAATACTAAGAGTATAAGTGAAGGTCGCTTTTCTTTAAAGTCGTTTTGCAGCAAAGATATTGGGCGGAAGCATTTGTCATGACGGAAGAATAAGAGGGTCTTCAAGTTGTTGTTGCATGGACCGCATAGTGGCTTTCAGCCTGTTTATAACAGGCCCCTCCTCCTGGCTATTAATCAGGTCATTCTGCTCCTGTGGGTCTGTTTCGAGGTTAAACAGCAGCAAACGTTCAAGGGCGGGATAATAGATTAATTTATAGTCGCCTGTGCGTACCATGCGTTGTAAATCCATGTAGGCACCGTACACGGATGTATAGACTGAATCCCGCGACCCGTAAAGAAGCGGGCTAAGGCTCTGGTAATCCATGGGTTTTGCGGGGGAAATTCCCGCCAGGTCCAGCAGGGTTGGAGCAATATCCTGCATATACGTCAAACCATTACGGCGCTGCCCTGAAGGGATGCCGGGCCCGGCAATCACCAGCGGCACCTTCATGCTGTGGTCATACATGTTCTGCTTGCCCATAAGACCGTGGGCACCGAGAGCGAGGCCGTTATCGGATGTAAACAGGATATAGGTGGAATCGGTTAACCCGGCGAGTTCGAGCGCGTCGAGAACACGGCCAATCTGGGCGTCCAAGTGGCTGATAAGCGCATAATATTCCCGGCGGTGGGCGCGGACGGCCTCGGGGGTCCTGGGAAACGGGGCGAGCCGTTCGTCCCGCAGTCCCGGTCCGCAACCGATGGCCGCACCGCCGGGATATTCTGGTTGAAACGTTTCAGGAAGGGACAGGCGTTCCGGGTCATAGAGGCGCAAATACGCCGCGGGGGCCTGGCGGGGATCATGGGGTGCGTTGAAAGAAAGATGGATGAAAAAGGGTTCTTCCCGTTTGGACGCTTCGCGGAGAAAAGCAATCCCGTCATCGGCGGTCGTTTCACTCCAATGCCGCCCTCCTGAAAAATATCCGCCCAAGGAAGGATCGGAGGGATTAAAGGTATCGTCTTGTCCTGTTCTCGGGCGGTTATATTGTGCGGGAATATCCGGTGGCATGCCCGGACGCACATTCAAGACGCGCTGAAAGACGGCACCGGGATCACAATTGATGTGCCATTTTCCGGAAAAACAGGTGTGGTAGCCGGCACGTCCAAGTTGCTGCGGCCAAAGCCCTTCCGCCTCGCATGTTTCTTTCAGGGAATGTTCCATTTCCCGCGCTTTCCACAAGAACCTTCCTGTAAACAGCATGGTCCGGCTCGCGACACAGACGGCTCCGCTCCAGCCGCCTTGATTGTAACAATTGGTGAAACAGGTGGCGCGGCGGACCAGCCCATCCAGATTTGGCGTTTGAATTTCTTCACAGCCCAAAGCGTGAATGCGGTCAAACATGTAGTCATCCGCCATCAAAAGCAAAAAGTTAGACTTTTGTGGAGGAGGTAGCGATGGAACGGAAAATGCTCTACGCGACAATGGCATCAGGCTCATTGATGCGACCGCCTGCCGTAAGAAGCGGCGTCGGGTGCTTGGCGGATTCATGAAGATATTTCCTTTTCAGCTGATTGATTTGGACAGGCCATGAGCTCGACTGTCTGTGAAGCGTCTGGAAACGTTCGAATGAAATATCAGATGTGACCGCAGTAAGCCGGTACCTGTATAATAGGTATACTACAGAATGACGTCAAATTGCCAAAATCTGGGGTAGTCGTTTATGAGTGACACCTTATAGAAATACAGACACATCTCCATCGTGTTAGAATCGCCGAAAAAACGTTTTGTCGTTATTGACAACATTCATCTTCGTTCTAATCTATTGCAGCGTTAAAGGGGGGGTGATATAGTATGTAAGGAGCGGGAGAAGGCGTTTATGAACAAAAAGATACTTACAGTAGGGTGCGCCAATCTAGTCGTGTTGCTGGCGGTGCTGGTGGTATTGTTTCTGGTGTTAACCGGACCTGAAGATACGGCGGAATTTCCGGCTTCGGAAGCATCGCCCTACCTGCTGCCGTGGCGTGCCGGCATTTCTCGTTTGTGCGTCCAAGGAGTACGGGGTATTGTCAGCCATCGTGGGGACAGCCGCTTTGCCTACGATTTTTATATGCCCGTTGGTACGGAGATTTGCGCAGCCCGGGGGGGCGAAGTGGTCCGCGTGGTACAGGAACATGAGGGAAACGGCATACAATGGCCAAATAATTTGGTGGTTATACGTCACGAAGATGGTACACGCGCCTGTTATGCCCATATTCGTAAGAATGGCAGCCTGGTGAAACAAGGTCAGCGGGTGCAACAGGGTGACGTAATAGCCGCCAGCGGCAACGTGGGCAACAGTATGATGCCGCATCTCCATTTTCATGTCGTGGATGCGGATAAGGGCGTGACCATGCCCATAACCTTTCGCGATGTGCATCGCCATGGAGGTATTCCACGCATGTTTTTCTGGTATGTAGCTGGGCAGCAGTAGACATCGATCGGCAAAAAAAAATGGATAAAGGATAGATAACTAGTACAAAAAAAAGCGGTAACGGGGTTATTCACTTGCCAATCTTTGCGACTTGCCTGAATCCGCTTCTGATGCGGGAATATGGCTGCACAATAGCCTTTCACCTGATTTTACTGTTACCACGGGCAATAAACCGGAGAGGTCCTTTGGTTTTCCGACAACGCTGCGGCCCACCAAGCGCGTTGCTCGTTTTGCGGATTTGTAAATTGACTACTTGGGGATACTTCAGTGGGCCTACTATCTACGGTTCGGTGCGGGTCTCTATAGGGGAATGTTCCACGTGGAACACTACCGGTGCCGGGCATGGGTGATCAGGTAGAGTTCCCCACGCCTTAATCCGGTACGCCGCCATCCGTCATCGACTTGTTCCACGTGGAACCGACCCGCAACGGCCTTGGGAAGAAGGTTGTTTTGGCACAATAGGGCGCATTGCAAGGGCATTCGCTTCAGCAAGGGCGGGAGGGACTGCCTGGGGCGATCCAGTGCCCGGGCGGTTATGCTGTTGGCATCCACCTTGGGCACGGCCTCGGGAAAGGAACCCTGGATAATCTGGGAATTGGAAAACTGAAGGGCGGCACAGACACGCTGAAGAAAGCCCGCTTTCCGGACACTGCGTTCCACAAGGACTATACGGAGTCCGGGGAGCAGGCATTTGATGGGAATCACGGGGAAACCTCCCCCGGACCCCACATCCAACAGGGTGCCGTTCGGGCCGCAGAACCGCAGAACATAGGGGATCAGACTCAGCGAATCAATCAG
>MTKZ01006166.1_pt1 | contig 21171 bp, 2 predicted proteins | sample 1042781 | NCBI WGS metagenome assembly MTKZ01 (sample SAMN06212207, study PRJNA360539) | anaerobic digester metagenome | biome: Wastewater treatment plant; material: sludge; isolation source: anaerobic digester fed with sludge from wastewater treatment plant | place: Denmark: WWTP Viborg ... | reverse complement strand
CTTGAGGACGGTTGCTGCCGGTGACTTCTCCAATTATCAGCTTGTCAATTCGATTGGACGGAACATTGGAAGAATATCTTCCGATGAGAACATACAAACCGCTGTCACATCCACAGCATTAGCGAGAAAAGAGATGGCTCGCATAGAGAAGGATAGGGAGGAGGGTACTCTTGACCCAAGCAATGAGTTCAATTTCAATAAAAGACTCAACGCATGGTTAAATGATGACCAGGCTGGCACTCCCTTTAGTAGCAAATATATCCCTCATTTCGATGTATGGAAGTTTGCAAGAGAGACGTTCGATGCTGTGAAGCCTGATAACATGACGTTTGATCAAGTATATCAGCTTGATGAAAATGGTAAACCTCTAATAGTTAAAAATAAAGACGGCAAAGAGGAACTTGTTCTTTCTCCTACTATGACGAGAATAAAAAAGACAGGTAGGATGCCTGAAAGAGTTCAGCAGACACTGGACCAGATATTCTCTGATCCTAGAGTCAGTCAACAATTGAGCATATCAGGACAATATGAATACAGGGGAGCTGACTCTGAGTCTCTCAAGAAGATGATAACTAGTCAGAAGGATATAATACTTTCCTCTTATGACGATGCTATAAATCTTCTTAATATTGAGAAGAGTCTTGGCAAGGATGTAGGTGATAATATAGAAAGGATACAGACTGCCAGGTTGCGGACATCTATGGCATATGATAAATATCTTGAACTTGTGGACAGCGACCCTGATACCGTCAGGGGAAATTTATACAAGGATGACGTCAGAAAAAGATATACATCAATGTTCGGTCAGACAGACACCGATACTACGGTGCATGATAATCCTGGATGGAGAGCCATGTTCGATATGCAGAAAGAGGCCAATGCTATGTCAAGGCATAATACGGACATAAGAATGAGGTGGCAGATACATACAGACCAGATGGAGATGGAGAGACTAAAGATGGAGAATGATCTGAAAGCTGCTGCAATGAAAGCTGGAGGAATTTTTCGTGATCCAAGTCAATTTACTCAAAGTAATCAGTCCACTGACCCTAGTCTTGTAGTTGCTGGACAGGCTACTAATTATGAGAACGCTGCAAATGAGTTCGCAAAGGAAGTTGATTTCCTCATATGGGAGACAATGCTGAAAAATACCCTTGCAAATGATTACAAGAAGCTGAGGGAAGATAGAATGACTGATGAAGGTGCCAAAGCTACTCTCATTGAGAGGGAAGCAAAGAAAAGTAATTTGTCTGTGGATGAATATAGGATGAAGTGGATAAATGAAATAACGACCAGAAAAGATAAGACTTTCTATAATGAAGCTGAACCTTATATAAAAGAAGCATATGACAGGGCATTCCAGGCAAAACTGAACTTTGATGCCGAAAGAGGTGTACAGCAGGATATAGCTGATAAATTAAGAGAAAAGATGGACAATCCTGAAGCAGTACTTGACGCCAGCGATCTCAAAGCTCAGACAATTAACATAGGAGGATTAACTTATGACTTGAGTCCTCAACAAGTATACGATTTAAGTCTTGTATTAAATGACAACCTCAACAATGCTGGTATAATAAGAAAGATTTTCAACAATAAGGAGGTTAAGATTATACATGAGAAAGCACTTGAATCACTCGCCAGACTTGATTCAGCAGGACTTGGTGATCTTGCACGCAAGATGGTAGAAGATTTTAATCAGGTTGATTCTGATTTTCTTGAAAAAACCAAGGGGGATTTTACCAAGTCGTGGTTTATGAGGAGAGCAGGTAAAAATAATAACTGGTCAGCTATATATAATGCTACTCAAAAGGTAAATGAATCATTAGGTTCAGACGCAATGGAGGAGAAAGCAGCTATTATACAGGAAGTATATGGAGTGAAACCCAACCTTACAACCAATGTACTGACAGGTGATAATAAAACTGATGAGGCAATAGTACAAGTGCTGTCTAATCTTACAGGTGTTTATCAGGCTACGGGAAATGTATCACCTGATTTCAAGAACTTTGTGATAGATACTTCTAATCCAACTAAAAATAATCTCGGTCTTAATGTGGTTGTTGATTCCTCAGGCAATCCTCAGATAGAGATAGTGCTCTATGATAAATCTAACAAAAGAATAGCAGGAATGACCCTTGCTTATGATGAAGCAATGAGGATTGGTATAAATCCAGCGATGATATATGAACCAAGAGAAGTGGCAGCACTAAGAAATGTACTAAGAGTTAAGGAAGGTCAGACAAGTGAGCAAGATCCTGCTGATCTGGCTACCTATATAGGGAATTTTGACTACTATTACAGCAATATACACCTTCCTCATTTATCAGATCAGTCACAATTTCAAGCTAGGGTAAATGTAAAACAAGTGGGAAATAAATATTATCCATACATATTCATGTCGGATGGTGTAAGGCCTCCCAGAGTAGTTCCATTTGACGGGCATGAATCCTTAGGTTCGCTTGTCAAAACTATAAAAGGTGAAATCAGTCCTTCATTTATTACGCGTACATTAGACGAATTGGAAAGAAAAGAAACTGAAAGCAATGGCCGATAATCTTATAAACAGACCTTCTGTAGCATTAGGTCTTCCCACATACCCCGAGACTTCTTTTCCTAATAGTTCAGAAGTTATTCCTGACAAAACTGTCGGTGAAACCTGGATGGAGGCATTGAGAAGAAATCAATCAGGACTGGTTGAACAGCTTCCTTTGTCCCAGACATACATTGGTGAGAGGTATGATGTTGTAAGACCTGGAACTGACTATGAGGAGATGGCTGCCAATATCCAGAGTACTGGACAAAAGGCTGCAAGAAGTCTTATTAAGTTTGGTGTGCTTACTGGCACTACCTTTATAGGCTCGACAGTAGGTATGGTAGATGGGTTGATAGGAATGGAGAAGACAGGAAAGGCTATCTCCTTTATTGACAATCCTACTACAAGATGGGTTGATGAAGTCAATGAAAGAGCTAGAGAAAAATATGCCGTTTATCAAACTCAGGCTTATAAAGATGCTGCATGGTATTCTCCGAAGAAATTGTTCAGTGCCAATTTCTTTTGGGACGGAATAATTACCAACCTGGGATTTTCCGCTGGTATGGCATTATCAGCGTTAGCCACAGCTGGCATTCTTGGAGCAGCCAATGCTTATGCTGGAATTGTCGCAAAGTCTCTCAAATTGATAAAGGAATCAGGAAAACTATTCTCAGCGGGAAGAGCAGCTGAAACGCTCGCTGCTCAGGAGACTGCTTTAATGGGAGCTAAAGGTGCTGAAGGTGCAGCAAGGATGTATACAGGGATTACTGAGCTTGGAAAGAAGTTCCTCAATCAATATAACCTTCTCAATAGTACTCAGAGAAATCTTGTCAACCTGATTTCCATACAGGGAGAATCAGCTTTTGAGTCCTATCATAATATGAATGACTATAGGAATCAGAAGATAGAAGAATACAAACTTACACACGGAGGACAACCTCCAACTGGAGAAGCGCTCGAAGCAATCAATAAAGCCTCTGAAGGAATTGCTAAAGCTTCATATATAGGTAATGCTGCCGTACTCTTCACTACAGCTTCCATACAGCTTCCTAGAATACTGGGTTCAAACTATGCTCTTGATAAGACTCTTGCTAATGGTGTGATAAGAGAGACTGACGACATCATTGAGAAGGCAGGTGAATATGTAGTTAAGCCCAAGAGAGGGGGATGGCTTCTTAATTTCGGCAAGAATTTCAAACCTGGGGGAGCTCTTACATATACCTTCTCAGCATCTGAAGGATTTGAGGAAGGTGCTCAGTATGCAATAACTATAGGTACGCAGCATTATTTCGATAAGAAATACAATGATCTGCCAAATGATTTTCTTGATAGTCTTATAGAAGGTGTCACTGAGACTCTAGGAACCAACGAAGGTATGGAGAACATACTTATAGGTGGCTTATCCGGAGCTATGATGATGGGACCTGGAAGATTCATGGAAGGTCAAAGGAAGAAGGCAGATACAAATAGGGCAATACGGGAATTCAATGAGAACAGGCTTTCCAAGTTTACAAGTGAAACATACGATGCTGTAAAGAGAGGAGCATATATACAGGCTCAAAGGGATCAGGCTGTAGTTGATGGAAACATAGTGGACGCAGATGATCTTGAGAAGGATTATATGATAAACTATCTTATGCCACGAGTAAAGTATGGTAGATTCGACCTTGTAATGTCAGACATAGGTGACTATACAGCTATGGCAATGACAGATGATGGATTCAGACAATTGCAGGAAGAAGGCAAGGCTTCTCCCACCGATACAAGAGAGAATTTCATAGAGAGACTAAACATGTTCAGGGAGAGTGCTGAGAACATGAAGGTGATGTATGAGTCTCTTAATATAAGGTATGCCGGACAGCTCACTCCTGATAAGAAAAGGAAGTATTCTGATGATGTAATTGATAAGATGGTGTATGCCACTACTAAGATTGCAGACTATGACAGAAGGCTGGGTATACTGTCTAGCAAGCTCTCACCTGCAAATGTTGATGTAGCTACTATAATGCAAGACTTGGTAGAGGGTAATGTTGAAAAATTCAACGAAGCTTCCTCTAAGATAAAGTCGATGAATACTCTTGATAAGGATGATCTTGGAGAAGCTCTCGACAGTCTGGGTGAAATAACACTTAGGAGGAAGAAGTTCATGGAAGAATATGCTGACATGAAGGAGAACCCTCATAAATACCATGAAATCAGTATACAAGATGTACCTGAAGAACAAAGAGAACCTGAAGTAAAGACTGTAAAAATAAAGACTGCCACTGGTGAGAAGGACATAGAAGTGGGAACGGAATATTTCCTTGGGAAAGTAGTTGAACATGATAAATATGGTAATGAGGTATACAGGGCCCCAAGGCTGAAGATATTGTCTGTTAGTGAAGACGGTAAGAAGGTTACCATACAGGATACTAAAGGAGTAAGGGAGATAGATGCTGAGTTGCTTGAGGACTACAAGCTCGGAAAGGTTTCAACTGTTAGGAATAACCCTACTGCACAGTTCTTCATGACCAACTGGAATACTGTCATATGGCAGAAACTGAAGGGAGGGAAGAGACAGAAGGGAAGACTGGAGTATGATTCAGCTAAGAATCAGCTCTATTTCACATACAGGAAAGGTACAAAGGGTAAAGGTTATACAAAGAGATTTCCTATAGATATTGAAGACTTTGAACCGAAGGGACAATACTTAGAAGGCAGGTTTACTACTGGAAAAAAACTGACGGCAGATGAAAAAGGATGGATAGAGAGACAGAAAGAATTAAAGAAGACTCCTGAGAAGGCAATCATATATAAGCTGAATACCAATGAAGGAAGGAAACAAGTAGTAACTGATTTGTATAATGAACTTAAGGAAAGAAAGGAAAAGACCAATAAGTTAATCGAGAATCATAGAAAGAACATACAAGATATATTAGATGATATTGACGAACTCAATAAAAAGATTGAGAAGTCGAAAGAACCTGTAACAGTTACCAAGAAGGGCACTCTATTTTTCAAGCCTTCAATTAAGAAGGCTATGGATGCAGTGAAGCGTCTTAACAAGGCTAAAGAAGAAATAGAATCAGAAATACAGGAGCTGGAAATAGAAAGCAATGAGTTGGATATTGCTCTGGCTTATCTGGAAGATGCACAATCGAACATTGCACAACTTGATATTCCAACAAAAGATATTGTCTATGAACTTGGCTATGAGATTGAGCTGATAAAAGAGGGAATGGAGAATACAGCAGCTCAGATAGATACATTAGGTAGGTTGGTTAATTCAATATCCTCTGCTATTGAAAAGGCAATAAACCTACTTGTTGATTTTGTCAATGAGTTTAAGAGTAAGTATCCAAAAGTTCCAGCAAGAATGGGTCAGGAATGGGTAGATTTTATTAAAGCCAATCCTAACTTCTTAAAGAAAAAGCCTGATTATTCTAAAAATCTGAATGATTTGGAACAGCTTATTGCTGCAACTGAGGACTTTGAGATAACTCCGAATCAAGAAAAGCTTAATGAGCTTCTTTCAAAGGTGACATCATTGGAACAAGAGTATGAAAGAGCTCGCAAGGAGTTGATAGCTAAGCAAATCATCCTGGATAAGTTTCAGAAGGCTTATCAAGACTATGTAGAGTCAGGAATAGAGGAAAAGAAAATAGAGAATGACAAGAAGTTAATAGAAGCTGCCCTTGGTACAGCAGACAAGACATCTGTGCCCACTAGGGAACATGATGATAGCGATGATTTTGAACCTGATGCAAAAAAGGCTGACAATATCATATGGAGAGCTACAATGGGCATCACCAGGATGAGTAAGCCTCATCAGATAAGAGCTAACAAGTTTGGTTTCAACTTCAACAAGTTTGAGAACAAGGACGACATACGTGGAGTGTATATAACTTCACAGAATGAGAAGCTTCTGGGACTAGACGGTCTTATGGACTTTATTGTGGATGACGCTAAGCAAGAGAATCCTGATGTAGATATCGACAAGAACGATATAATAGCATTGGTGATGGTTGATGTTAGTGGAGAAGAAGCTGTCCTGATTAATGAGAATGGAGAACCTTTGGAAGGTAATCCTTTGGATGGAGTGATATATCAGGTATTTCCTAGGAAGGAATTAAGATGGTCTAAGGAATTTGGAGAAGGAAGCATGTTCAGGTCATCTACAAGTGATGCTGACAAGACCTCTATCTTAGAATATTATGCCAAATTCAGAAAAGAAACAATAGAGAAAAGTAAGAATCAGGAGACTAAAGAGGATCTTTCTGCTTCATATACTAAAGTAAGCGTATCATTCGGGTTTCCTGATTATTCCTATGTCATGGGAGAGGATGGTAAACCTGTAAAGAATGAGAAAGGAAGAAATCAAATAGACTATAAAACGAGGACTTCCGTAGAGGATGCAGGACTTGCTACTGAGTTTGACTTCGATAAGGAAACCCTTATATATGTACCTACTCTTGATACAGGGGAAGTTGTAACCAATGGTACTACTTCGTATAGAAGTAAGATGGGTGTTCCTTTCTTCAGGACTCCCAGCGGTGATGTGCCCCTCCAGAGCAGGAAACATACAAGAAAGGAAGCTGAGACAATATTTAATGTCATCCACCTTATTGCAAAAAATATGGTGGACCCTGACATAGGATTTATTGATAAGAAGACAAAGAAAATAAACGAGCGGAATCTTCCTCTCGTACAGTGGCTTGAATCAGTTGTATACTGGGGACATCCTGTAAATCAACCTGGATACAGTAGTGTATTCTGGAAAGTTGATGAGAATGGGAAGTTTGTACTTGAGATGTCAGGTAAAGGTGAGACTTTTCCATTTACTCCAAAAGATTTAGATAAGAACAGAGATATCATCATAGGCATTCTTGAGAACATGTACATCAACGTAAAAAAGAACAAGATAGAGGATCTTAATGAACCTTATACTGAGTTCCTTTCCGTTGACGATCTTGGTAATATAGAAAGTAGAAGATGGATTAACTATCAGGCCTTCCTTCTTTCCAATAAGTTTATAGCTGAGGATGAAAATGACCCTGAAAATGGTAAGGCCATAGGTAATGTTCCTCTTACCACGGTGATGAAGCCTCTTGTGAATGAAGACTCTACGAATAGGAACGCTATCTACTTCATTACTGAGGACAATAGTGGTGAGGTGGTATTGAATGGTCCTGAGAAAAAGATAGTAGCAGGCAAGCCATCTAAGAAAAAGGAGAAGGAGAAACCTGCTCCTGAAGAAACGAAGAAGAAAAAAACTGTCGATGATGAAACGCTTAAAAATGAGGCCATAGCTAAAGCTAAGCAAAATTTAAAGGCGGTTGTAGTAGCTTATGCAGAGTCTGAAGAAGCTAAGACTCCTGAAGTTGGCGAAGAGTACGTATATATTGTTGAAGATGAAGAAGGAAATGAGAATGAAATATACTATACGCTTAACGAGGATGGCAAAATAATGATATTACCTAAGGGTGACGTCAAGGCGGTACTTGAAGACTTGGCAGATAAGATATTTGACAAGATGAAAGGAACTAAACCTGGAGTAGCCAGAGGAGCAAAAGGATATAGTATTGCTGATCTCAAGAGAAAGTTAATTGAAGAAGCTGGAGAAGAAGAAGCAGAAGAAATTGAAGCAGAAGAAATTGAAGCAGAAGAAATTGAAGCAGAAGAAGTTGAAGCAGAAGTTGAAGAAGTTGAAGCAGAAGAAGTAGAACCTGAGGAAGAAACTCCAGCAAAAGAGAAGAGGGGATTTAAGGTTGGTGATCTCAAGAGAAAATCTAGTGAGGTAAGGGGATTTGTGCGTACTTTACTCGATGAAGTAAAGGGGCTGGAAGATAACAATAAGGAAGAATACAGAATAAGAATTGAGGAACAGGAAAAGAAATTTGAGAAGGAATCCTGGCCAAAAATAGAAAGCTGGTTAAAAACTAACTTCCCCAACGTACCTGTATACAGGGTAAAGAATATCATACGTACTACCAACGGCAAGCAAGCGTGGGGTATGTTTAAGGATGGTGCCATATATGTTTATGAGAACGCTGAAGTTGGCACCATATATCATGAGGTATTTGAGGGTGTGTGGAAGAGTATGGCTTCTCCTGAGGAACAACAGGCCATTATTGACGAGTTCAAACGGAGAAGAGGAATGTTTACGGACAGGCCTACCGGTAATACTGTACGATATAGCGAAGCTACTTCTCAACAGATAAAGGAACAGCTTGCAGAGGAGTTCCGTGACTATGTACAGTATAAGAAGATACCTCCTAAGCCTGATACAGGAAGGCCTTTTATACTGAAACTCTTTTCAGACCTTGTTAACATCATTAGGAAGTTTTTCTTCGGAGAGCATGCATCCAAGGTGGAAGAGATGTTCAACAATATAAATACAGGGTTTTACAAGAATAACATACCGTATGCTTCCAACCTTTCGTTTGGTAAAGCTGGGATCATCGACATAGATGATGCATTTGCTTCTTCTGAAGACGAGTTGAGAGAGAAAATCACTGACCTGTCGGATAAGAATGTGAATGATATATTGCAGAGCATGACTTATTACACCATCTTTGATCTTATAGAAAAAGATGAGAACCTGTTTAACTTACAGAAGCATATAGAAAAGAATAAGGTTGAACTGTATGAATATCTGTTAAAGAGGGTTGCGGCTGGGACTAAAGGCATGGAACAAGAACAACGTGAGGAATTTATGGAAAAGGTTGTTCTTGAGTGGGAGAATATTGTCAGATGGCATCAGGAACTTCTCAGACAGTACGATATAGAGTTTGATGAGAATGATGAGATACAGATAAAGGATGAGAATAAAATTCGTGAGAGCGACTTCATTGATGCAACCAAGATAGATCATTTAAAGAAGGCTTCTTCAGCTATCAAGATGATGTTATCAACTATTCCTGAACTTGATTCAAGTGGCGTCAGAAAAGTATCCAGTGTAGGAGGCCCTGTTCTTATACCTCTTAGCAAGGTATGGGCATCTCTTCTCAGAAATCTTCATAATGCTACTAGCGTAGAAGATATGGTGGTGAAGTTGAGAGAGATGGCAAAGAATGACCCTAATTATCGGGGGTTATATAAAAGAATTGTCAAGAGAGATTGGTCATACGAAGTGAATGTGAATAATGTGGACCTCTCTCATATAAGGAATAAACATAGTCAGAGGTTACTTGCCTCTTTCTATACTCTTATGAAGAAGAGTAACCCTGAGGTAAAGACTATAACTATATTTGACAATGGTGAGATAAGCGTCGGCGATACTCATCTCTCAACATTTGCTGCACAACTTAGGGATGACTACGTAGCTAAGATGGTACTTGCTGCTAAAAATAAGAGCAAGTACTTTAAGTATGACAGCAAGAAGAAAGTATATAGCGGAAACAAATCAGCTATAAGTGCTACTAAGCTTGACAGTATACCTGCAATGATAAAATTTCTCTCCGATATAGGAATAGTTTTCAATCAGAAACAAGTAACTGCCCTTCCATATGATAAAATGACAATGTTCAAGGAGGCGGTTGCTGGGATAAGAAAGAGTATATATGATAGTGATCAGCTGGTTACAATATCAGGAAAGGTACTTAAGATGAATAACCGTCTTTTGGATCTCGCCTATATACAAGCTAGTATAAATAATCCTGAATTTGACACCACCTTCTTCAATGTAAATAATGAACGTACTCAAGGTTTTATAGGTACTAATCCTGCCAGTGACCTATATCACTTTATCAGTCAACTTGATAAGTTCTCTGAGAAAACTCTTATGGGTACTCATTATAGTTACTTGTGGACAGATTCATTTGCGAAAGGCTCTGACATTATAAAGAGGATGTTTGCGAGGGATGGAAGCAGAATGAATAATGATGAAGCGAAGAAGCTATTGTCTGTAGCATATATAAGTGGGATAGATAACATAGCCAGAGGCAGAAGGAGAGAGTCTGCCAAGCTGACTCAGAAGGAAAGAATGATACAGGAACTGAATATTAACCTGAAAGGTTATTACTTAAATCTGGTTCCTGGAGATGCTTCTATGGAGCATGCCATATATATGGGAGAAGCTGTCAGTCTCAAGAATATACGAGAGAGCAATGCTACTGTAAATCTCATATTCAAGAACTACTTTATTTCAGAGCTTGACTTAGTCAGGGAAAATGAATTAAGAGAGAATTCGATGGCCAAATTCTCTGACGGCAGGAGGAGAAATTCCAAGGAGATGAGATTTTTCAAGGCCATACTTGGAGACAAACTTCATTCGGAAGTACTCAGTGATAAAAGTGCGACGAGTGAGGAAGTATATAAGAACAATGAATTCAAAATAAACAGGGCTGTATCAAAGTATATAAGTGATCAGAACCATGTATTGAAAGAGTTCCTTACAAAGTACGGCATACTACGTATGAATGATAACAATGATTATACGTTCGATAATGTAGATATTGAAGACAGTACTTCAGACAACGAACTTAATAAGAAGCTTACCTATCTTAATGTGAACTACATGATAGCCAATATAGAGCTTCATAAACTGTTGTACTCAGATCCATACCAGTATGCAGATGAACTAAAGAGGATCAAAAACTTCCTCTCTCCAAGACAGTCTATTGTAGGTAATTCGAGGAGAATGAATGCTCTTATGAATAGAATATGGAATGAGGGCTTTGTTAAGAACGGTATAGGTTGGACAGACTTCACCCGTGATCACTTTAGGACAACAACTTATAAAGATATACAGGGGATATCTACTGAACTTGAAGATTACATGACTGATTGGAAGGAGACCGATGGTGCAGGAATTATAACTTTTCCTGCCTATAGGCATTTCAGAATAAGGGCTGGAAATTGGGGGACTCGGGAAGAGTTGCAGTATATACATGACATGGGTTATGAACAGCTTGTGGAAGAAGGAGCTACCGAAGAAGAACTTCTCAAGTATGAAGAAAGTAATCCTCACGTACAGAGTGCATACGTTAATATTAAACCTATAGTATCAGGGACTCAGGTATCCGATGTAGCATATAATAAGATTGTCCTTGACAAGTATGCTCTCTATCCGATGTCAAGGAGGCTTGCTGATGCCATAAACAGAGCAGGAGATCAGAAGACGTCGAATATGGTGAAGCTTTATCAGAAGATGATCAATGAGAAGATAGACTATGTGGTGTTTGAGAATAGCAGGAAGGTTGGTGCAGCTTCTCCCCAAGCTTTCTACGATGGAGATGGCAATTTCAATACCCTGCCTTATACAAATGAGTCAATAGTCAATGTTCCTTTCTCTATAATGAGTATTCAGTCTGAGGTTCCGTCAAAGGACATATATGATGTAACAAGAGGTACTCAGATTACGAAGCTTATTACGATGGACCTTCTTGAAGCTGGTGTGCCTATTGATTTTGATCCCACTGGAACTTTTGAAGAAAGATTCAAGGCATGGACAAAATTGTCTGAAGATAAAAGGAAGGAAGATTCTCCATTGTATGCTGAAATAATGGAGAATCAAAAGTTACTCGAAGGACTCATTACGATAGGTTATTATAACACACTCAAGAGACTAGGCATAACGGAGACATATAATAGAGAAAAGCGACAAAAAGAATTCAGCATTGCAGATAGATCATTAGCTCACAATACTCTTATGGCCGAGATACTCAAGAGAGAGGTAAGCGATAACATAATTGATGCACTGAAGGCATTCATTGATGGCAAGAGCGTACTTGAAGCTACTCCTGCATATCAGCAGATAAGGAATATCATCTACTCTATTGCCGACAAGGAGATAATGTCTCAGAAGATAAACGGAGCGATGAAGGTACAGGTTCCATCTAGTGCGTTGGAAGAAGTGAAGGCTAAGGAAGTTGAAATAAATGGCAAGAAAGGTTATGTCTCTGATACTCTTAGCTTCTATAAGAAAGATGGTAAGAATGTCTGTGGAATAATGATAGCGAGGTGGTTCGATAGCAATCTCTCGGACAAGGAATTACTTGACTACCTGAATAATACAAAAGAAGGTCAAAAGATATTGTCTGGAGTAGCCTATCGTATTCCCACCCAGAAGCAGAACTCCATTGAGTCATTCGTTGTAGAGAGATTTCTTCCTAAGGAATTTGGGGATTCAGTAGTTGTTCCTTCTGCGATAGTACAGAAGACTGGTTCTGACTTTGACATAGACAAACTCACCATCTACCTTAAGAATATATTCAAGGATAAGAAGGGTGATATAAGACTTATCCCTTATTTCGGTGTGGGTAATGATGCATTGGCCAAGATGAAAGAATTCTACAAGGATGTAGTCAAGGTCGATGAAGAGGCAGTTGAAGTAATGATGAAGATTCTTAAACAGGATGAACAACTGAAGCTGTTTGGCGATATGACCATCGGTAGAGCAACCAGTAAGACTTATGAGAAATGGCTTCCTATATTCAAGGAGTGGTTTGAGGATGATTTGATAGATGGTGAGTTACCCGTAAGGGTCATTGAGGATATATTCATGCAAAGGATAGAGAGACTCAATAAGAAGTATGAGGATCTCACTAATGAGGATTTGCAGGACGAGATTGCAGACAGGAAGGCATACAGTTGGTATAGGAAGTCTTTAGAGAACAGGTATATAGAGTCGATGCAGAAACTTACTTCCGATGATGCTAATTTTGAAAGGTTAACCACGCCGAACTCTGCTGACCAACTTAAGGCCTTGTCTAAAAAGATATCAAAGAGGCTTACTGGGTCCAGCTTTGACTATGAGGATGTAGGTAACATGCTTGACAGGACGTTCATGACAAGGTTAAGGCATGCATTTGTTACAGGTAAGTACGCTATTGGTATAACTGCTGTGAACCAAACTAATCACTCACTCAATCAAAGACAGTTCATCTTTATTGATCCAAGAAGGCTAAGCAAGGTTTCTGACACTGACAAGATGTGGCTGGATGACGCCATAGTGAGGTTCAGGGATTATAATAAGGTAAAGATAGAAGAGTTAGGTGATGTGGCAGTAATGTCAATGTCAAAGAATGCAGATGGCCAATATATATCTGACATCATCTCTCAGTTCATCGACGGATATGTTGATATATCAAAAGGGCCCTGGATTATGGAGATGGGAGCTACTCCTAACGTAGTATCAACTTGGTTATTCCTTGTAAAGATAGGCGTGCCCATAGATACTATTGCCTATTTCATGAATCAACCTATAATACGCGATTATCTACGGTCAATAGAAGTTGCTGGCTACTCGTGGTTATTCATGGAAGACTTTGTAGAATCTACCTTTAAAGACTATGCTGATAAGTCAGGGAAGTATGAAACAATAAAGTCATTGCGTGGGTTAAGCAGGAATTTCAAGATTCCAGCCACTGAGACTCTTGAGCGTACTTTCGACAAGGAATCTACTGCGATGAGTGACCAGGAGAAGATTGAACAAAAGCTGATGCTTGTTGAGTTTCTGAAGTATGCAAAGATGGCAGAGCATTTGTTCCATGTAACTCAGGGGAGCAACTTTGACACAGCTAATTTTAATGATCCGTTCCTTATATTCAAGAAATTCAAACAGCTTGAAAAGGCTCAGAAATCAATCATAAGCGATGTTGATAAATTGCTGTCCAATTCATTCATAGGGAAGTTGAGTATGAGGATAAAGGATATAAGAAATGCACTTGCCGAGATACTTGAATCTGATAAGAAAAACGTAAGACGTGTTGCTGAGTCGGTGCTTGAGTCTTATACTGACATGAATGACAAGGATTTCGTACAGATTGCACAGAAAGTAATCAATGATATAATTGACTATGCTGTACAGGTTACAACGGGAAAGAACGAGGACATATTCAGGATAATGATAGAGAAGGGAGGAGTAGCAAATGACCTCCATCTTCTTATGAAAGAGATAGAAAAGGATCCTACTCATGTATTGCGTGACAATCATATAGTAGGTATTGATGGCATACTAAAACCTCTTGCTTCTCCAAGAGCCGGAGATATGGTTGTGAATAATGTGTCTATCAGAGGTCTGCAAAACAAGGTGTATGACCAGAATATGATAATATGGGCATTCAGGGAGATAAAAGATTACTTGAAAGATAAGAGCAAGCTCTATAATAATATAGTGGAACTAGCCATATTACAGAGTGGATTATCCAGGTCAAGCATATCGTTCACTTCGGTAATTCCCTATGAAGACTTTGAGGCCCAGTATCATAGCACACTGTCCAAGTTGAGTGAAATAACTGCACTCGATAAATTCATAGATCTTGGCGTATTCTATCGCAACAATTGGAACAATGACCATGTAATGCCTTCAATGAAGGCTGCATGGATTGATACAGTTAATGGCAAGCGATACAATCCTGCAATGTGGCTTCTCAATAATAAAGATTTGAAGAAGGCAGTAGAGGATGGTAATATACCTCCTGTGATGGCAGTAAGGAGCAATACCAGAGAAGCCAATTCCGATTATATTGTCTACTCATGGGAGAAAGAGGATGATCTTCTTCCTGAGAATTGGAAGGATATATATCCGAAGATGGGAAAGCGTCAGGCTGTAAGAATGATAAAGTCTGAGATGAGAGAGAAGGCAGACTATTCCTATATTAACAAGGGCTTGTTCAGGAAGGTAAAGGATAGTTATGGCAATCCTCTGTTAACTGGATACAAGAGAGCTGACGGGGAGTTTGTTGAACAGCATCTATATGTTGCAATTAACGCTTGGGGAGATGGTCGCAGAGCCAATGAGTTCTACGATCATGCCAAGAAGTCTGTCATAGACAACAGCTTCATAAAGGTGAATGAAGTGAGTGACGATTATATTATTAGCATTGATTTAGGGATGAAGCCTGAAGATGTCTACGATATAATAGGTAAGGAGGATATACTGGAAGACTACTCACAGGCAACAGGATTACCTTTAGGTGAAACTATTCACTTTGAAGAAGATACTTCATCGGGTTATGCTGAGAGAACAAAGAAAAATGCGTCCGCCGATGCAACCATTGCCATAGCTGCTAACTTTAGCAGTGCAGGTGAAAAGCTTACCAAGAATTCTGTTATCCAACAGGGCAAGAAATACATAGCCATTGACGCAAATAAATTAACGGTTACAAAGGATAGAGTTAATAAGATTGTCGAGCAATTAAATTCTGTAAAAGCACGCACTCTTAATATAGCAGGTAATGGTATTTATACATTGAAAGGTAAATATACTCAAGAAGAGGTAGATGAGTTTACTTATAAACTTTTAAAGGCTGTTGTTGAATCTCCTGAACTTGAGAATAAGATATTATCTATCAGAACAGGTGGTCAAACTGGATTTGATGAAGCTGGTGCTAAAGCTGGAATGAGACTAGGTATACCAACTATGATACTTGCCCCTAAAGGTTGGAAGTTCAGGAATACAAAGGGTCAGGATATATCTGACGAGAAAGCTTTCAAGGATAGATTTAAGGAAGCTGCTCCTACAGAGAAGGCCGTACCATTTGAGATATTCAAGACAGCGGGGAAAATAACGCATGTTAAGTTGAAGAACGGTAAGAAGTATAAAGTAGCAGATGTGAAGTCAGCTATGATGGAAAAGATGGGATATAATCCTGCGGAGATTGGTAAAATATTAAAAAAGTTATGCTAAATGGCTACATGTCCAAATAAATCACACCCAGACTGGAAGAAACTGGTAGATACAGAAGGTGAAGATATTGCATATTATCTGTGGGATAAGTATGACGGGAATGTTCAGCTTAGTTATCAGCTTGAAGATATACCTATGTCTTCTGCTTCACAAGTTACTCTTGGGAAAGTAAAACAGGCAGCCAAGAAGATGGGAATTGACATACAGTCCCTGTCAACCTATCTAAAGGGAAATCCTGAAGTGCAGGCAAGGGGAGTAAACGCTCTTGCTGACATAACCAGAAAGATAGTTGCCGTAGCTGAGAATAAGGAGGATGTAGCACTTACTGAAGAGGTGGTCCACGTAGCTACAGCCATTCTTGAGCAGACCAATCCGAGGCTGGTTACTGAAATGATTGCCAAGATAGGGAAGTTCAAGATATATAACGCGGTATATGAAACATACAAGAACAATCCGAACTATCAGACATTTGATGGTAAGCCTGACATAAGAAAGATAAAGAAAGAAGCTGTCGATAAGCTTATTGCTGAGGTGATAATAAATGAGAGTGAGGGAAGCACAGAGTTTCCTGAACTGATGGATGAAGTGAACAGGAGTGAGGTAAGAAGCTGGTGGCAGAAGATATTGGATTGGTTCAGGAGCCTTTATAAGAAGAGTGACATAGATATTTTTGAGAAGGCTGCTGAAAGAATAGTAGGGGCAAATGTAGGTGAGTATGCTGATTTGGAGGGGGGAATATTCCTTCAGCTAAGTGAGAAACAAGAGCGGATACAGCGAAGGATACTGGATACCAAAGCTATGATAAGAAAGGTTGTCAGCACCGAACCAACTGATCCTATGTTTATGGATACAGAGGAGGCGAACAACTGGTATGAAATGGTGGCTACTGGCGAGAGGATACTGAAGAGGGTTACTGACAGGGTAAAACAATGGTATAGGCAAAGGTTTCCTGATAAGGATTTTACCAAGGAGGAGAAGGAACTCAATGAGTTTAAACGTCAGCATGGTATAAAAGGACACTCTTATCTGGAGGAAATACACGGTAGGTATTATAATAGCGATGGTACAAGAAGAGCTACTCCAGGTGATCGTTCTAATATAACGGATCCTGTTGATGCCGCTATCTATCAGAAGCTTGAGAATTACTTTGTTGATCTTATGACTAAGTATACAAAGAACGGAAAGCAGCCGTTGATATTCTCTGAAGTCATGGTATACGATAATCTACAAAAGGAAGCAGGGACAATAGACTTAATGATTGTAGAAGAAGATGGGAAGGTTCATATACTTGATTGGAAATTTCTTGCTGTAGGCAAGGATTATTCTGACATTCCATGGTTTAAACAGGAAGCATATAATATACAGCTCAGCAGGTACAGGGATATATTGATGAAGAATTATGGAGCGAAGAGCTTTGGAATGGTAAGAGCCATTCCTATACTCTTTAATATAAAATACAAAGACCCCAGAGTTACCGGAAGCGTGCATAAGCTTACAGGAATAAAGATAGGTTCATTGGACACTACAGAGATAGAAGAACTTGTACTGATGCCTGTTTCTGAGGAAAGGGAATCAGTGGAGACGTTGCTTGAAGGAAGTGAAGGATTTGAAAAAATTGATAGTCTAATAGCAAAGCTTAATTCTGTAATAGCCCAGATATCTAAGAAGACAGCAACTGATGAGGAAGAAAGAGAACTTAAGATAGAGAAGCTCAATGCTATAAGAATTGCTATACGTCATATACAGGGATCAGGTAATCTCTCTCCTCTTATCAAAGTGATATCTCTCATGAGAAAGGAAGGTGAGATGATAATCAACGACTGGAAGACAATGTACAAGGATAAGCCTTCCAACTATAATGAAGTTGACAATAAGGAGTTGTCGGAGTTTGCAGCGAGGCTTAGAGATTACAGAGCTATAGCAGGTGTATTCAGAACAATAGATAGGAACTTAGGCAAGTTCATATACTCTCCTTCCATGGAAGAGAGTGATGAATATGATGAAGATGATTTAAGAGAAAGAAAAGATGCCCTTGAAAAGATAAGAAATCAGGCAGATCTTATCAACGATTCATATGATGACATCGTGAAGATATCAAAAACATTTGCCGATAAATTTGTAGGTCTGAGGAACCTTGTATCAGGACTTCTTAGTCCCAATGCTATTATCAAGGGACTTGCCACTACCTTCAGAGGAGTGTCAGATCTTCCATTGCCGTCGCTCAAGATACTATTTAAGCTTGTAATCAATGCAAAGGCAAAGGCTACTCAAGATGCACTTGCTGAAGTGAATGAGCTGATGGAATTACGCAAGAGGTTGATGGATAGAGGGGGCAACGTGCGTGAATTAGTGAATAAGATATATCAGAGCGTTGAAGGCAAGCATGTAAATAAACTCATATACAAGTATAAGAAGAAGTTCTATGATGACATGAAAGACAATGCTCTTGAAGGTCATAGAAGCAAGCAATGGTTGTACGATAATGTTGATATCAATGCGTATAAGATAGATGCTAATGAACTATTGGAGAAGAGAATAGAGAGGATAAAAAGTCTGTATGAAGGTGACCCTGATCTTATAGATGACCTGGTCTTACAGGAGAAGAGAAAGTGGGACATTACAAGGGATGATTTCAGCGGGTGGAATAATTATTTGCTTAAACGTCATCCTCTTGAAAAGTGGGAGTCTGACGAATATAAGGAGATAAAAAGGGATGAAGACCTATTCGCTCTCTACAATTTTATTCATAGGATGAATGAAAAGGCTGTAGATGCAGGCTATATATCAAACAGGGTGGCTTCCACATTCCTTCCTTTCGTAAGAAAGGGAATGGCTGAGAGCCTGGCCTGGGACTTCAGCTTATCTGCCGTAGAAAATTGGAGCAAGGAACTCACGCTAAGGGCTGGTGATGTAGGTTATGGTCAGATCAATGAGCTTACTAGTGAGTATGAATATGCTATACCCAAGTATTATACCTATGACATAAGTAGTGAGGACGGAAGCTACGATAATGTAAGCGAGGATATTTTCAAGAATATGATATTATATATCAATCATATGGAGAAATACAAGTACCTATCTGACATTGAAGGACAGTTACAACTCGTGAAAACAATAGAGACATTTAAAAAGCATCTCAACACAGCGAAGAATGGGGACGTAGTGCATAAGCCTAACGGAGGTATAGAAGAACAGGAAGGAAATGAGGAAAACACCAGGATGTTCGACGTATTTCTACGGGCAATGTTGTATGACCAGAAGTATCCATTAAGTTCCGGTGACACTCCTCTCGGTAAAGGTGCTGTAGCGAACTATATCAAGAAGAGCATAAATAAAGTTGCAGGGCGAGAAGTATTTAAGGAGGACGAGAATCCCTCTGCAACCTCACTTATGAAGAGCATAGATGCTATCAACAGGGCATTCCAGTTAAAGACACTGGGATTTGAAGTCATATCAGGAGCTGCAAACTTGTTTGGAACCAATATACAGGTAGCTACGCAGGCTGGCAATTATTTCCTTGCATCTGAATTCTTTAAGAATGAAACAACCTTGATAGGAAACAGGTTCAGGAGTAATGAAGAAAGAGAGATGTTCATACAACTGAATGACCTATTCATGCCTATGAAGGACGATCCTGTGTATGAGAGATTAAAGAAGGCTGGTATAAGCAGGTTGACGAGAGGTAATTTTTCTGATGCCATAATGATATTCATGAGAGTACCTGAACTTCATGTAGAGAAGTCAATATTTATCACTCTTCTTCAGAATATGATGGTTGAGAACGGGAAGATAGTCAGTATAAGGGAACATGTAAAGAAGAAATATGCTGACAGATATAAATCAAGCCTGCGGTATAGAGAGTCAAAAAGGATGATTGACAATGAGATCGAGGAGCTGAAGAAGACCAGGTCAATCTATTCCACTAAGAAACTTGAGAACGGCAAGTTGGTCATACCTGGGTTAGATCTCTCAAATAGGGATGAGATACAGAGGTTGACCAATCTTACAAGAAGGATATCAAGGAATGCTACGGGAGGTCTATCTGACTCTGACCTTAATAATATGGCACTGAATGTATGGACAAAGTCTATGATGGTGTTCAAGAACTGGATTCCCAAGCTTATTGATACAAGGTTTGGAGAATTCAGGCAGGTCAACGATGACTTCTCCGTGGAGGTAGTTGACGATGAACTTACAACAGGTGAGAAATACGACATAGGAAGAGTAAGATTGTTCTTTGGTCTCCTCGGCTCATCTATCAAGGATAAAGGGAATCATATATTGAACATCCTTCAAATGAACGATAAGGGTATAGTTACTCTCAATAATATGTACGAGGAGTATTCTGTAAAATATGAGAACAGAACAGGCAAGCCTCTTACAATGTCAAGGGAAGATTTCATAGACATGATAAAGATAAACCTGTCTAATCAGGTGAGGGAGTTGACAATATTGCTTTCATTCATTAGCGCCTCCTTTGCGCTTGGGCTCATTGGTCCTGATGATGAAAAAGATAGAGCAACCAAGAATCTTCACAGATATTCACAGAGAGTATTTGACAGGTTTATACAGGAGTTGTCATTCTTCTATAATCCGATGGAATTCCAGAAGATGCTTAGCGGAAGCATGTTTCCTGCAATAGGTCTTATATCTGATGTAATGAGGGCAACAGATCATGTTATAATGCAGATAACAGGATATGATCTCTCTAATCATCAGCTTACTGCTGAAGAAGTAAGAGAGAAAGCGCAGCCTATAAAAAACATATCCAGGATGTTTCCTGGAACCAAGGCTGCATTAACATATGGTGCTGTTTTAAGTGATAAGTTTGCTGAAGAATTCGACATAACTATTCAGAAGGAAAGTCGACGCTAATAAATATAGCTTTAGCTATATTATGTCTAAAATGTTCTCGCCGTTATAATTAAGTTCATTATAAAAATGTAAATTTGTTTAATCGCTAAAAAATTATCATTATGTCAGTTCCAAGTCAGGAAATAGGCTGGAGTGTTTCAGCCAAGTTGCT
>MTKZ01006911.1_pt2 | contig 21173 bp, 17 predicted proteins | sample 1042781 | NCBI WGS metagenome assembly MTKZ01 (sample SAMN06212207, study PRJNA360539) | anaerobic digester metagenome | biome: Wastewater treatment plant; material: sludge; isolation source: anaerobic digester fed with sludge from wastewater treatment plant | place: Denmark: WWTP Viborg ... | reverse complement strand
CGGTTGACCAGAAACCACAGCGCCCCGTCGTCGTCGATGCGTTGCAAGGTGACCGGACGCGACGACAGGTGGCCATGTTCGTCTCGCGTGGTCACCATGGCCACCTGCCTGCCGCTCAGTTTGTCCTGAAGATCCTCGATCGATTCGATCCGCTCGGTCATCCGCTCGCTCCTCGATGGTTGTACATGGCGATTACCCCGATGGTCCGGTCGACAAACCGCCGCTGTGGCTCTTCGGAGTTTGGTGGTGTCCGGGCGCAGCGCACCCGACGGACGGACCGGGGTGCGAGACCCGGTGTCGTGGGGCGGATACCGGTTCACAGTGAGGGGGTGCCGACGAGCGATGCGCTGGGTGCCGACCCCGAGGCTTTGGAACGGCTGGCCGTTGCCATGCGCGCCGGCGGTGCGTCGCTGGACGGTGCCGACGTGCGCTTGCGTCGTCGTCTGGCGTCGGTCGCGTGGAGCGGGCCCGACGCCCGATACCTTCAAACGGCTTTTGACGCCGGCGTGCGGCGGGAGTTGGACCGCGCCGGTGGCGAGCTCCGATCCCTGGCCGATCGGCTGGAATCCCAGGCACTCGAGCAGCGTCAGGCATCGGGCGACGCCCAGGCCGGCCCGGGGGAGCGCGTCGGCGAGGTGCGAACCGCCCCGTCGGTCGGCGGACACGCCGGGGCGGCCGGTGGCGAGACCACGCCGTTGAACGTGCTGACCGAGACCCACACGCTCGGCGTCGAGGCCGGAGCGTCGCCGGTCGACGCGCGCGCTGAGGCCACGTTGACGCTCACCGTGTTGGACGACGGTTCGGCCAAGGTGCGCGTGCACACCGACCAGCGCATCGGTGCCCTGCTCGGCGAGGCCGGCGCCGGTGCCGGTGTTGGGCTGACCGGATCGAACGAGGTGATGGTGTCCTTCGCCGACGAGGCCACCGCNNCGCTCCCGGCCGTGCTCGTCGGTGGCGGCAAGGCGATCGTCGACGACGTGTCCAGCGATGCCGCCGGAGTGCTGATCGCCCATCAGCCGACCGCGATCGATGGCTCCGCCGGAGGTTCCTTGGACACGTGGGCAACCGGCGCGGTCGACCGGTTTGGCATCGACGCCGAGATCGCCCGTGGAGCGGCCTACCACCCGACCACCGACACCTGGGTGACGTCGACCACCGTGAGCGCCGGCGCAACCGCGCAGGCCATCGGCGACCTGGGGATCGACCTGTCCGGTGAAAGCACGATCTCGACCACGATCGGGGCCGACGGCATCACCGAGGGCACCTGGTCGGTCGAGACGACCGGCGCCGGCGCCGCAGCGCTGTTCGGCGGGTTGGGCATCGGCACCGGGGCCCCGGCGGTCGATCCGGGGGGCGATGAGGTCGTGCGCTTCGAGGCCACGTTGGCTGCCGACGACGCCCAAACCCGGGCGGCGCTCAACGAGTTCAACCAGGGGCACCCGGCGCCGCACCGGGCGGTGGCGACGCTCGGTCGGATGGTGCGTGAGGGCGAGTTGACGATCACGGTGGAGCGGAGCGAGGTCTCCGACCTGGGCCGCAGTTACGGGCCGATCCGTGTGATCTCGGACCACGGGGTGACCCGCACCCAAACCGCTTCCCGACGCAGCCCGGGCGGACCCTGGCGACGTGTGCGCTGACCGCGCTCAACGTCGAGGGCCGGGCGACCGCGGCCTGCGCCGCCTCGCCACTGCGAGGCCCGGCCTGACCGGCGCAGTGGGTATCATGGGGCACACGGAGCGTCGGAATCGTCCGGCGATCGCTATCCGTCCGGGAGGAGCGCCCATGAAGGTGGTTGTTGATTACGACCTGTGCGAGTCGAACGCGGTGTGCATGGCCATCGCTCCCCAGGTGTTCGAAGTGCGCGACGACGACTTCCTCTACGTGCTCGACGAGAACCCGCCCGAGGAGCTGCGCTCCAAGATGGAAGAGGCGGTCAGGCGCTGCCCCAAGCAGGCCATCAGCCTTGAGGGCTGAACGCCGCGGGGTTGTTGTCGACATCGCTCACAGCCTGGAGAGCGTTGTTGGATGAGCCCCGGCCGGTCACCCCGGCCGTCTCCGGAGGGGACCTTGCCCGGGTGGCGATCGTCGGTGCGTCCCTCGGGGGCATGTCGACCGCGTCCGGGCTGAGAGGTCACGGCTTCGACGGCGAGATCGTCATGTTCGAAGCGGAGCCCGAGTTGCCCCCGGATCGACCGCCGCTCTCGAAGCAGGTGCTCACCGGCGAATGGCCGCTGGAACGCGCCCGCCAACCCGGGAGCGCCACGCTGGACGAGCTTGGTGTCGACCTGCGCTTCGGGCGGCGCGCAGTCCGCCTGGATGTGGCCACCCGCACCCTGACGCTCGATGATCACGAAACCGTCTCCGCCGATGCGGTGGTGCTGGCCACCGGTTCGGCCGCCCGTCGGCCACCGATCCCGGGCATCGACCGCCCGGGCGTCCACCTGCTGCGGACCGGCGCCGACGCAGCGGCGCTGCGGGCCGGCCTGGCCGCCACCCCGCAGCGGGTCCTGATCGTCGGTGCCGGTTTCATCGGCTTGGAGGTGGCCGGTTCGGCACGGGAGCTCGGCCTTCCGGTGACGGTGGTCGAGGCCTTCGCCACCCCGGCCAGCCGGGTGCTGCCGCCCGCGATCGGCATGGCGCTGGCCGCCGCTGCGGTCGACGCAGGCGTCGACCTGCGCACCGACACCTCGGTCGAGGCGCTGCTCGGCCCGGGCGTCGAGGGCGCAGCCGGAGGCGACGGCGATGCGCCGGTGGCCGGCGCCCTCCTGAGCGATGGCACGACGCTGGCCGCCGACCTGGTGCTCGTCGCCGTCGGCGCCGCTCCCGCCAGCGGTTGGCTGAGCGACACCCCGGGCATCGATCTTGACGACGGCGTGCTCGCCGACGCCACCGCCATGGCGGCGCCGGGGGTTGCCGTGGTTGGGGATCTCGCCCGGTGGTGGCATCGTGGCGCAGGCGGGTTCGTGCGCGTGGAACATTGGGACAACGCCATCGAGATGGGGCGCTACGTCGGCGCCCGGCTGATGGCCCGCGACGACGCCGAGCCGTACACGCCGGTGCCGTGGATGTGGTCCAACCAGTTCGGCGCCAAGTTCCAGCTGGCCGGCCACGTCAGCCCCGACGATGCGCTCACGTGGATCGATGGCACCCCCGAGGACCGGGCCTGGGTCGGCGTGACCCACGACGGCACAACCGTGAAGTCGGTGATGGGCTACAACCGCAACCCGAAGGTGATGCGCATCCGGATGCGCATGGACGGACCCGATGGGTTGGCGCTCGTCGACCTCCTCGCCGCCGAGTCGACGCAATGACACGATGACCGGAGCCGCCTGGGGCCTGTTGTGCCTGACCCTGCTGATCGCGCTGGCAGATTGGGTTGCGGTCGCCGCCGACCGACGACCCGCCGAGTACGCGCTGAAGCCGGCCACGATGGTGGCGCTGGGGGCCGTCGTTCTGGCCCTCGACCTGCCCGACGGCCAGCTTCGATGGTGGTATCTGGCGGCGATCGTCGCCTCCCTGGCCGGCGACGTGTTCCTCATGCTGCCCGAGACCGCCATGGACCCGGAGCCGGCGTTCGTCGCCGGGCTGGGCTCGTTTCTGGTGGCCCACCTGCTGTACGTGGTCGGCATGATCATCCTCGGTGTCTCCGGTGGGGCGCTCGCCGTCGGTGCGGCGGTCGCCCTGGTGGTGATCGCCACCGTCGGCCGACGGGTTGTCATCGGCGCGAAGGCGACCGACCGGCGCCTGTTCGCGCCGGTGATGGCCTACGTGGCGGTGATCGCTGTGATGATCGCCACGTCGTTTGGCACGGGCATCGTGGTTGGAATTGTCGGCGCGTTGTTGTTTGGCCTGTCCGATTCGGTGATCGGCTGGACCCGCTTTCTGCGGGACTTCCCCCACAGCCGGGTGTTGGTGATGGTGACCTACCACCTGGGGCAGGTCGGCCTCGTGCTGGCGTTGGCCACCGCCGGCTGAGTGCCGGCGCCCTGGGGACCCCGGCGGCGGTCGATCAGCTCCCAACCCTGCGGACCTGCAGGCTTCGATCTGCCAGGCGGCCGACCGACCACCGGCCCCAGACACCGCCGACCGCGTGCCGGGTGTGGTCGAGCCAACGGTTTACCTGGGGCGAGTCGACGCGGCGCAACACCTGGCGGACACCGCCCTCGGCGATCGTGTAGCCGGCCCAGACGCCGGGAAAGTCCTTGGGCGAGCCGACCTCGGTGGTGGCGACGCCGGCCACGGTGCGGAGGCGATGGGAATGGGTGTGGCCGGAGCTGACCAGCAGCAACTCGCAGACGTCCGCCAACCGGCGGAGCAGCGCTTCGCCTTGGTGACGGGGCACACCGGGCGGGTAGCTCCAGGCGTGGTCGAAGCGCTCGATGGGGTGGTGGGTCAGCACCATCACCGGGTTGGGGGCGGCGCGGGCCAGCTCGATGGCGGCGGCGCCGACCTCGTCGGTCACCCGGCCACCGTGAGCGCCGGGTCGGATCGTGTCGACGCACAGCACGCTGAGGCCGGGCAGGTCCACCCGACGGGCCGGGTGGACCGCGTCGATGCCGACCGCTGCCGCTCCGTCGACCGGCGACATCATGCCGGCGCCGTTCTGTTCGTGGTTGCCGCTCATGACGGTCGCCGGCGGCCGCGGGAGGTCGAGCAGATGGCCGGCCAATGCCCACGCGGCCGGGGTGGAGCGGTCGACCAGGTCACCCTTGATGAACAGGTGCCCGGCGCCCCAGGCGTTCAGTTGGTCGAGCGCCGCCGAGGCGGCCCGGAGGTGAATGGGCCCGGCGTCCGCTCGCGGCGGGTCGCAGCCGAGCGGTGAGGTCGGTTGTGGCTCGAACATCCTCCCTCGGAGGCCGAACACGTCGAGGCCCAGGTGAAGGTCGGAGAGGGTGGCAAACCGGCCGAGTTCGGCGCCGAGGGGCGCCATCGTGGTCAGCCGCACGCACCCGGCCGGTCGGCCATCGACATCGAGGGCGACCCGGCTGCTGCTCGCCGGTGGCAGCCCGGCCAGCTCGATCGATCCGCTGCCGTCCAGGTAGGGCCGCGCTCCGAGGATATCGCCGCTGCCCAGGTCCCGAGCGGTGATCGTGGCGTCGGGATCGGTTTCACAGCGCTGCACACCGGCGGGGCCCCGATCGGACTGGAGCAGCGTGCCCAACCAGGTCAGCTGGGCGGTCGTGTCCTCGACGGCGAAGACCAGCGGCCCACGCCTCAGCCCGGTCGGGCCCAGCGCCGGCCGCGCTCCGGGTACCTCGATGAGGGCCTTCGGCCTCACCGCCGATCCCGCGTTCAGACACGACAGCGTGTCTGCAACCGCTGGGATCGGCAAGCGGGGCCCCACTCAGGCACCGCCGGGGACGCGTTGTGCGATCAGCCCTCCAAGCGATGGGCGCGAGCGCTCGACCAGCGCCCGATGCACCGCCTGCAACTCCAGGCTCTGTTGCACCAGCTGGTCGCCCGACCCGAGGGGATGCCGAGCGAGGAACTGCGGAGCCCCTCGCTCGGCGTCGGGGTCGGCGACGGCATCGTCGGTCAGCCAGCGAATGCCCTCGATCATGCGGGGCAGCGCGTTGGTCGGGAACCGTTCGGTGATGTCGCCCCAGCGGTCGATGAGGTAGCGCCAGGCGATCGCACCCAGCGTGGGATGGCTCAACGCGCGCATCAGGACGTAGGGGGCGTTTTGGGTTCGCACCTCGTTGGTGACCAGGTCGAGCGTGGCCTCGAAGTCCTCCCGGGACGGTGTATCGACCAGCGCATAGAGAAAGCGCACCTCCTCCTGCGGGTTGTCCGCAGCACGCCAGCGGGCCATGAGGTCGCGGTGCTCGGCGGCCGACGCGTCGGCCGCCACCACCCCGGTGGCCGACGCCAGCAGGTTGGCGTCCACCTTGGCGGGGTCGGCGGCGAGAAGTTCGCGGGCGGCCTGCTGCGTGGCCGGATCGGCACCGGTCACCCCGGCGATCCCAAACAGCACGGCGTACAGGTCCTGGGCGGCGGCGTCGCCGTCGTGTGCCAACCGGGCCGCATCCTCGAGCGCAACGAAGGAGACCGAGCGCACCCAGGCCTGGAACTGGTCGAGGTGGTCGTTGGCGATGAGCCGACGAAGGCCGCCGAACACGCCGCCGAGACGCCGCCACACCGCCGGATGGCGGTCGTCTGTCATCGCCTCACACACCTCGACCACACGCGAGACCTCGACTCGGCCCGCCAGGAGATCTGCCCACGTGTCATCCACCACCAGGTACCGCTCGATCGGCTCCAACTCGCCAAGGTGTGCAAGCAGGTTGTCCATCAATTCACCGTCGTGGTGGGTGCGCCAGAAGCCATTTCCCGACGCATTGCCCATCACCCACCGGGCATCGGACGGCACCGTCATGGTCGAGTCGGCCTCCACCAGTTGGTCCAGCACCAGTCGGCCGTCGGGCGTGCCCACCGAGAGCCGCGCGGGGATGGGCCAAGTTCGGGCCTCGGCCTCGTCGGCGCCGAGGGGTACCGCACGCCGCTGCGTGAGCGCCAGAGTGTCGCCGCTGCGAGCCACGTTCAGTGCCGGGTGGCCGCCGCGAAGGATCCAGGCGTCCATGATGTGCCCGACCGGAGCATCGGAGGCCGACTCCAGGGCGCTCCAGAGATCGTGTGTCACCGTGTTGGCGTAGGCGTGGTCGGCCAGGTACCGCCGAATGCCGTCCCTGAAGGTCTCCTCGCCCAGAAACTGCTCCAGCATGCGCAGCACCGAGGCGCCCTTTTCGTAGGTGAGCACGTCGAACATGCCCTCGGCGTCGGCCGGGGTGTGAACCTCAAACTCGATGGGTCGGGTGGTGCTGAGGGCATCCACCGTGAACGCCGCCGACCGCTCCAGCCCGAACTCCGCCCACACCTCCCACTCGGGTCGGAAATGGTCGGTGCAGCGCATCTCCATGAACGTGGCGAAGGCCTCGTTGAGCCACAGGCCCTCCCACCAGGCCATGGTCACCAGGTCGCCGAACCACATGTGCGCCAGTTCGTGGTTGACGACCGCCGCCAGGCGTCGCTGCTCGGCCCGGGTGGCCCGCGATGGGTCGATCAACAACAGCACCTCGCGGAAGGTCACGCAGCCCAGGTTTTCCATGGCACCGAAGGCGAAGTCAGGCAGGGCGACCAGGTCGAGCTTGTCGCCCGGGTAGGCGATGCCGTAATAGTCCTCGAAGTACTCCAGCGCGTGCTCGGCGGCCTCCAACGCAAAGGCGGTGAGGTGGGCCTGGCCGGGTTGATGAACCACGCGCACGGGGGTGGTGCCCACCAGGTGTGGTTCGGTGGCCTCGAGCGGACCGACCACCCAGGCCACCAGGTAGGTGCTCATCACCATCGTGTCGGCAAAGCTCACCCGCACGAGCCCGCCGTCCACCGGAACCCGCCCGATTTCGGCGCTGTTGGAGATGGCGAGGTGGTCGTCGTCGGTCACCAGCGAGACACCAAAGGACGCCTTCATGTCCGGTTCGTCGAAGCACGGAAACGCCCTCCGGGCATGGGGGGCCTCGAACTGGGTGGCGGCGAGGGTTGCGGTGGTGCCGTCCGCCGCCTCGTAGGTGGACCGGTAGAACCCCACCAGGCCGTCGGAGATCTCGCCGGTCCAGGCGAGGTGCAACGTGGCCGTGCCTGGGCTCAGCTGGTTTGCGAGGCGCAGCGTGACCGTCTCGGTCTCGTCGTCGTCGGTCACCTCCGCCGTTTGGGTGGTAACAGCACCCTGACCAGCAGCCTGACCATCGCCCTGGCTCACCTTGGCCAGGGTGATGGTCAGGTCCAACGCGTGCAGCGTCACCGTGTCGGTCGCCTCGGCGAGGGCAACCTCGATGTCCACCGTGCCGGCGAAGGTGGCGGCCACCAGGTTGGGGGTGATCTCCAGCGCGTAGTGGCTGGGGACGACGGTGCGGGGTAGCCGGTAGGCGGACTCGGACACGTGGACTCCTTGGCGCGTGTGCTGCGCGGAACGTTCGAACGATGGCGGCCGCCCAACCTACCGCCGCAGATTCGCTGACGGTCTCGGGGCGGGACCCGTGGCGTCTGAGGCGCCAACCTGGTCGATCGGCATCATGGAGAATCCAGATCGGGATTCCAGTACAGTGGCGTCAGCCAAGGGGGCCCATGAAGGTCGACGCAGCCGTCAACGAGTACGTCAGGCGCGGGGCGGAGGTGGCCGGGGTCCACGGTGGGCTCCTCGAGGTGCTGACCAGCTCGTATCGCGAGCTCGACGTGCAGCTACCGATCCGGTGTGAGTCGGGCGAGCTGCTGTTGTGTCGGGGTTACCGGGTGCAGCACAACGGTGCGCGTGGCCCGTACAAGGGAGGCATCCGTTACCACCCGTCGGTCAACCTCCCCGAAATGCGGGCGATGGCATCGCTGATGACGTGGAAGAGCGCGTTGGTGGACGTGCCCTTTGGTGGGGCCAAGGGCGGAGTGGCGGTGGACCCGGACGTGTTGACCGAGTGGGACCTTCAGCAGATCACCCGAAAGTTCGCGCAGCACATTCATCACGTACTCGGTCCGTATCGTGACATTCCAGCACCGGATGTCAACACCAACGCGCAGACCATGGCGTGGTTCATGGATGCGTACTCCGACATCAACGGGTACACCCCGGCCGTCGTCACCGGGAAGCCCGTGAGCCTGGGCGGTGCCCCGGGCAGGGAACAGGCGACCGGGTGGGGCGTGGTTGACGTGCTGGCCGCGTACTTCGAACACCATGGCGACGACGTGGCGGGTAAGCGCGTGGCCATCCAGGGCTTTGGAAACGTGGGCTCCTGGGCGGCCGAGAAACTTGGGCGCATCGGCGCCACGGTCGTGGCCGTGTCCGATGTGTACGGCGGCATCCACTGCGCTGATGGCCTCAACATCGAAGCGCTCTCGCGGGACGTCAAGGAGGGTGCAAGCGTTGGCGAAGTGAGTCAGGGCGAGCTGATCACCAACAACGAACTGCTTGGCCTGACCTGCGACGTGGTGATTCCGGCTGCGCTTGGCGAGGCCATCACCGAGAAGAACGTGGGACGCATCTCCGCCGAACTGGTGGTTGAGGCCGCCAACTTCCCAGTGACGCCCGAGGCGGACGCGGTGCTGAACGACCGGGGCATCCCGGTGATCCCCGACATACTCGCCAACGCCGGTGGGGTCGCCGGAAGCTACTTCGAGTGGACCCAGAACATTCAGCAGTTCACCTGGAGCGAGGACAGATTTGCCAAGGAGTTGTGCGCCAGGCTCAATACGGCCACTCGAACGACGCTGAGGAGGGCCGAGGATGCGGCGGTCACCATGCGGGAGGCGGCGTTTGCGATTGGTGTCGAACGGGTGGCAGAGGCCACCCGGCTGCGCGGCTACGTCTGAACACGCACCCGTATGGGTGGGACATCACCTTGGTCAAGGCGTGACCGGGTTCTAGCGTGGCGCTCCGCGAGAGGTGGGGAAACGAGAGCTTTGGGGGGACCTTGGCAACGCTGACCACAAACCTTTTTCACGGTCAGGGGGAGCGCAGCCATCGGCTTCGGGTGGTGGCGGGCACGTGGCCGTCCGACATGGACGGGTCGGTCGTGGTGGTTGGCCCAAACAAGCGGGCACCCGGTGGTCACTGGTTCGGCGCACACGGGCTGGTGGAGCGTATTCACCTCAAGCCGAGCCACGACGGCGCCATCACCGTGGAACACAAGCTGGTGAACTCACCGGTCAACAGGTTGCGCAAGCGCCTGCCCTGGCTGTTTCGCAGCGTGGCGTTCGTTGAGGCGTCGCCGTTCGGCATCAGCAACCTGGCCAATACCAACGTGGTCAGCGTGCAGGACCGCTTGATATTGGGCTACGACGCCGGTCGGCCGGTGGAGATCGATGCCGAGACCCTCGAGTTCATCTCACCCGTCGGCGCCAACGACGAATGGCTTCAAGGCGTGCCCGGGCTGCTGGAGCCACTGATCGCAGTGGCCGCGCACCCTGCGGTGGACATCGACGAAACGCTGCTTCACTTCGTGAACTACTCGCAGGTCTCGATCCCGGGCGAGGTGGCCGAGACCCATCTGGCCAGCTGGGATCTGCACGGACAGATCCAACGGCGACGAATCGACGGTATGTCCCCATTCGACTCGATCCACGACATCAAGGTGTCGGATCACTACCTGGTGATCTCGGATCTGCCGTTTGTGATCGAGCCCGAGACGTTCCGAGGCGAGCAACGCCGGGAACGCAGCCAGGACCACACCAAACTTTGGATCGTTGCCAAGGCCGACCTGGCGTCCACGCCGGAGGGTGGCACGGTGACGGCCACCGAGGTGCGCATACCGATGCCGAGCGGGCACCTGTGGCTCGACGCCGAGGAGGTGGATGGGTGCCTGCGGGTGGTCCTCCAGCAGATCCCGCTCGCCGACCTGACGATCACCGTGACGTCCGAGGCACGCAACCACACCGATGGCGCCGTCTTCGATGCCGACTTCGAGGGGTGGATCGCCCAGGCCGTGCAACCGTCCGTGATCACCTGCCTGGTGATCGATCCGGTCACCGGCGTGGTGAAGGAGTCGGAATCGCTGAGCGACCCCGAGCATCTGTGGGGCGGGATTCTGGCCACGACCGACGTCACCCATTCGACCTCCCGAGCGCACCTCAGCCAACTCTGGTACGCCAACGTGGGATTCGATCCCGAGCTGGTACCCGAGGAATGGTGGCGGTTGTACTCGACGGCGACCGACGGCCTGGTTGCGCCCAGCGAGCTTCCGACGGAGCCGATCCCGGGTGCGCTCGCTCGCTTCGATCTGGACCTGATGCAGATCGCCGAGTCGTGGGAGTACCCGGCGGGCTCCTTCCCGTCGCCGCCCACGTTCGTCCCTCGAAGCGGCGCCACCGAGGCCGACGACGGCTACATCGTGTGCGTGGTGCATCAGGACGGGCCCAAGGAACTGCACGTGTTTGAGGCCGGGAACATCGCTGCCGGGCCGGTGGCGCGGGCGTCATCGGCGACGTTCAACCCCAACCTGATGTTGCACTCCTGCTGGTCGCCACCCCGTATCGGCCCCCGCCCAAGCAACTACTCGGTGCCGGTCAAGCGGGACGTGGTCGGCGCCTTGAAGGGTGTGCCCGGGAACATGAAGCGGATCGTGGCGATGGGCAAACGCATGGCAGAGTTGCGCCGGGAGGACGCCTCACGTTGATGGGGTGCCGGATGCAGGCTTCTTACGTGCCGTGCGCACGGTGGCACCTCGCTCGGTGACGCGGGTTCCGGCGGGTGCCTTCTTGGCGGCGGCCTTCTTGGCGGGTGCCTTGCGTTTTGCTGGTGTCTTCTTGGCGGCGGCCTTCTTGGCGGGTGCCTTGCGTTTGGCTGGTGTCTTCTTGGTGGCGGCCTTGGGCTTCGGCTCGGTCGGGGCCTGGGCGTTTGGGGCGATGGAACGGGCGGCGGCGAGAAGTTCGTCGTAGGCGTCCTCGACAGCGCCGGCCAGATCCCACACGTCGGGGGTGAGTTCCCGGTCCACCATGAAGCCGACGTCGATGTTGTCCTCGTAGGACAACACCGTGACGTTCATGCCGGCACCCTCCATGATGGGGCCCATCGGGTAGGCGGCGATCAGCTTGGCACCGGCGAAGTACAGAGGAAACGGCGGGCCGGGCACGTTGGAGATCACCAGGTTGTGGATGGGTCGGTGCATGTTGGCCATGTTCATCTGGCTGTAGAGACGGGCGGCCAATTGGAACGTGCGGGGCGCCGCATACTCGCCCCAGTCGGTCATCAGCCGGGCGCCGAGGGCGTTGTGTTCCTCCTTGGCGCCCTTGGTGCTGTCGGCGATGAGGCGCAGCCGCTCGGCCGGGTCGCTCTCTTGGGTTGCCAGGTGGGCGAACATGGCCGAGACCCGGTTGTTGGCCGACCCCTGCTCCTCCTCGGTGCGCACCGACACCGGGATACAGGCCACCAGTGACTCGTCGGGCAGGTCGCCACGATCGCTCAGGTACTTGCGCAGCGTGCCCGACATGATGGCCAACACCACATCGTTCACCTTAACCCCGAACGCCTCTTTGATCTCCTTGGCACCCGACAGCGGAACGCGTGCGAAGCCCACCCGTCGGTGGGGCGTGATCGCCGAGTTGAACGGCGTGGGCGGAGCGGTCAGGGGAAGCGCGCCGTGAGTCTCGGTCTCGTCCGACATNNGGCATGTTGATGATGCGCTTGAAACGAGAGGACATGGCGTAGCCGATGAGCTCCCACTCGTTGGGGATGTGCTCCGGCTCGTGCGGCTGCGGCGGTTCGATCTCGGCGCCCTCAGGGCTGAGGTCGTACAGCGTGGTCATGATCTCGGCGCCGCTGGCACCGTCGATCGCCGAGTGGTGCACCTTGGTGACGACACCGACGCGGTTCTGCTTGAGCCCCTCGATCACCCAGATCTCCCAGAGCGGTTTGCTGCGGTCCAGGGGCACCGATGCGATGCGGGCGGCCACATCTGCCAGCTCTCGTCGTCCTCCTGGTTCCGGTGCGTTGACGCGGTGGATGTGGAAGTCGAGGTCGAAGTCGGGGTCCTCGATCCAAATGGGGTGGTTGAGGTTGAACGGCACGGTCACCAGGCGACGCCGGAAGGGGGCAACCAGGTGCATGCGCTCTGCGATGAGCCGGCGGATGGCGTCGAAGGAGTACCCGCCGGGCATGGTGTCGGTGTCGAAGATCGCCGTCATGGCCACGTGCATGTGGGCATTGGGGGTCTCGAGGTAGGTGAATGCGGCGTCGATCCCCGACAGGCGTTCCATGTAGTGGGCCCCTTGTGAAGCGAGGCCTCGCGGTGAGGCGCTCGTCCGGGCAGTATCCCATGTTGAACTCACCTAAGGGAAGGGAGGAGGCCTGTGCCGTTGGCGAGCGCGTGGGTCTGACCCGGGGGTGTTGAGGTGCGCACCGGTGGGGGAACCCTGGAAGCAACGTTTCCCGAGTGCGTAGACTTCGGGGCAATGAGCTTTCTCACTCGTTCCGTCGCCCGAGGCGCTTTGGCCGCCAATTCGCTGGCCCCCCGATCCAACTCCCGCCTATTCACTGTTCCCTCCTTTTTTGGTAGCTGGTTCACCACCGAGCTGAGCGCTTCGTTGATTGCGCTCGACGTGATCGACACCGTGAACTTTGTTCGTCAGGGCGGCCTCCGAAGCAATGCCGGCCGTGCGGCCGTGGTCATTCGGGCGTCGGCTGCCGGTGTCAGCCTGAACCAATGGCGTCAGTCGGTCTCGACCGGGGCGTCGTTTGCCCAGGGCTTTGGTGACTTCGCAGACCTTGACGGGTTGCCCGATGCGACACCCGCCGACCCCAAGGGTGATCTGCTGCCCATCTTCATGGGTTCGAAGAAGCGCCGTCGCAGCAAGGATGTCGCCTTCGCCGAGGTGGGCGGGGTGGAACTGCGCCTCGATGTGTACGAGCCGCTCGAACCTGCGCCCGAGGGGGTGACCCGGCCATGCGTGATCTATGTGCACGGAGGTGGTTGGGTGATCGGCGACAAGCGCGAGCAGGGGGTTCCTCTGCTGAACCACCTGGCCGCCAACGGCTACGTCGGCTTCAACGTGAACTACCGACTGAGCCCAAAGGTGAAGGCGCCCCACCACCTGATCGACGTCAAGCGGGCCATCGCCTGGGTGCGTGAGCACGCCGAGGACTATGGCGCCGACCCCGACTTCATCGCCATCGCCGGCGGATCTGCGGGCGGTCACCTGGCTGCGCTGGCGGCCCTGACCGACGCAGACACCTCCTTCCAGCCCGGCTTCGAGGAGGCGGACTGCTCGCTTCAGGCGGCGGTGCCGTTCTATGGCGTGTACGACCTCACCGAGCGGGCCCAGGACATGTTGGACCTGCTCGACCCGCTGATGTTCCCCAGCCCGGTTGCGGAGGACCCCGAGCTGCACCGGGCTTACTCACCGGTGGAGCGGGTGAACGAGGATGCTCCGCCATTCCTCATCATCCAGGGCTCGCTGGACGTGCTCGTGCCGGCGGAGGGCGCCCGCACCTTCGCGCGAAAGCTCCGGGCCGTGTCATCCCAGCCGGTGCTCTACGTCGAGCTCGAGGGTGCACAACACGCGTTTGACGTGTTCGTGTCGCCCCGCACCCGCCGAACCCTGGACTGGACCCATCGGTTCCTTGACGCCGCTGTGCTGAGGTTCCGGGATCGCACCGGCGACACGGTGGCACCGGTTGGAGAGGGCGAAGACCCAGACGAGGTGCTGGCCGCCGCCGGATAGCTCGGCCGTGTGTCGCAGCGCCCCTCGACGGCGGGCGTGAAGCCCGAGCCGATCAGGCGAGGGCGGCCCGGATGACCGCCGGGGCATCCGTGGGACCGGCGACGGGAATGAGGAGCGCACCGGTGGCTTCGGCGAGCGCCGTGGCATCGGCGACGTCATCCTTCGGCGGCAGCAGTACCAACTCCTCGAACAGCCTGGCGGTCGCAGTTGGCTCGGGACCGGCGGTCGATCGGCAGTCCGACAACACCAGGCAGACCTTGCGACGGGCATCGGAGCGGGCGAGCTGGTGTGCTGCGGCGTCGAGGGCCAGGGACAGGTCGGTCACCCCATGGCCGCGCAGCACCAACAGGTCGTCGACCACCTGCTCGGCGGAGCGCGACGAACCCTGCGGGCGCACCACCAAGGCCTCCCGGGCGATGGCCAGCACCGAGGCGTCGGTTGGGCGGCTCAGCACCACGGTCGATGCAATCACGGCCGCGGTGGCCAGGCGGGAGCCCAGCATGGAACCCGAGCGGTCCACCACGAGGCACAGCGCGGTGCCGGGCCGTTCCCAGGCCGCCACCGTGAGCTCTTCCGGCGGCGCGGCGGCGCCGGTGACGCGGGAGGTGAGGATCGCGTCCATGGAGGCGTCCAGGTCGAGGTCGCCTTCGGCCACCGAGGCGCGGCGGCGCGCCAGGCGCCCCACGCCACGCCCGGTGCGGGGGGCGGGCCCGCTGCGTGCCAGGTCGGTGGTGACTCGGCCGGCCAGCCTGGCGGCCAGGCGCCGGAGCGTAGGATCGGTGGCACCCACCAGGTCGGCCAACAGGGCCATCGCATGGTTGGGGTCCTCGGCCAGAAGTCGGTCGAAGGCCTCGTCATCGAGCACGCCCAGCTCGGGGCTGACTTCGGCGAATCCCTGGTGTTGCGCCAATTCGGATCGGCTGGTGGTGCGGCGGGCGGCGTTGGCCACCGCCTCGGCCACCTCGGCACCCTCCTTGATCAGGTCGTCGGCGCCCCCACCGGGGCCGGGGGTTTTGGGGTGTCGTCGGGATGGTCGCTGGTGGGGGTCGAACGGTCGGCGTCGGGATCGTCGTCGGGCGCCTCGGCGGCCGGGTCGAGCTGGGCGAGGTGCCGCTGCCACAGACCGGTGAGCAGCGACTCGGCCGTGGTGGCCGACCCCTCGTGCAACCTGATTCGGCCCGAAAGCGCAGACAGGGTTGCGTCCAGGGTGACGTCGGAACTGAACACGGATCGCCGTCGCAGGGCGGCAAGCTCGCCCGCCACGATCAACAGGTCGATTGCGCCACGCACCGACGAGCCGCTGCGCAGGTCCGGATGGTCGCGGGTGTCGCGCGCCAGGGCCACCGCCCCGTGCAGCAGGGGTGCGGCCGCGTCGGCCAACGCACCCAGCTCGGACGAGACCCCGGCGGCCTCACGGGCCACGATGGTTGCCTCGGCCTCGGCGTCCTGGTAGCCGATGGCCACCCGGGCGCAGCGGTCGTACACCGCCGATGAAATGCGGGCCGTGCCCACGCTGTCGTGCGGGTTCATGGCCGCCACCAGCCTGAACCCGTCGGAGGCGGGGATCATGCCCAGCCGAGGCACGTGGAGCTCGCCTTCGCTCATCACGGTGATCAGCACGTTGAGGGTCTCCTCCGGCAACCGGTTGATCTCCTCGATGTACAGCAACGATCCGTCCCGCAACGCCCGGGCCAGCGGGCCGTCCAGAAACACGTCGGGGGTGTAGCCGGCATCGAGCACGCGGGCAGGGTCGAACATGCCGATCAGCCGGGCCGGGGTGAGCTCGGCGTTGCCCTCGGAAAACTCGAACCCAAGCCCGGCCTCGTCGGCCACCGCCCGCAGCAGCGTGGACTTGCCGGTGCCCGGGGGGCCTTCCAGCAGCAGGTGGCGGGCGCCCGCCAGGCAGGCGACCACCACCTCCAACTCGCGCCGCCGCCCAACCACCAGCGTGTCCAGGCGGTCGAGCAGGGCCACGTCAAAGCGGGCCGACCTTGGCCGCGGGGTGTCCGCAACCGGTCGCAGGGGTGGAAACTCGGTCATGGTCGGCTCCTCGTTGGTGCGTGGATGCCCGAGCTCGGGAGCGACTCAGTCAAAGACGATGACGCCGCGGATGTTCTTGCCGTTGCGCATGTCCTCGTAGCCCTGGTTGATCTCGTCCAGGGTGTAGGTGTTGGTGATCAGCTCGTCCAGCTTCAGCTTGCCCGCCTGATACATGGCCAGCAGGTTGGGGATCTGGTTGCGCGGGTTGGCCGAACCGAAGACGGTGCCCTTGATCTCCTTGTTCATCATGGAGAGCATGAACATGTTGAGCTTGGCGTCCTCGTCCACCATGGGGGCCACTGCGGTCACCACCACGGTGCCGCCCTTGCCGGTGAGGTTCATTGCGGGCTCCAACAACTCGCCCTTCATGACGCCCACCGTGATGATGGTTTGGTTGGCCATCTGGCCCCAGGTCATCTCGCCGAGGGCGCCCATCGCCTCGTCCACCGATGCGTAGGTGTGGGTGGCACCGAACTCCATGGCCTGCTCGCGCTTGAACTCCTCCGGGTCGATCACGACGACGCGCTGGGCACCGGCGATCGCCGCACCCTGCACTGCGTTCATTCCGACGCCGCCGGCGCCGATGACCACCACGGTGTCGCCCGCCTTCGTGCCGGCGCGTTCCACGACGGATCCGTACCCGGTGGCCACACCACAGCTCACCAGGGCCACCTGGGGAAATGGGAGATCATCGGCCACCTTGACCACCCCGTCCTCCGACAACAGCATGTGTTCGGCGAACGAGCCCAACTGGGTCATGCGCGCCGCCGGCTGGTCGCCGATGTGATGGGCCACACGGTCGTCGCCCGGCATGCCCAGGTTGAACAGCTTGGCGCCCTCGTCGCACAGGAAGCTCTGACCCTGAATGCACGAAGGGCAGCGGCCGCAGGAGGGGATGAACGACATCGACACGTGGTCGCCGACGGCCACCCGGGTGACCTCGGGGCCAACCGCCTCGACGATGCCCGATCCCTCATGCCCGCCGATGAGCGGGAAGTGCGGCGCCGGCATGTCGCCGGTGACCACGTGCTCGTCGGAGTGGCACATGCCGGCGGCCTTGGTCTTCACCAACACCTCGCGACCCCGTGGGTCGTCGAGCGTGACCTCCTCGATCTTCCACTCTTCGCCTACGCCCCACAGCACTGCAGCACGGGTCTTCATAAGTTTTCCCCTTGAGAGTTCCTTGATGGCCGCCCCCGTGGCGACCGCCTTGCTCCGTTTCTAGTCCAGGTTGGGCTGGGAAGTGTCACGCGTGACAAGTTCCACCCCGTCGGACCAACCTCGCTCGCCGCCCCACAAGTGCCCTCCCGGGTAGGGTGAGGCGGGCCCGTGCGGGCCGCGGCGATGACCATCGCCGATGACACCATCAGGAGGCCACCGTGGCAACAGAAACCATGGCACCAGCAACCGCTGCGACCACCGACGGATCGAAGCTCGACCCGGCCGCAGACGAGCAGGTGACCGCCGAACTCATCGAAGAAGAGTTGTTGGTAGAAGAGGTGTCGATCGACGGGATGTGCGGGGTCTACTGATCCCAAGCGATCTCATGGATCAATCGGTGGCACTCGATGAGGCCTGGTCGCTGAACCCGAGGGTGTCGCTTCGTCCCGAACGTTTTGGCGCACTCGCCTACCACTTTGGCAATCGCCGCCTGTCGTTCCTTCGCCATCCAGACCTGGTGAGCGTGGCCGAGGGTTTGGCCGACGCCGACTCGGTGGCGGACGCGCTGCGGGCCGCCGGGGTGGCCGAGGCCCGCTGGCCGTCCTTTCAACGGGCGCTGGCCACCTTGGCCGCCTCGGACATGGTGATACGACGCGACGCCGTGGAACATCCCGAGCAAGCGACCAACCTCCAACCCGAGAGGAGTTCCCGGTGAGCGATCAGATCACCCCCCTGACCCTTGGCCGCAGTGTTCCCGCCGTTGCTGATCAACCCCCGTCGGCCACGCGCAGCCTGACCGACGACTTCAAGCTGGGCCTTGAAGCCCCCATCTGCCTGACCTGGGAGCTGACGTACGCATGCAACCTGGCCTGCCGTCACTGCCTGTCGTCATCCGGGCGTCGTGACCCCGCCGAGCTGAGCACCGCCGAGTGCTTCGGTGTGGTCGACGAACTGCAGCGACTTGGTGTGTTCTACGTCAACCTGGGCGGTGGCGAGCCCATGCTGCGCCGTGACTTCTTCGACATCGTGGAGTACTCGACCGCCCACGACGTCGGCGTGAAGTTCTCCACCAACGGCACCTATATCGACCCGGCGGCAGCCCGCCGTCTCGCCTCGATGGACTACCTCGACATCCAGGTGTCGATCGACGGCGCCACCGCCGCGGTGAACGATCACGTGCGTGGGCAGGGCAGCTTCGCCACCGCCAGGACCGCCATGGACAATTTGGCCGCCGCCGACTTCGGCGCGTTCAAGATCTCGGTGGTCGTCACGCGTCAGAACGTCGACCAGCTCGACGACTTCCGTGCGGTTGCCGACGAGTACGGCGCCCAGCTGCGCATCACCCGCCTGCGGCCCTCCGGACGGGGTGCCGACACCTGGGACGAGTTGCACCCGACCCAGCAGCAACAGCGTGACCTCTACCACTGGCTGCTCGACCGCCCCGACGTGCTCACCGGCGACTCGTTCTTCCACCTGAACGCCTTGGGCTCGGAGCAGTTGCCGGGGCTGAACCTGTGCGGCGCCGGGCGGGTGGTGTGCCTCATCGACCCCATCGGTGACGTGTACGCCTGCCCGTTCGTGATCCACGACGAGTTCCTGGCCGGCAACGTGCGCGATCAGGGCGGATTCACCGGCGTGTGGAAGGGCTCGGACCTGTTCACGTCATTGCGGGAGCCCACCTCGGCCGGTGCCTGCGCCAGTTGCGGGGCCTATGACGCATGCCAGGGTGGCTGCATGGCCTCGAAGTTCTTTGTTGGCCTGGAGATGGACGACCCCGACCCGGAGTGCGTGCTGGGCCATGGTGAGACGGCGCTGGCCGACAAGCGGGCAGCGGGCGAGCTGGTCGGTGTGGGATCGCCGCCCAGGCCTTCACAGGATCACAGCCGCCCGGGCGCAGCGGTGCCGGTCAGCATCGGTGCCCGGCTGTCCTGACCGGTCAGGCGGCCCCCGAATCGGCCTCTGTTCGCACCCGGGCCCGCCACCGACGATCATGGAGCGGTGACCCTGCTGGACCCAATTGATCTCGGTACCCGGTGCGCTCCGAACCGGGTGATGTTCGGGCCACACGTTTCCAACCTTGGTCGTGATCGCTCGATCTCTGACCGCCACGTCGCCTACTACGGGCGCCGAGCCGAGGGCGGTGCCGGAATCATCGTCACCGAGGAGGCGTCGGTTCACCCGTCGGACTGGCCCTACGAGCGGGCGCCGCTGGCCTCGGAGTGCGTCGCCGGCTGGGCGGCGGTCGCCGACGCCTGCCATCCTCACGGCTCGCTGGTGCTGGCGGCGCTGGGCCACGCGGGAGGCCAGGGCACCTCGCACTGGAGCCAGCGTGAATTGTGGGCGCCCTCGCGGGTGCCGGAGGTGGACACCCGCGAGGTCCCCAAGCAGATGGAGGCGGCCGACATCGGTGCAGTGGTGGCCGGGTTCGGGGCAGCAGCCGAAGGCGCCCGTTCGGCGGGCCTGGACGGCGTCGAGGTCAACGCCGGGCAGCACTCGTTGGTGCGGCAGTTCCTGTCGGGACTGACCAACCAGCGGGGCGATGAGTGGGCCGACCGCAACCGGTTCGCCACCGACGTGCTGGCCGCCGCCCGCGCCGGGCTGGGGGCCGACGGCGTGCTGGGGATGCGCCTCAGCTGCGACGAGTACGCCCCCTGGGCGGGTATCACCCCCGAAGCCGCGGCGACGCTGGCCGCTGAGCTGGCCGGGCTGATCGACTACCTGGTGGTGGTGTCGGGGTCGATCTTCACCGTTGGCGCCACGCGGCCCGACGCTCACGTGCCCGCCGGGTTCAACCTTGGGCTCTGCTCAGCGGTGCGCACCGCTGTTCGAGCGGCCCACGGCGACCGCGTGCCGGTGGTGGCGCAGGGCTCGATCGTCGACGTGACCATGGCCGAGACGGCGCTTGGCGACGGCACCGCCGACGTGGTGGAAATGACCCGCGCCCAGATCGCCGACCCAGATCTGGTGTCCAAGGCGGCGGCCGGTCACGTCGAGCGGATCCGGCCATGTGTCCGCTGCAACCAACAGTGCATGGTGCGCGACAACCGCAATCCCATCGTCTCCTGCATCGGTGAGCCTCGCTCCGGTCACGAGCTCTCCGATCCGGAGCCCCCTCGACTTTGCGCCGAGCGCGGCGCCGACGACGGGCCACGACGGCCCGTCACCGTGATCGGTGCCGGGCCCGCCGGCATGGAGGCCGCACGGGTGGCGGCGCTTCGAGGTTTCGGCGTCACCGTGGTCGACACCGCGGACGCCTGCGGCGCCACGGTGCGTGCCTGGACCACGGCCTCGGGCCGGGAGCCGATGGTTCGGTTGGTCGACTGGTTGGAGTCGGAGTGCCGTCGGTTGGGTGTGGAGTTCGAACTTGGCCGGACGGTCGATCCGGCCGGCATCGGGGAACTCGGGGCAGGCGGCCCGACCTTGCTGGCAACGGGGGCGCGCCCGGGGGAGCGGTCCTATGGGACAACATCCGGCGGGGTGGTCGTCGACGCCGCGGCCCTGCTGGAACACCGCCGGGCCCAACCGGACGACGACACCCTGGGTCTCCCCACCGGTGCTGTGGCGATCTGGGATCCAATCGGCGGGCCGATTGCCGTGTCGATCGCCGAGACCCTCGCCGGGCTGGGGCGATCGGTTCACCTGATCACCGGCGACCAGATCGTGGGCAACGAGCTGTCCCGCACCGGCGACCTGGCACCGGCCAACGCCCGCCTGGCCCAGGTGGGGGTCACCATGCACCGCCGCCGTATCCTGCGAAAGGTGCGCAAGCGGGATAT
>MTKZ01002407.1_pt1 | contig 21177 bp, 26 predicted proteins | sample 1042781 | NCBI WGS metagenome assembly MTKZ01 (sample SAMN06212207, study PRJNA360539) | anaerobic digester metagenome | biome: Wastewater treatment plant; material: sludge; isolation source: anaerobic digester fed with sludge from wastewater treatment plant | place: Denmark: WWTP Viborg ... | reverse complement strand
TCGTCCAGAGCATAAAAGGCCTCGCTGGAGTGCTTCTTGGCCATTGCTGCCAGCTCCCGAGCATAGTCCTGGTCCTCCTTTTTCATGGCCCGGCCGGCCCTGGCCCAGCGGGCGGATACCTCTGCCGCACCCATGCGAACGCTCTCAAAGCTGCGCCCCATCAGAAGGCCTCCAGGGTCTTCTGGTTGCTCTGAGCCTGCGCCTTTCTGCAGCTCTTAGCAGAAGGCCTCGGCGCGCCGTCCGGGCCTCGTCCAAAGTAGAATACTCTATCGGCATAGTCGGTCATCATCTCCAGAAACGGGTCGGATGCGGGCGAGTATAGTAGAACTGTGCTCTCCCTGGCCGCCGCTTTCATGGCCTGGGATAGGTACTCGGTCATCTCCTCTGCATCCTGATACAGAAACGGATCGTGCTCTATGATCATCAAGCTGTGGCAGCTCTCCTCCAGCACGGTCATGAGCTGGAAGACGGTGAAGGCCCGGCGGATCTGCAGGGAAGTGAATTTGCGGTCCAGGTTGCTCAGGATCCGGGAGTAGTTGCCGCAGACAACTAGGACCTCGAACCTCTGCAAATCCAGGTGCCGGTTCAGGGCTGCGGTGAGCATGGGCAGAGGCGCCACCAGTATATGCCAGGCCCTGTCCTGGAGGGTAATGGAAGGATGCAGCTCGAGGTCCATGAGAGACAGAATGCTTCCGGCAGGGTATAAGGTCGAGGAATGCGCGGAGCGAATGTGATAGCGTCTTTAAAATCATCCACAGTCTATTTATCTCAACCGGGCCAAATTTAGATAACAGCAAATCTGGAGAACGGAGTGGGATTAGATTGATACTTCAATTCTGGGGCGCAGCCCAGACTGTGACCGGCTCGATGCATCTGGTTGAGGCCAATGGGCACAGGCTGCTTCTGGACTGCGGAATGGCACAGGGCAGAAGACAGGAAGCCAATCGGCTGAATTCAGAGCTTCCCTTCAACGCCGAGAAGATCGATGCCGTGGTGCTCTCTCATGCCCATCTGGACCACAGCGGCAAGCTGCCCATGCTGGTCAAGAACGGATTTTCCGGCAGCATCTTCTCCACATCAGCCACCAGGGACCTGTGCAGCGCCATGCTTGCCGACTCCGCATCCCTTCAGGAGATGGATGCAAAGTATGTCAACAGGCAGAATGAAAAGCAGGGCCTTCCTTTCATCAAGCCGCTCTACACTATTCATGATGTTGCCCGGACCATGCGGCTCTTTCAGACTGTGGAGTTCGGGCGGACCATTGAGATTTTGCCGGAGATCAAGATGACCTTAAGGAATGCAGGACACATCCTGGGCTCGGCATCGGTGGCACTTGAGATCTCCGAGAGCCGTGGAAATAAAAAGAGGTCTACCACCCTTGCCTTCACCGGCGATCTGGGCCGAAAGGGCGCTGCGGTGGTACGGGACCCGGACATATTCGAGCGTGCTGATGTCCTCATCACCGAGTCGACCTACGGCGGCAGAGATCACGGCCCCATGAATGAGGCCCAAAAGAATCTGGCCCGGGTTGTGAAGGAGACGGCCGGCGCCGGCGGACTGCTGATCATCCCGGCCTTTGCCGTGGGAAGGACTCAGGATGTGGTCTATCATCTGCATGAATTGATGCAGGCAAAGGAGATCCCCCAGATGCCGGTTTATGTGGACAGCCCCCTGGCTACCAATATAACTGACATCTTCCGGGCTCATCCGGAATGCTATGATGAGGAGACAGAGCAGCTGCTGATGCAAGATGGGGGCGATGATCCATTCGGCTTTTATATGCTCAGGTACACCCGCAGCACCGAGGAGTCGAAAAAGCTGAATAGCATAAAGCGGCCGGCGATTATCATCAGCGCCTCGGGTATGTGCGAGGGGGGGAGAGTGCTGCATCATCTGCGCCGCAATATCGGCGACCCCAACACCACGGTCCTATTCGTGGGATTCCAGGCCGAGAATACACTGGGTCGAAAGCTCCTGAGGGGAGACAAGACGGCCCGCATATATGGAGAGGAGCACCAGGTCAGGGCCAGAATGGAGGCAATCGATGGATACAGCGCTCATGCCGACGAAGGGGAGCTGCTCGAATTTATCTCTGCCATACCGGAAAAGCCGGAGCATATCTTTGTGGTTCACGGCGAGCCTGATGCTACAGCGGCCATGGCTGCCGGTCTGGTGAGGATGGGAATAGAGAATGTGACCATCCCGGAGAGGGGAGAGAGATTCGAGATCTAAAACACCTTTTCCCGAGGCCCGGCCAGAGGATTGATCTTTCCAAAAGATCTGCTAAGTCCGACCTCATCGGCCAATTCATCACATATTCTTGATCTTGCTGGACAAGGGATTTATGGCAAGAGCGACCATTAACATTGGCTATGATCAAATAGCGAGGAGTGGAGAATAATGGGATTTTTCAGCGAGTTCAAGGAATTTGCCGTAAAGGGAAATGTCATGGACATGGCCGTGGGAATAATCATCGGCGCCGCCTTTGGATCCATAGTCAACTCTCTGGTCAAGGATGTGCTAATGCCGCCCATTGGCATGATCACCGGTGGGATAAATTTTGCTGATCTATTCTATGCCCTGGATGGCAGGAGCTATGCCAGCCTGGCGGAGGCCCAGGCGGCTGCAGCTCCGACCATAAACTATGGCCTGTTCATTAATTCCATCATCAGCTTCATCATAGTGGCTCTGGCCATATTCGTTCTGATCCGGAAGGTCAATGAGCTCAAGAAACAGCCCGCACCTCCGGAGCCCAACACCAAGAGCTGCCCTTACTGCCTGGAGAGCATTCCTCTGGCAGCAGTCAAGTGCTCCCACTGCACCTCCGATCTGAAGTGATCGCGGATCCCCTATTGATATTTTTATATTAAAATTTTTAACATAGAGATAGGATGTCCTCTCGCGGCAATTATTTACCATTAGCCGCTAAAAGGACGCCCATGAGCCTGAAGGTCACATTGCTGGGTACCGGAGTGGGCATACCCCAGCCGGGCCGATCCCAGGCTGCGGTCCTGGTGGAGTCAGACCAGCCGCTTCTGCTGGACTGCGGGGCAGGAACCCTTCTGCGGTTGGATCAGATCGGAGCGAGCATAGAGGCCTTGGACACTGTTCTGCTCAGCCATCTCCATCTGGATCATGTCTCGGATCTTATGGCCCTGGCAAACGGTCGCTATCTGGCGGATATGCCCGGTTTGACAGTATTCGGTCCTGCCGGAACAGAGGAGTATATCCGCTCTGCCCGGCAGCTTTACCCCAATCTATCAGAGATGGATGTGGCAGTGCAAGAGATCGATCCGATGGACTCTTTGGAGTTGAAGGGATTCGACGTTTTTGCCGAGGAGGCGCTACATAGCGTTCCCGCTTTGGCCTTCCGGCTGGAGGGGGAGGATGGAGTGGTGGTATACTCCGGCGACACCGAGCCCTCGCAGCGCGTGGCTGCCCTGGCCAGGGATGCCGACCTTCTGATGCACGAGTGCTCTTTTCCGGAGCCCTTTGATGTAACCAATCACAGCACTCCCAGGAGATTGGGTAGTATGATCAAGGATTGCGGCATCAAGAGGGTGGTGCTCACCCATATCTACCCCCAGGCGGCCGGGTGCGAGGATCAGATGGCGGAGCAGGTCATTGAGCTTTCCGGGATTCCTACCATCGTCGGCTGGGATATGATGACCCTCTCTTTATGACTAATCTCATCATTATGAATTATCAGCAATCCGCTACCATCAGCTTATGGGCACATAGATAATGGTAAGAATATCCTCCGGTGCGACCTCCCTGGGATCGTTTATATAGGCCTCTCTCATCGGCCCGGCGATCTTGTGGCCATTTTCTTCCAGCCAGGAGAGAAGCACCTCATAAGTCCTGGGGCAATCATGATAGGGGCCTTTGTGAACCGTCCTGGCCATCTTTCCGCCGCAAATCTCATAGCATTTGACCTCTTCGCTTTCCGGGATCCTTTCGGCAATGGCAACGCAGACCTCTATGTCAGCACTTCCTGCCTCATCCGCTCTTCGGGCCTCCTCTGCGTTCATCTCGTGCATCAGATAAAGAGGAGGACCGGAAATTACTGCATTATGGCTCATGGCATATTCAAAGAGATTTGGAAGCATCTCTGCAATCTCTTTGTAATGACCCTTGCGTCTCATTCCTGCAACCAGCTGAGGCTTCTCGTTTACTAATGCAATCTCGGTCATTCTATCTCACCCAAAGGTCCGACTGCATCTTTGATAAGCGTTTTGAGAGATTTGCTGCCGCATAGAGGCGCATTTTTTGGCATGAAAATGCTCCCAGTCTAAGCGAAGGCCTTGGCCAAGCTGCATTCCGATCTATTCATTAAACCTATTGCAGAGTGGAGCCCTGCCATCCACAGGGGTGAACCTGAAGGATGAGCGTTTTTCTCGGTTTTACATCCAGCTAAAAGAGATATGTATGATCAACTCATTCAGGTCACATCAATGACTATTTTGTAAATCCAAATCATTTGATTATCACTAAGTTCAGGAGGAGCATTATCGCCCCTAAGAATCCTGCGATAGTGATAATGGTCTCGGTGCCTATCTCTGGATTATGCACGGGGCATTCCCAAGGCAGATCCAGAATATATAGATTTCCGGAGGAAAATCTCCGGGCAGAGGCAATCTATCCCCTGGCAAGGACAAAGGGAATTATATCCAGAATGGTGATGGCCAGGATCGCCGCTATCCAGTACATCGGCTTATGGTGCTGCCAGGTCCTGGCTCCCCGGGCATAGATGTAGACGATATAAGGCAGCAAAGGCAGAATCGATATCAAAGGATTGGGTTCTACCTTAAGGACATAGGTGAATATGTATCCCTGGAGGAGCAGGCAGGCAGCCGTGGCCAGACCCACCATAGCCTGGTTGTTGATTCTCATGAACCCAGCTACCTTCGCCCTACATTTATAAGCCTTTCATGCCCATGCTCATGAGAGTCGTCATCAATGTTTTAGAGCTGCTAAAAGATCCTTTAGAGAGAGGGCATTGAGCACATCCTTCCTCTCCAGCCAGGCCCTCCTGGCCACGTTGATGCCGTATCTCATGACCTCCAGCTGGCTGGCATCGTGAGCATCGGAGTTTATGACCAGCTTGGCGCGCGCCTCCCGTGCGGCACGGGCATTGACATCGCTCAGATCCAGGCGAGAGGGATGGGAGTTTATCTCCAGGGCGGTGCCTGTCCTGGCTGCCGCCTCCAGTACAGCTGGCAGGTCCACCTCATAAGCATCTCTCTGGCCGATGATCCTTCCTGTTGGGTGGGAGATGATGTCCACATGCTCGTTTTCTAAGGCCTGGATCAGCCTACCGGTGATAGCTCTCTCACTCTGCTGGCCGCCCATATGAATGGATGCCACCACCACATCGCATTTGGAGAGGAGGCGATCCGGATAGTCCAGACGCCCGTCGGATTTGATGTCCACCTCGGTCCCTGATAGGATGGCTATCCCCTCCAGCTGCTCATTGGCCGCCTCGATGGCGTTGATCTTCTCCTCCAGCCGCTCCGGAGAGAGGCCACCGGCTATGCCCACGGCTGGGGAGTGGTCGCAGATAGCAATGTACTCATATCCCAGGGCTGAGGCAGCCCGAGCCAGATCCAGGATGGAGGCCCGACCGTCGGACCAGTCGCTATGAACGTGCAGATCGCCCCGGATGTCTTTCAGCTCTAGAAGATCCGGCAGCCTGCCCCGCTGAGCCGCCTCGATCTCCCCCTGGTCCTCCCTCATCTCGGGGGGGATGTAGTCCAGCCCCAGAGCGGAGTAGACATCCTTTTCCCGGTCGAAGAACAGGTCCTGGTTGTCGGATAAGCGCTTGAGCGAGTATTCGCTCAAAGAGAAGCCGCGGCTGAGGGCGATCTGGCGCAGCTTGACGTTGTGCTCCTTGGAGCCGGTGAAGTACTGCAGAACAGTGCCGAAGGAGCGGTGCTCCACTATTCTCAGGTCCACCTGGATGGTCTCCTGGACTATGACGCTGGCCTTGGTTGGGCCGCTGGCCAGCACCTCCTGAACCAGAGGCAGGCGGGTGAAGGCGGAGACGATCTCCTGCGGATGAGAGGCAGTGGCCAGGATGTCTATGTCCCCCACCGTCTCCCGAGCCCGGCGGAAGCTGCCGGCAACGGTGACATGCTCCAGGCCCTCCATTCCTCGCAGATGGGATAGGATCTGATTTACCACCGGCTCGGCGGAGCTGTAGAGTATCCTTGTGCTGCGCTTTTTGTATCTCTCTATGGCCTTGATGATGTTGCTCTCCCGGGTAGGTCCCATCCTGGGCAGGCGGCGGATGCGGTGCTCCCGTGCCGCTATCTCCAGCTGTTCCAGGTTGGTCACATTGAGCTTGTCGTGCAGCAAGGAGACCGTCTTGGGGCCGAGGCCGGAGATCTGAAGCAGCTCGGCCAGGCCGGGAGGAGTCTTGGCCAGAAGCTCCTGGTGGGCGGCGATCTTTCCCGTCTGCAGGTACTCCCCCACCTTATCCGCTATGGCCCTTCCCACGCCGGGTATACCCCGTAGCCGGCCCTCCCGGCAGACCAGGGCCACATCCTCCGGCAGCCCCTCTATGGCCCGGGCGGCCTTGCTGTAGGCTATTATCTTGAAGCGGTTCTCGGCCTGCAGCTCCAGGAGCTCGGCCATCTGGTAGAGGATCTCGGCGACCTCACGGTTTTTCACGAGAGAGGAATAAGGTTCTGCCCGGTAATAATTTTTTCTTGGGGCCCGGCCAGCATAAGTGCTGCTCCAGGACCCCTGCAGATTGCTTCCTCTGCAGATCTCCATTTTCATCTCAAAAATCCAGCTCTGATTTCATGCGATCTTCCATTGAGGGATACTATAATGTCATAATAAATTTCATACGCCAATAGAGTCATATCAAGGGGAAAGGCTGATATCTTCAAGATGCTTATCGATAGGGCGATGCTTGAAGTAGGATATCTGCACATTGACAGTCCCATTGCTGTTATTTCTCCCCACAGCCATCCGGAGACCGGCGTTGCTACCGGGCTGGTCCTCCTGGATGGATTTGATCTGGATGATATATCCCTTCAGAAGATGCAGGAGTGCATTGACAGCTATAGCGAAGGCGAAAGAAGCAATCCAAAGGCAACTGCTCTGGGCATTTGCGCCACCTGCTCCAGAGACGAGCCGCTGCTGGAGGCGGCCAAGCTGGCCAGCCGCAACCTCTGTCTTCTGGATCTGAGGCTGTCCAAGATTCGCGATCCCATCCGCCTGCTGGAGCTTATTCCCCGCCTCAAGCGCTGCGGCGTCACCCTTTCTTTGCGCATCAGGCCAGAGGACCTTTCCAATGAATTGATGGAAAAGATCCAGGAGAGCGATCTGGATATAATCCACCTCGATCTGCGGGGCCTGAACGGAGCCGGTCCCAGGATAGTGAAAAAGGCCAAGGACAACCGGGGACCGATGGTGATGGCCCTCGCAGATGTCGGCGAATTTGAGGATGCCAGGATCCTTATGGCCATGGGAGCGGATGTGGTCTCCTTGCGGGGAGCAGATCCGGAGTTTGCCCAATGGCTCTCCCTGGCTATGAAGGAGTATGATGCCATCAGCGGCTGGGGCAATGCCCCCAAGCATATCTGCGCTGGGGGGGATCTGCGCGGCCTGGCCTTCTGCTGCCCGCCGGTCAAGCACTGCGCCGTTCTGGGAGCTCTGAAGAAGGCGGGCATGACCGCAGAAGAGTTTGTAGCCAGGAAGCTGGCTCTGGCCAAGGGAACCCCCCTGGAGAAGGGAGAGGGAACCTGCTTTGGAAGCCTGGTCTGGTGCTGCAAGGCCAGCAAGATGTGCTACTTGCGCGAAGCTGCCATGCAGAAAATAGGCCTCTCGGACCACGATTATATGCAGATGAAAAAGAAGCTGGCCGAGGATCTGCTTCGCCAACTCTAAGAGCCATGAACTCCAGACCAGGCGCTGAAAGGGTGGCACAGTGGGCTCTACTGGCCATGCTCTTTGAGCTCTCCTCCAGTCCCAAGCCGGGCAATGTGGATCGCTGTCACGATTTCTCCGATGTCGGCTTTCATCACTTTCTGACCAGCGCCGTCTCCGCCTATCCCGTCTTTCGCCAGGCAGCAGAGGGCGGGGCAGCTCCCGGAGCTCTGATACTGAAGGGCGTGGAAGCCTGGCAGACCTGGAACCTTTCCAGCAACACCCATTTCGGATCTCTGGTGCTCATGATCCCTCTGGCTATTGCTGCGGGCAGGCCGGGGGAGTTGAGGGAGGAGCTCAAGAGAGTTTTAGACCAGAGCAGCAATGAGGATGCCCTGGCCTTTTATCGGGCTTTCTCTCTGGCCGGAGCCAGAGTTGTGGATGTGGAAAGCTTCTCCCTGAAGAACCAGGAATGGCAAAATAGCCTGCAGGAGAGCGGCAGGAGCCTGCTGGATCTGATGAGGCTGTCTGCCGGCCACGACCTGATTGCCTGTGAGTGGTCCACCTATTATCGGCGCTCCTTTCTCTTCTCCGAGAAGCTGAAGGCATTGATCGAAGAGAAGGGCTTGAACGAGGGTGTGGTCAGAGCCTATTTGGAGGCCCTGACAGAGGTTCCTGACAGCCTGGTCCAGGCCAAGTTCGGAATAGAGACCGCCCGGGAGGTCTCCCGTCGGGCGGGCCAGGCCCTCCTGGATCCCACCCTGGAACAGGCCGGGCTATTGGACCTGAGTCTATTAGAGCGGGACATCAATCCCGGCTCTACGGCGGATCTGATCGCGGCATCTTTATTTATAGCCCTGCTGAGGGGCTTGAGGTTTTGAAAATGCTCTATGGAAATGAGGCTCTTGACGATTTGGGAATTCTGGACGGCATAAATGAGGTGATTGCTACAACGGAGGCAGACGGCAGGATAAATGCCGCTCCTATCGGAATAATCAGAACCGAAGACCGGCTTTATGTCCGGCTATTCCTGGGGACCCACACCTATGAGAATGTCCTGGCCAATGGCTGGCTTGTGGCCAATATCACCCATGATGCCTGGATTTTTGCCGAGACTGCTCTGGAAGACCTCTCTTCCAAATACTTCTGCCGCCGGGAGGAGCTGCCAGTGCTCAAAGATGCCGAGGCCTGGGTGCTCTTTAAGTGCCAGGCTTTTGCCTCGGACATCATCATAGCCGATTTAGAGGCGATCAAGGGAGAGGTTATAAGGCAGGACTTTCGGGCCATCAACCGGGGAGCGAACCTGGTCATCGAAGCCGCTGTTGCCGCCACCAGGTATCTGGCACTTCGTACAGATTCCTATTTCGAGGAGCTGATGAAGATGCAGAGGATCATCGATCGCTGCGGTGGTCCCAGAGAGAGGGAGGCAATGGATCGGCTCATGGAAAGGGTGGACAGCTTCTCTCATATGAGATAAAAACGACCGTATGATCTTTTATGCTCGACTGCTTGCCCTGTGGCTGCAATGCCATTGACCTCTTATTGGGGGGAGGATTCGAGGCGGGAATAATCACCCAGATCTACGGGGAGTCGGGCACGGGAAAGAGCAATATCGCTATGCAGCTTGCGGTTCAGGCCGTCTCTCGCCGCCTGAGGGTGGTCTTCATAGATACAGAGGGCTTCTCCGGGGAGAGGTTCAAGCAGATCGCCGGGCCGGGTGCAGAGGATATGGCCAAGAAGATCATGGTCTTCGAGCCCATGAGCCTGGAGCAGCAGGCCATAGCCATCCGAGAGTCCTCCCGCATTGCCGGNNCCATTCGTCGCACCCTTAACCTGCAGCTCTCCGAGCTGCAGGAGATGGCCCGAAGGCACAGGATTCCGGTGGTTATAACCAATCAGGTCTATATGGACATCGAGAGCAAGACGCTCCGGCCGCTGGGAGGCAAGGGCCTCGAGCACATGTGCAAGACCATTGTCCTCCTGGAGAAGAGAGGTGAAGGCCTGCGCCGGGCCAGATTGATCAAGCACCGCTCTGCACCGGAGGGGATGACGGCAGACTTCCGCCTCACCGCCAGGGGAGTGGAGTGAAGGGCAGTTTCAGGATTCCCCGTCCATAACATCTATTTCCATAACTTACAGCCGCAACCTCATGATTATCGCCGCCTCGCCGTCGGCGTAGTAGGCAGGACAGACCCCGATCATGCGGAACCCCAGCATGGAATACAGCGACTGGGCTTTTTTATTGCTCACCCGCACCTCCAGCGTAGCGCTCAATGCACCCAATTGCCGGAAAGCCCTCAAAACCTCCAGCATCAGCCGCAGGCCCACGCCCAGGCCTTGAAAGCAGGGACGGACCGCCAGCCAGAAGATCCTTCCCTCGAAGGGTGTGTGCTTGAATCCCAGCACAAAGCCAGCTACCCTTCCGCCCACCTCTGCCACCAGTGTGCTGTGAGGGTGGTACTGGCAGAAGGCACTGAAGATGGCAGGATCGTATCCTCCGAACACCTCCTGATCTATCTCCAGGGCCGCCTCCAGGTCCCTGGGCTGAAGCCTCCTGACCATCAGGGGCTCTTTCAATATGCTGGTGTCCATTCCATCTATAAGGCGGCTGTGAGCCTGCTCCTCAGTCCACATTCCAGGCGTCATTGAATCCTGAGCGGAAATAGTTTATCAAAAGCCGGCTAAAAAGTGCCAATAACCAGGACTCAGCTCCTTGCCACTCCGATTGCTGCGAATCAATGGTTATGGCGCAGGCAGCTTTGCCATCAGTCCCAGTTCATTCTTGATGAGCGGGCGGAAGCTGCCGAGCATCTTTAAAGGCACAGCTAATCCCTGACCGCAAGCACATCGACAAGCCGGTGAGGATGAGAGCTGAAGAGGTTTCTGAAAAGGCCTCAATGCCAACCGGGCAGCTGTTGCCATACTCATAATACTTGCCGTCCCAGACTCNNTTTGGTGCAAACGAAGTTCACCAAATTCGCCCAAGATATCATTTTAATGAAGTCTGATCTGGCGACATCATCAACGGTTTTAGGTGAATTGGTCTTCATCTCCCTTCTAATCCCCTCAACTTGTTTTAGCATGGGATCTCTAAAATCGCCACTTTTGATGGCGACTATCTGAGAGTTGAATGGCTGTGTGTAATAAATTAAAGCAAATGACCTACCTGGCTCTTTATGAAAAAGCAGTGCTATAAAGTGATCTGATCCAAGGCCAGGGCCTCGCTCCTGGGTGTGGCCTCGTTCTCGATCTTTAGGCAGGCAGCCGAATAATTCTCTGACCAAGATATAAAAAGAGCCGAATGGTATTCAAAACTTTCAAAAAATGATGCTCCGGTTGGGATTTGAACCCAAGTCGAAGGAGTGAGAGTCCTTCATGATTGGCCGAGCTACACTACCGGAGCGCGGATAGGGGGGTGGTCTTACTATAATTTAAGTCTTTTGGCCTTGAACATAGGCGCAGCAGTCCTGCAGACAGCATTTCTCGTGCCTTGGCCCACGGGCATGGCAGACCTGCCTGCCATGCCGGATCAGGTTGAGGTGAAAGGAGATGTACTTGTCCGACGGTACCATTCGTTCCAGCTTCTTCTGGGCCTTTTCCGGATTGGCTTTCTCCTCGACGAGCCCCAGCCGTTGGGCGAGGCGGAAGACGTGGGTGTCCACGGGCAGGAAGGGCATGCCGAAGGCAAAAAGCAGCACTATGGAGGCGGTCTTGGGCCCCACTCCCGGCAGGCGGAGGAGATAGTCCATGGCCTGTTCCTTCTTCATCCCGGCCAAAGAGGCCAGGCAGATCTCTCCCTGTTCCTTCCTGATTCTTTCAAGGGCCGCCTTTATCCGCTTGGCCTTGATCTCCGCCAGGCCCCCCCTGCGAATGCTCTGGGCCACCGCCTCATCCGGCGCTCTCAGAAGCGACTCATAGTCGGGAAAGGCACTCTTCAATTGGGCAAAGGCTGGCAGGCTGTTGGCGTCGCTTGTGTTCTGGGAGAGTATGGTCTTGACCAGCAGGTCCACAGGCTCCTCCTCATCCGGGCGGGGAATTCCGTACTCCTTCTCCAAGAGAGCAATGCAATCTGCAACCTTTTGCTTCTCCATTTCGTCCTGGAGAATGGAATGCATGGCTATTAAACTATGGCCTGAACCAAATATGGGATAGATTGCACATATAAGATAGATGAGGCTGGGCAGAGACAAAGGATAGATATACCTTGTTTTCACTGCACTTGATCCATGGAATTGAAGCTTGATCCCTGGGGCGCAGTGCATGTAGACGATTACAACAAGCTCTTTGTGGAGTTCGGCATATCCAACTTCGATTCAATCCTCTCCCAGCTTGAAAGGCCCCACCCTTATATGCGGCGCAAGATCATCTTCGGCCACCGGGGCTACGAGCCGGTACTTGCCGCCATGAAAAGGCATGAGCCCTTTGCGGTGATGAGCGGCTTCATGCCCTCCGGCCGGGCCCATTTCGGCCATATGATGGTCATGAACGAGATCATCTGGCACCAGCAGCAGGGCGGCGATGCCTATGCCGCAGTCGCCGATATGGAGGCCCATGCCGTGCGGGGCGTTAGCTGGGAGAGGTGCAGGGCCATCGGCATCTACGAGTACATCCTCAGCCTCATCGCCCTCGGCTTTGCCCCCAAGGAAGGCAGCCACATCTACTTCCAGTCGGAGAACTGTCCTATGAGAGACCTGGCCTTTGAGCTAGGCAGCGAGGCCAACTTCTCCGAGGTCAGTGCCATCTACGGCTTCTCCGGCGAGACCCACATCTCCCATATGCAGAGCGTCATGGCCCAGAGCGCCGACATCCTCCACCCTCAGCTGAAGCAGTTCGGCGGCCCCAAGCCGGTGGTCATCCCCGTGGGAGCGGATCAGGACCCCCACATCAAGCTCACCCGGGACCTGGCCTACCGCATGAGAAAGTTTTTGGTGGAGCAGAGGGAGGGCTACATCAGCATCAGGGGCAAAGCAGCTCCACCGGAGCTGATGCAGGCGGCAGAGTCTGCCCTGAAGGATCTGGCCATAGGAAAGGTGAAGAGATACGAGGAGCATATAGATCTTACCGATATCCGGCTCAACGATCCATCCCTCCGCCTGGCCGATCTTCTGGAGACCATCGAAGGGCTGATCATAAAGCTGGAGACGGATCACGGCCATTATGGATTCATGCCCCCCGCCTCCCTCTACCATCGCTTTATGACCGGGCTTACGGGAGGAAAGATGTCCTCATCCAAGCCGGAGAGCCATATCGCCCTCACCGAGGATCCACGGGAGGCGGGCAAGAAGATCATGCGGGCCATCACCGGAGGCAGGCAGAGCCTGTCCGAGCAGAAGAAGCTGGGCGGCGAGCCGGATAAGTGCTCCATATATGAATTTCTGGTATTCCACCTATCAGACGATGACAAAGAGCTTTTAGAGCTGGATGCGGCCTGCCGCTCCGGCAGACGCATGTGCGGAGCATGCAAGAAGGATGTGGCGGAGAGGATTGAGAGGTTCCTGCGAGAGCATCAGCAGGCCCGAGAGGCGGCCAGAGAGATGCTGCCGGAGTTCGGAATCAAGCCTTAGCGGGAAAGTTTGGTGGCCTGATAAGTCCCATTGAAAGCGAAATTGCAGCGGACCGACCCATCAAGGTCGGCGAATCCCAGGAGTGGCCAGGTACCATCTCCCTTTTTTCCCTTTCATGAACTGCATGGCCCCGGCATAATCATCGAAATAAAAGGACTCCCTGGTATCCAGATTTATTATGGTTATCCGACTCTCTACCGAGATTCCCTTTTTCTGGAGCACATCTTCCATCTCCTGCCGCAGCCTGCTCTTTTTCTTGATGATCAGGCCCCTGTCATCTGAAATAAAGTCCTGCTCTTCTTCAGTCACAGTCCAGACCCCTATAGCTTTGCCTCTTTGGCCCGGCTTACAGCCCATCGCATGAACTCCACCGAAGGGAATTCATGCACCGATGTAGCCAGAATCAAGCCCTGGCCGAACTCGCCCGCCACAAGAACCGCCCTGCCCTTCTCGTCCTCTAAAACCGTCTCAAATCCCTGGCCGGGGATGAGAAATCCATCGCACTCCGGGCTGCTGGTGCAGAGCAGACAGGTGCACTCATGACTGGATGGGCCTATGCTCTGAGAGCCCAGCTCGCAGACATATTCCAGAGGCAGCGGCAGCCAGTCGTATCTGTGCTCAGATACCATGGGGCCATATACAGTCAAAATCCCTCCCGCTCTCACAAAATCAGCGACTCTGGAGCTGGCCCTCTGCAGGCCGACAAGGGCCTTGGAGTAGAGGGGATTGGCAAATCCGGTGGGAATGATGATCATCTTGAACCGGGGCAGGAAAGGGCTGCCCAATAGATCGGCAGAGACGAACTGGTAGCTCACCCCGGCCTCCGCGAACAGCTTCTGATAGAGAAAGCTGCTCTCTCCGATGAAGGCAATATCAGACATAACAGTGCGTTTTGTCCTCTCTTAGGGGGATAGCCTTTGTGGTTTCTTCGAGCTCTATCAGATTGAGTTTGCCATTTTTCGCCATTAAGCTTATTACTAAATAACATCTGGATACCACTGCGATTATATATGGAACAGGAATTAATGAGGATCGGGGTCTCTCTGCCGGAGAAGCTGCTCTCCCGCTTTGATGAGATAATTTTGCAGCGCGGTTACTCATCGCGCTCAGAGGGCATCCGGGATGCAATCCGCAACTACATCGTCCATTATGAATGGATGAGCGATGTTCAGGGAGAACGGGTAGGAGTCATCACATTGGTCTACTCCCACAGCCAGAGGGGTCTGGTGGACAATCTCACCGAGATCCAGCATGAGGCGGGGAGCATCATCCAGTCCAGCCTGCATGTTCACCTGGATCACGACAATTGCCTGGAGGTCATCGTCCTGCGCGGTGAGGGCCAGGAGGTGAGACGTGCGGCGGAGAAGATGATGTCTTTGAAAGGAGTCAAGCACGTCAAGCTCACCACCACCTCTATGGGAAAGGAGCTCTAGCGACAGGATAGGGGCATTAAATTTCTATGGATTTCCAGGAGATAATTCCCGGAGTGGCGACCATAGATGTGGATGGACAGCCTAGGCTGGCGAGCAAGAGCGACGATCCTGTGCCGGTTTATGGAGAGCGTATACTGGAGGGCTATAGGATCTGGGATCCCTTCCGCTCCAAGCTCTCTTCCTTGCTGCTGAAATCCAATCGACCGGGCTTCAAGCTGGATCGCAATGCCAGAGTGCTGTACCTGGGAGCGGCGACGGGCACCACGGTCAGCCATGTCAGCGATATAGTGAGCCAGGGCCTAGTCTATGCTGTGGAGTTCTCTCCCCGGGCCATGCGCGACCTGCTCCGGCTATGTGAGAGGCGGAAGAACATCGTGCCCATCCTGGCCGATGCATCTCATCCTGAGGATTATGCCTTTATGGTTGAGCCAGTAGATCTCATCTACCAGGATGTAGCCCAGAGAAACCAGGCGGATATCGCCTCCGCCAACTGCCTTCGCTACCTCAAACCCGACGGCGATCTAGTGCTTATGCTGAAGAGCCGCTCCGTTGATGTCAACGCCAGCCCCCAGGCAGTCTTATCCTGGGAGAAAAAAAAGCTGCAGGGTCTGCAGCTCCATGCCATCCTGGATCTGCTTCCCTTTCATCATGATCACTGGGCTATACTGGCCAAAAAGCAGTCATAGCTACCTTTTATTGGCCGGACCATTACAAGGCCTTTCTAGCTCACCAGCTTCTTTATCTCATCGAATATGATATTTGGCAGAAGCCTGATGTAGCCCACCAGCGGGACCCTGGCCTTGGCCACTCCTATAACCCACTCCTCTTTTACCGGCGTCAGAAAGCTTATGCCCTCTCCCACAAAGGTGCCGTTCTCTGTTTTATAGATGATCAAGCCCATGCTCTTGTCCAGGTATACATCGCCGCCCACATCCATGAGCTCCTCCCTGTGGGCATCGATATAGGACAAATTGGCGGTGCCGAAGATCTGGCCGGCCATCTGATCTATCACCTCATTGTGATCTCCCTTGGTGATATACCCGGAGAAGGGAGCCGCGGGCCCGCCTTCCCACATGGGATCGCCCGCCTCCACATATTTAAGAGCCCGATGGATGATGGGGGTAGCCTTCTCCTTGCCGGGGGCAAATCCAATAAGCATCTTGAACTGGTCTAGAAGATTGAGGCTGGCCTTGCCGTAAGGACGGTATAGTATTACATCCCCGGGAAGGTTGAAGGCGCTATAGCCGGTCTTTTCTGCCTCCTCCCAGGGAATCACATCCGTGCGCGAAGCTCCCTGAACCAAGACTATGTCTCCAATATTCAGATTGGGAACCATGCTCCCCGACTCCACGGCAACCATGGGCGTCCAGAGGCCCAGCAGCAGTTGGGAGAGAAGGGATATTCCGCCAACCACCACCACCACGAAGATTATGTCCTTGACCGGGCCGGGAAGAGGCAAATTGTCAAACCACTCGGTGATCCTCATCAACCAGCTTTATCCGTTGGTAGGCTCTTATACTCCTTTCGATGCAGCGCATATCCGGCAGTCGCACCGCCCAGGCTTATAGTCATGATCGAGAGATCGTTCTGAAGCTGGCAGAGATGGGATACCAGCTGGAGCCTGCGGCTCTGAAGATCATCTGCGACTATTCCGGGAGCAAGGAGGAGCTGCTGCGCCGCATCGTTGACCGCGCCGATGGATCTGTGGCAGTAATAGACACGGTTCAGGTCTCTTATGCACTCTCTTACTCCCAACAGCCTTGCCTCCAGGACAGACAGGCTCCTACTCCTTTCCCCGTATCTTCTTTCCATCGCCCCGACCGACCGGCAGCCTGCGCACCATCTCTCCTCCCGCAGGAGTGCTGCGCTGAGCTGAAATGCGACATAACCGGTCGCTCCACCTGTGTAGGGGACTACAGCGATTTTGTGCATTATTTTCGCGACAGGTACGCCAAGATAAGGGAGATGCTATCCCGCCGGCTCAGCTCCCGCCCCATCGAGTCCCTGGGAAAGAGCACAGCGGGGCGGGATGTCTCTGTCATCGGAATGGTCATGGAGGTGCGGACCACAGCCAAGGGCAATCGGGTGATTGAGCTTGAGGATCCCACCGGATTGATTACTGCAGTCGTGCAGAAGGATGCGGAGATATATGAGCAGTCCGGGCTGGTCATCACCGACGAGGTCATAGGCGTCACCGGAACCTCGGACGGCAACGGAAGGGTATTTGTCAAGTCCCTGCTCTGGCCGGATATGCCCAGCCAGACCGCCCCCCTGGAGAAGGGCAGCGGCTGCGCTCTGCTTCTCTCCGATCTGCATGTGGGAAGCAGGTACTTCATGGCCGAGGCCTGGCAGAGCTTCCTCTCCTGGCTCAACGGCGAGGATGACGACCCCTCCGGGCTGTCCTCTCAGGTGCGCTACATAGTCATCGCCGGGGATCTGGTGGACGGCATTGGCATCTATCCCGGCCAGGAAAAGGACCTGGAGCTGAAGGATATTTATGCCCAGTATCAGGCGGCAGCCCGGCAACTAAACGGCATCAGAAAGGACATTAAGGTGATCATATCACCCGGCAATCATGATATCGTGCGCCAGGCCGAGCCCCAGCCCTCTCTTCCTGATGAGGTTCGCGGTTATTTCCGGGAGGATATGCTCTTTGTGGGCAATCCCGCCTGGGTGACATTGAGCGGCATCTCGGTACTGATCTATCATGGCCGGAGCATAGATGATCTGGTCTTGCGCCTGCCTGGTGTCTCTTATGCTGCACCGGAGAAGGCCATGATTGAGATGCTGCGCAGGCGTCATCTCTCACCGATCTATGGCAGCCGGGTATCCATCGCGCCGGAGCATGAGGATCATTATGTCATCTCCCGTCCGCCAGCCATACTGCATTGCGGCCATGTCCACACCGTGGGCATAGCCAGGTACAAGGGCGTGCTGGTGGTCAATAGCGGCACCTGGCAGTCCCAGACCGATTTTCAGAAGAAGATGAACATCCAGCCGGTAGCAGGTGTGGTTCCAGCTGTCGATCTGGCTTCGATGAAGGTGCGCAAGCTGATCTTCTCCTGAATCGGCCTTGCGCATCCAGGGGAAGGCATCGCGGAGGGGATTTTTCATATCCATTAAGATTGGTAATATTAAAATATAACTTAAGCCACTCATGCTTAATCTCCCTTGGCCAATGCACTATGTGAATTTTAATTAGTAAGTCTTATTATTAAAAAATATAATATAAAAGATTTTATCTTATAAAGATAATCGCTATCAGCCTATTATAGATGCTTATAATTACGAAATACATAAAGAAGATATTTTTTAGTTCATACTTGTTCGAACATGCTGAGTTTTGTATGTTTAACCAAAAAATATTTATACTAACAATACCTACATCAGCTTATATTAACGGATGTATGGGGTGAGATTATTAAGACCATAGGAATTGNNCATGTTGTCCGTCTCTGCTCTGGCAGGATGTGACGGTGAAGGCGTTCTCGCATCGGGAATATTTGAGACCGCGGAATCTTCGATAAAGTTCCCCGCCGGTCAAGACACCAACATTGACTCCCTGGAGGTTGGAAACGACAAAGCCCTGGCTTATGGAAGCATCTTCATGAAGACGCCCAAGGCCACAGCGGTCAACAACCTGGAGATCAAGAAGAATCAGGATTCTGGAGCCTGCGCCAATGGGATGGGTCCCAATGGATGCTGTATGAATCAGTTGGCTTCAACTGAGCAAACTCAAGGAAAGAGCACATCACTGTGGACCAGTGATTGCACCGACTGCTGCATCAAGGTGAATGTAGATCAGATCAAGGTCGGCAACAGAGATGCTCTGGCCTTCGGATTTGCCGCAGCAGAGAACAACGTCAAGATCGTCGCCAATCAGCGCTAAATGACGGATATTGATATTAAAGATTTTGACCTAGCCCGCTAGCCCCGGTTAGTGGGCATTATTTTATTCTTTTAAATTGCCTGCAAATTCCAAAAACTGCATGGACCCTAAAAACAAATAATCTAAAAATAGACTTTTCACAAGCTTCACCTGATGTAAAGGAGGTCTAATAATAACTTAATATACAATTTTATATGATATCTTATTCTCAAAATTTATAGAATTAATTTTTATTGTTTTAAAGAAATTAACATTAGATAATGCTATCAATCATTTTTATTGATAAATAATCTAAGAATATATTTTTTATATCATAAGCATTTTGAAATGCTAAATTTAGTATGTAGTACCAAAAAATATTTATACTAACAATACCTACATCGTCTTATATTAACTGATGTATGGGGTGAGATTATTAAGACCATAGGAATTGCAATGGTATTGGCAGTAGCCATGTTGTCCGTCTCTGCTCTGGCAGGGTGCGACGGTGAGGCCGTTCTCGCAACGGGAATATTTGAAACCGAGGAGTCCTCCATAAATTTCCCCGCCGGTCAAGACACCAATATTGACTCCCTGGAAGTTGGAAACGACAAAGCTCTGGCTTATGGAAGCATCTTCATGAAGACGCCCAAGGCCACAGCCGTCAACAACCTGGAGATCAAGAAGAATCAGGATTCTGGAGCCTGCGCCAATGGGGTGGGTCCGAATGGATGTTGCATGAATCAGTTGGCTTCAACTGAGCAGACTCAGGGAAAGACTGCATCGCTATCGACCAGTGATTGCACTGACTGCTGCATCAAGGTGAATGTGGATCAGATCAAGGTCGGCAACAGAGATGCCCTGGCCTTCGGATTTGCCGCAGCAGAGAACAACGTCAAGATATGTGCCGATCAGAAGTAAGATCTCTGCTTTAATCCAGGAGGAACAAATGAAGATGTCGAAGTTGCCCGCTGGCCTGGGGCTTGCGGGAATTATTTTTATCTGCATATGTGCCGGTTCGGCATCATCTGTGCCCCAGCTAGATGTCAATGAGCAGCTCAATAAATTCAAGGATAATTCCATTCATCCTCTCCGCCATGATAAAAGCCCTGATTGGGGCGTGCTGGAAGCGGGAGGAGAGACAATATACTTCCCCTGGCACGGCTCATCCCTGCCCGGTCGGCCGGCTATTTCCAGGCCAGCCTCACTGGCTCCGGTTAGAGAGGAGATTATGATGGATGCCAACAACTCATCCGCGAGATTGGATGAACTTCTGGTCATAAACTCNNGATATGGGACCATCAAATGCCCTCATGATCGATGTGGGAGGCGAAGGCGAGGAGACGGAGTCTCGCAACTATGAAGCGGATGATATTGCAGCCGGCGGTCCGGGCTCTGGACGTGGTGATATAAGATATGCCGGCAATTACCTGACGGTCAATGTCCATGATATCAAGGTCACCGCCGTGAACAGCATGCCGGATGGCAATGCCGTGGCCACATCAAATATCATCATCGAGCCGGTGCAGACCATAGTAATCCCCTCCGAGGTCCATCAGAAGATTTGATGGCCTCGAATTCACCTATTTTAGATTCTTGATGCACATAGGCTTGGATCTCTTCAGCCTGTTTCGCTTTTTCTGCGAGTCGTCTCCCTGAGCCTGATGAGACAGACCATTATTGAGTGAGCCTATAACTATAGCCCCCATTTCCGAATTGGCGGTTCTGCTGCGGATATCGTATTCGCTTCCTTTTTCCGGCTAAAACCGGGGTTTTTAGGAGTTCTCTATATTCCGCCTCTATCCCATTTTCATCATGGTCATTCCCCCCTACTATTATGATTCAAGCATATCTTATGTAAAATTTCTTACCAAGAATATTCACTTTAATCTATCAATTCCTAAAAATAAACACCAAAAAATTTATATATAATTGGTTCATAGTAGAGGTACAATCAACATGAGTTTATGGGGTGAGACTATTAGAAAGATAATCTTTGCACTGGCTATGGCACTGGCCGTCTTCGCGGTCCCTGCTATGGCNNACTGGGACAGGGTCTCTATGAGACAGCAGACACCGCGTTTACCATTCCGGCAAAAGTAGATGTCAATTTCAAGGAGTTGGAGGTTGGAAACGATAATGCTCAGGCCTGGGGCTCAGCTCTTGCTGAAAACGACCTGGAGATCAAGAATAACCAGGACTCTGGGGATACCGATTGCTGTGCGCCTGTGGGCGGTGGCTGCAATGACTGCGGCAATAAAGTAAATGTGGAGATCGTATTAGTTGGAGCCAGAAATGCACAAGCCTGGGGTATTTTTGGAAGTCCACCCGGAGTAATTACCAAGGCCAAAAACAAAGTAAAGATCGTGGTCAACCAGTGCTGAACTTTGGGTCTGGAAACCGGCCCCGAGGAGGCTAAATGGAAAACAAGCGG
>MTKZ01006296.1_pt2 | contig 21190 bp, 15 predicted proteins | sample 1042781 | NCBI WGS metagenome assembly MTKZ01 (sample SAMN06212207, study PRJNA360539) | anaerobic digester metagenome | biome: Wastewater treatment plant; material: sludge; isolation source: anaerobic digester fed with sludge from wastewater treatment plant | place: Denmark: WWTP Viborg ... | reverse complement strand
AGTTCCCGGCTGAGCGCATCTCGCTTCACGGCAACAACAAGAGCATCGCGGAGATAGAGTTGGCGCTCGACAGCGGCGTGGGCAGGATCATCGTTGACAACCTGCTGGAGCTCGAGCGAATCTCCGCCGCGGCTGGCGCGAGAGGCGTGGTTCCGCATCTGCTGATTCGATGCGCGCCCGGCATTGACCCCCACACCCACCGCCGCATACAGACCGGGCAGGACGATACGAAGTTCGGGCTCAACATCCGCAGCGGCGCGGCGATGGAGGCCATACGGAAGTGCCAGGACGACAGCGCGCTCCATTTCGCGGGGATTCACTGCCACATCGGGTCGCAGCTCATGGACGCTTCGTGCCACGAGCAGGCGATTGAGATTATGTGCGCGTTTCTGCACGAGATACGGGAGTCCACTGGCGTTGAGGTCGAGGAACTGAACCTGGGCGGCGGGCTCGGCATCCGCTATCTGGAAGAGCAGAACCCCGTTTCGGTGGAGGAGTACGCGCGCGCGATTGTGACTGCTGTGCGCGGCGGGCTTGCGCGGTACGGCTTGAAGGAGCCCATGCTTGGGCAGGAGCCGGGGCGCTCCATCGCCGGGCAGGCGGGTTTGACGCTGTATGAGATCGGCGCGGTGAAAAAAGTGCCGATTTCGGAAGCTCCCGGCTACCGCAGCTACGTTAACATTGATGGCGGTATGTCGGACAACCCGAGGCCGCAGCTTTACGACGCGGTTTACCACGCCTTTGTGGCGAACAGGGCCAATGAGCCCGCGGACACGAGCGTGCGCGTTGCGGGCAAGCACTGCGAGACGGACATCCTGATTCAGGAGACCCGGATACAGGCGCCGGAGACCGGCGACATTCTGGCGGTGCAGGGCACGGGCGCGTACAACTACGCGATGGCGAGCAACTACAATCGCATTCCGCGCCCGGCGGTGGTGCTGGCGCGGGACGGTTCGGCCGACCTGATCGTAAGGCGCGAAACCCTCGACGACCTGATCGCTCAGGACATCATTCCCGAACGTCTGGCAAAGACACCCGCCGGGAACACCAATTGAGCTTCGACCCATACTACTTCGTAGTCACGCTTTTCGCGGTGGTTATCTCGATAACCATCCACGAGTTCGCGCACGCCGCGGCGGCCGTCGCCGCCGGTGACGAGACCCCCCGCCTTTCGGGCCGTATCTCGCTGAACCCGCTCGATCATTTCGACCCCGTGGGGTTCACGATGATCGTCATTATGGTGTTTGCCGGTTTCGGGATCGGCTGGGGCAAGCCCGTGCCGGTGAACCCGTACAACTTCCGGCGGCCGCGCTGGGACGACATCAGAGTCTCGGCGTTCGGTCCGCTGTCTAACATTGCGCTTGCGGTGGTCTCGGCAATGGCGCTGCGATTTGCGGGCCCTATGCTCGGAGATGGCCTGCAGTTCCTGCTGAACACGCTGGTCTGGGTGAACATCGGGCTGGCTGTCTTCAACCTTATCCCGCTTCCGCCCCTGGATGGTTCGCACATCATGGCGGGGCTTCTGCCCGCCGAACAGGCGCGCAAATACGCTCAGTTCGCCGGCCAGTGGGGCGTTGCGATACTGCTTTTTCTTCTGCTGACCGGCGGACTGCGCTTCATTATCGGTCCCCCGATCTACGCGCTTCAACGGCTGTTGCTCGGGTAGAAGCTCAGCGCATCTGGAACTGCTCCCAGTCGAGCACCTCGCTGAGAGGCTTCTTGGGAGCGTTCGAGGTCTTCTCGGCCCATCCGATGGCAGCCAGCGCCACCAGGTTGAAGTTATCCGGCGCGCCGATCAGCTTTGCGAGCAGCGGGGCGTAGGGCTTCTTGTCCGCGCACACCCAGCAGCTTCCGAGCCCGTGCGCGTGCGCGGCGAGCAGGATGTTCTGCATCGCGTTGCTGCCGTCCTCGAGGTAGAGCTTCACGTTCTCGCACAGAACCGCCACGCACACCGGAGCGTCTTTGATGAACTTGCCATACTCCGCGATGCGGGCGATCTCAGCCCGTTTCGCGGGGTCGGTGACCACCACGAACCGCCAGGGCTGCACGTTGTTGCCCGTGGCGGCAAGCCTTCCGCAGTCAATGATGTCCTCGATGACCTCCCTGGGAACGGGGTCCGTGCGGTAGCTGCGCGTGCTGCGGCGTGTCTTCAGACATTCGATTGCTTCCATTGAACGGGTCCTTTCCTGCTGATCAGGTCTTCTTCTTCTCGCTGCGTTTTGCTTTGAGGTACTCGTCTATGGCGATGGACGCGCGGCGCCCGGCGCCCATTGCGGTAATGACCGTTGCAGCGCCGGTGACCGCGTCTCCCCCGGCGTACACTCCCGGAATGGAGGTCGCGCCGGTCTGCTCATCGGTTATGATACCACCCCACTTCTCGACCGCCAGGCCCTCGGTGGTCGAGCGAATGAGAGGGTTGGGCGACTGCCCGACGGCGATGATGGCGGTATCCAGCTCGAGTTCGAACTCACTTCCCGCCACGGGAACCGGCCTCCTGCGTCCCGATTTGTCGGGCTCGCCCAGTTCCATCCGCTGACAGACGGCGCGCACCAGCCAGCCGTTTTCGTTGCCCACGAACCGGACGGGATTGGTGAGAAGCTCGAATAGCACGCCTTCCTGCCCGGCGTGCTCAATCTCCTCGGCGCGGGCGGGCATCTCGGCGCGCGAGCGGCGATAGACGATGCGCACCTCCGACGCCCCGAGCCGCAGCGCCGTCCGGGCCGAGTCCATGGCGGTGTTTCCCGCGCCGAACACAGCGACTTTGTGCGGCTTCTTGATGGGCGTGCCCTCGAGCGGAAATTGCCTCGCCTTCATAAGGTTGACGCGCGTAAGAAACTCGTTGGCGGCGTACACTCCGTTCAGGGTTTCGCCCGGAATATTCAGGAATGTGGGATAGCCCGCGCCCGAGCCGATGAACACCGCGTCGAAGCCGCTCTCGAGAAGCTGCGGGATAGTGAGAGTGCGCCCGACGACGGCGTTGGTGAGAAACTCGACGCCCATCTCGCGAATGCCCGCGATCTCGCGGTCGAGAATTTCGCGCGGGAGGCGGAACTCGGGGATGCCGTAACGAAGCACCCCGCCCAGCTCGTGCAGGGCTTCGAGGACAGTGACACGGTAACCGAGCGCGGCAAGGTCTCCCGCCGCGGTGAGTCCCGCGGGACCGGAGCCGATGATCGCCACTTTCTGTGCTCCGCGCCGGGGACGCCGCCCGCGCCGCGTTACGGTCTGATTGCGGGCCGCCCAGTCCGCGGCGAAACGCTCGAGACGTCCGATGGCGACCGGCCCGCCCAGTTTTGCCATTACGCAGAACTTCTCGCACTGCTCTTCCTGCGGGCAGACCCGTCCGCAGACGGCCGCCAGGGCATTGGCGCGGGATATCTCCTCGGCCGCCGCCCCGTAGTTCTTCTCGGCGATGAGTTTGACGAAGGCGGGAATATCAATGTTGACCGGGCAGCCACGCACGCAGGGCTTGTTCTTGCAGGCCAGGCAGCGGGAGGCCTCGGTCAGGGCCATCTCTTCGGTGTAGCCCAGGGCAACTTCGGAGAAGTTCTTTGCCCGCTCTTTTGGGTTCTGCTCGGGCATGGGGGTGCGCGGGACTTTAGGCTTCGGCATCTTTCCCCTCACGCTCAAGAGCCGCCTGCAGAGCGAACTGCTCTTCGTCTTTGTAGATCGCCTTCCGGGCCTTGAGAGTGTCCCAGTCCACCAGATGCCCGTCGAACTCCGGGCCGTCCACGCAGGTGAACTTCGCCTCACCTCCCACCAGAACGCGGCATCCTCCGCACATCCCCGTTCCGTCCACCATCACCGGGTCGAGGCTGACGATTGTCTTGATGCCGTGCTCTTTGGTGAGCTTGCAGACGAAGAACATCATCGGAAGCGGCCCGATGGCGTAAGCGCGGTGCACGGGCTCGCGGGCGATGAGCTCCGCAAGCGCATCGGTCACGAGGCCCTTGCCTCCGTACGAGCCGTCATCGGTCATCACGAGCACGTCGTCGCACGCTTCGCGCATGTCCTTCTCCAGAAGTACCAGTTCCCTGGTCCGGGCGCCGATGATGCCCACGACCCTGTTGCCGGCCTGACGCAGAGCGCGGGCTATTGGCAGCATCACCGCGATTCCCACTCCGCCGCCGACGCAAGCGACCGTCCCGAACTCCGCTATCTCGCTGGGAGTGCCGAGCGGTCCGGCGAGGTCGTGAACATAGTCGCCGCGCTTCAGCTTCGCCAGTTCGCGGGTGGTTACGCCGGACTCCTGAAAGACGATGGTGACCGTGCCCTCTGCGAGGTCCGCGTTGGAGATGGTGAGCGGAATTCGCTCGGAATGCTCGCCCGGGCGCAACAGCATAAACTGCCCCGGTTTTGCGTTGGCCGCGACGAGCGGCGCATGGATAGCCATGCGCACAACGTTAGCCGCAAGCCTGCGCTTTCGAAGTACGCGAAAACGGAAGCTGGAGCGCGCTACGGCGTGCTGCAGCCTGCAAGAATGATTGTGTCCGGTGATCCAGTCACCCGCGTCTTTGTTCGTGCCGCGGTTCATGGCTCCTGTCTTTCCCGGCGGCGCCATTGCCGCTGCATGAATGTTGTGCGAAGAGGGGCGAAGGGTTATTCCTGCTGCCGCGGTATTCTGACATAGACACCGCTCGCCTCGGCCATCACGTTTCCGTCCGGGTCCTTGAGGTGGGCCTGGCAATTGACGAAACGCGCGCGCTCGGACTCGACCCAGGCTTCCACGAGCAGCGTGACGCCGGCCTCCGCCGGCTTGCGCAGGCGCATGCTGAAATTGCCTGTGAGCACGGGGGCGCCCTGATCCCACAGGACACGTGCCATCGCTTCGTCGAGCACGGTCGCCAGAATTCCTCCGTGCGTAATGCCCGCATAGCCCTGATGGTCGGGCAGCGGAACAAACAGCGCCTTCGCCCTGCCATCTTCCAGCCTGAAGTCCAGATGCAGACCTATCGGGTTGTCGGGGCCGCAGGCGAAACAGCGCCGGTTGTCAGTCAGTTCGATGCTCTTCACTGTGGGGATTATACCGGAATAGAGGCGGCGGTGTGAAGCCGCCCGCCAGGAGAGACACCCCGCAGCCACGGGCGCGAAGTGGTAGAATGCGATTCGTGACACCTTCGGAACAACAGGATGCCGCCAGCCGCGCCGTGGAGGAGCTTCTCGGTGAGTTCGCCGCGCATCTGCGCCAGCTCGGACGCAGCGAGCACACGGTGCGCAACTATCTGGCCGACCTGCGCAGCGTCTTCGGCGCGATTGGCCCGAAGGACGCCTTCGACCTGAGCGCAATAGACCGCGCGGCGGTGCGCAAGTGGCTGATGGGCATGCGGATGCAGCGCCGGTCGCCCGCCACCATCGGCAGGCGCCTCGCGGCGCTTCGGGCGCTGTTCCGGTGGGCGCTCAGCAAGGGGCGCATTCAGGAAGCCCCTCCGCTCGACGGGCTGAGCCCCGGCCGCTACCACCGCCTGCCGAAGTTCCTCTCGCAGACGGAAGCTGCGGCGATGCTGGACGAACAGACGCCCGAGACCCCCGCGAACCTGCGGGACCTCGCGATTCTGGAGCTTCTGTACGCGACCGGGCTGCGTGTTTCGGAACTCGCCGGGCTGGATGTCGAGGACGCGGAAAACGGGCGCGTGCTTCGCGTTATCGGCAAGGGCGACAAGGAGCGGATCGTGCTGATGGGCAAGGCGGCGCGGGAAACGGTGGCCGCGTATCTGAAGCACGGACGGCCGCGCCTGAAGCCGCGGCAGGACGAGCGGGCGCTGTTTCTGAACAGGCAGGGAGGGCGGCTCACCGACCGCAGCATCAGGCGCATGGTGGACGCCGCGGCGAAGGGTCACACGAATTTCGCGCACGTGGGGCCGCACGCTCTTCGGCACAGCTTCGCGACACACCTGCTCGAGAACGGCGCCGACCTGCGCACCGTGCAGGAGCTTCTGGGACACGAGAGCCTGAGTTCCACGCAAGTTTACACGCACGTTACCCGCGATCATCTGAAAGAGGTTTACCGCTCCGCGCACCCGCGCGCCAAGCTGGGAAAGAAAGGGCCGCAGCAGAAGTGAAGACACGCTCCACGACAATACTGGCCGTCCGCAAGGACGGGCATGTGGCGGTGGCCGGAGACGGCCAGGTCACGATGAACGACAGCATCATCAAAGCGCGCGCGAAGAAGGTGCGCCGAATCTATCACGACGAGGTGATCGTGGGGTTCGCGGGATCGGCGGCGGATGCGCAGGCGCTGTCGGACCGGTTCGAGTCGAAGATCGAGGAGTCGCACGGCAATCTGAGGCGCGCGGTGATCGAGTTCGCGAAGGACTGGCGCACGGACAGGCTTCTGCGGCGGCTGGAGGCGCTGATGATCGTGGCCGGCGGAGAGTGGCTGCTGGTGATCTCGGGAAACGGGGACATCATCGAGCCCGACGACAGCATCGCCGCCATTGGTTCGGGGGCGGGCTACGCTCAGGCTGCGGCACGGGCGCTGGCGCAGAACACCGATCTGAGCGCGCGCGAGATCGTCGAGAAGGCGATGGCCATCGCGTCGGAAATCTGCGTCTATACGAATTCGAACATTACCATCGAGGAGATACGGCCAGGCCAGTCATGAGCAAGGTTTTCGAAGTCAACCCGGACGGCGAAGCGTCGGCGGTGCCCGCGGTCGAAGAGCAGCCGGCGGCATCGGATCTGACGCCCCGGCAGATCGTCGAGGAGCTGGACAGATACATCGTGGGTCAGGACGCGGCAAAGCGGGCGGTGGCCATTGCCCTGCGCAACCGGACGCGGCGCCTGCGGCTGCCGGATGACGTGCGCGAGGAGATCATCCCGAAGAATATTCTGATGATCGGCCCGACGGGCGTGGGCAAGACGGAGATCGCGCGCAGGCTGGCGGCGCTCGCGAATGCCCCGTTCGTGAAGGTGGAGGCGACGAAGTTCACCGAGGTCGGCTATGTGGGGCGCGACGTGGACTCGATGGTGCGCGACCTGGCGCAGATCGCCTACCGCATGGTGGAGAACGAAGAGGTGGCGACCGTGCAGGCCAAGGCCGAAGAGGCGGCGCTCGAGCGCGTGCTCGACCTGCTTCAGCCGGCGGCGCGCCCGGGCAGGGGTCACTCGGTGGAACGCTTCGCCGCGGCGATGGGCGAGTGGCTTTCGAAGCAGTCGCCGGACGCCGAAGAGCTGCACCCGCCGCGTGAGGTTCTGGAGGCAGGCGACCCGGACGACGAAGCGGACCTCGACTACGACCGGCGGAGACAGGAGCAGACACAGCGGCTGCGCGGCAAGCTCCGCAAACGGCTGCTGGCGGGAGAACTGGACGACCGCATGGTGGAAGTGGAGGTGGACGACTCGTCGAGCCCGTTTATGCAGGTATTCTCGCCGCAGGGGCTGGAGGAGATGGGCATGGACATCTCCGGGATGCTCGGCGGGATGATGCCGAAAAAGAAGAAGACCCGGCAGGTGAAGGTGAGCGAGGCCAGGGAGATTCTGACCGAGCAGATTGCGCGGGAGATGGTGGATCAGGAGAAGGTGACCCGGGACGCGATTGCGCGGGCTGAGGAGTCGGGGATCATCTTTGTGGACGAACTGGACAAGATCGCCGGGCGCGAGCGCGGCGACGGCGGCCCGCAGGTGAGCCGCGAGGGTGTCCAGCGCGACATTCTTCCGATCATCGAGGGCGCGACGGTGGTGACGAAGTTCGGCCCTGTGCGCACCGACCATGTTCTGTTCATTGCGGCGGGGGCGTTTCACACGAGCAAGCCGAGCGACCTGATTCCCGAGCTTCAGGGGCGTCTGCCGATTCGCGTGGAGCTGGAGAGCCTGGGACGCGACGACCTGCGCCGCATTCTGACCGAGCCGCAGAACGCGCTGACGAAGCAGTACGCGGCGTTGATGGGGACCGAGGGCGTCACGCTCGAGTTCACGGACGATGGGATAGACGCGCTCGCGGACATCGCGACAGACGTGAACGCGCGCACCGAGAACATCGGCGCACGGCGGCTGCATACGATTATGGAGCGCCTGCTGGAGGAGATCAGCTTCCAGGCGCCGGACATCGCCGAGAAGCAGGTGACAATTGACGCCGCCTACGTCCGCGAGCGCCTGAGCGGCCTCGCGAAAGACGAGGACCTGAGCCGGTACATTTTGTAGGCGCGGCGGAAGGGGCGGGCCCTGCGCTACGCTGCAATAGCTGCCGTCAGCAGCTCCGCCTGCTCGAGCACGGTCTGAGTAGCCTGCTCCTGCTTGTCTGGCGGGTATCCGTACTTCTTGAGTATGCGCTTCACGAGCACGCGCAGCTTCGCGCGGACGGACTCCTTGAGGTTCCAGTCAATGCTCGTGTTGCGCCGGACGGTGTTGACCAGTTCCCGCGCGATGTCTTTGAGAGTGGGCTCGCCGAGCACCTTCACCGCGCTGTCGTTCACCTCAAGTGCATCGTAGAACGCCAGCTCGTCATCGCTCAGGCCCAGTTCTTCGCCCCGGCCGTGCGCCTCGCGAAGCTCCTTCGCCAGCTTGATCAGCTCGGCAATCACCTCGGCTGCTTCCAGCGACCGGTTCTGGTAGCGCCGGATGGCCTCTTCGAGCATCTCCGAGAAGCGGCGGCTGGTGACGAGGTTGCGCCGGGCGTAGCCCTTGATCTCGTCGGCCAGCAGCCGCTGGAGCGCCGCAAGCGCGAGGTTGCGCTCGGGCATGTTGCGCACTTCTTCCAGAAACTCGTCCGAAAGAATGCTGATGTTGGGCTGGTCCAGACCAGCCGCCTTGAAGATATCGACAACCTCATTGGACGTTACGGCGCTGGACACGATCTGCTTGATGGCGCTGTCCATGTCCTCTTCGCTGCGCCGCCACGGCGGCGTCGCCTTGCGCAGCGTTGCCCGCACTGCCTGAAAGAACCCGACGTCGTCCGCGATTGCCAGAGCTTCATCACGCGGAACGGCAAGCGCGAACGCCCGTGACAGCGCCGACACCGCCGGGAGGAACCGCTCCTGCCAGTTGTCCAGACCGGCGATGTGGTCACTGCCCCGCTTGACCAGAACCATCTTCGCCCCGGCGCCAGCGCGGCAAAAGCCCGAGTAGTCGAACCCGTGGAACATGTCGCGCACCACTTCGTACTTCTCGAGCATCACGGCCACGGCTTCGCTCACGTCCGGCACGGGGTCTCCCTTGCCGCCGGACTCGGTGTAGGTCTTCAGCGCCTTCTTCAACTCCTCGGCCACGCCAAGGTAGTCCACCACCAGCCCGCCCTCTTTGTCCTTGTAGACCCTGTTCACGCGCGCAATCGCCTGCATCAGCCCGTGCCCGCGCATCGGCTTGTCGAGATACATGGTGTGCAGCGGCGGAACGTCGAAGCCGGTCAGCCACATGTCCCGCACTATCGCCAGCCTGAAGCTGCTCTCCGGGTCTTTGAAGCGGACGGCGAGCCTGCTGCGGCGTTCGCCCGTGCGGATATGCCGCTGCCACTCGGGCGGGTCCATCGCCGAGCCCGTCATCACGACCTTCAGGAACCCCTGCCCGTCCTCGTCGGAAGCCCACTCCGGCCGCAGCCGCACCAGCGCGTTGTAGAGGTCCACGCAGATGCGCCGGCTCATGCAGACGATCATCCCCTTGCCGTCCATCGCATCCAGCCGCTGCTCGAAGTGACGAACCAGATCCCCGGCCAGAAGCCCGATCCGCTTCTCCGTGCCGACCATCGCCTCCAGCCGGGCCCACTTGCTCTTGAGCTTCTCCTTCTGCGAGACTTCCGCGCCTTCGGTGACCTCCTCGAAGTCCGTGTCTATGTGCGGGCGCTCATCCTCTTTCAGCTCCAGCCTCGCCAGACGCCCTTCGTAGTAGATCGGCACCGTCGCGTGGTCTTCCACGGCCCGCTGGATGTCGTAGATGCTGATGTACTCGCCAAAGACATGGCGCGTGTCTTTGTCCGCAAGCTCCAGCGGAGTGCCGGTGAAGGCGAGGAATGAGGCGTTCGGCAGGGCGTCGCGCATGTGCCGCGCGAAGCCGTCTATGAAGTCGTACTGGCTGCGGTGCGCCTCGTCGGCGATGACGACGATGTTGCGCCTCTCGGACAGGGCAGGCAGCTTCTCGCCCGGCTCGGCGAAGAACTTCTGCACAGTCGTGAAGACGACCCCGCCCGATGCCACCCGCAGCAGGCCGCGCAGGTGGTCGCGGCTGCGGGCCTGAACCGGCGTCTGGCGCAGCAGGGCGGCGCACGACGAGAACGTGCCGAAGAGCTGCTCGTCCAGGTCGTTGCGGTCGGTGATGACGACGATGGTGGGGTTCTCCATGGCCGGGTGCTCGATGATCTTGCCGGCGTAGAAGAGCATGGCCAGGCTCTTGCCCGACCCTTGAGTGTGCCACACCACGCCCACCTTGCGGTCCCCGCCGGGAGACGCCGCCTGCAGAGTCTGATCCACGGCGGCGTTCACGGCGCAGTACTGATGATACGCGGCCATCTTCTTCGCGACGGACGCGCCCTGAGACTCGAACGCCACGAAGTTCCGCGCCAGGTCGAGCAGGCGGTGCGGGGCGAAAGCCCCCTGCAGCAGCACCTGAAGCTCGGGAAGCAGGTCGTCGGCGATCTTCCGGCCGTCGATGGTGCGCCACGGGCTGAAGCGCGGCCAGTCCGCCGTCAGCGTGCCCATCTTCGCTTCCAGCCCGTCGGAGGCGACAAGCGCCTCGTTGAATGCGAAGAGCGACGGGATCTCGTGCTTGTAGGTCTGAAGCTGCTGGAAGGCCTTCTTCGCGGTCGCGGACGCGTCGGCAAGGTTCTTCAGTTCGAGCACGGCGACGGGCAGGCCGTTCAGAAAGATGACGATGTCCGCGCGGCGCAGCCTGTCGCCCTCCTGCACGGTGAACTGGTTGACGGCGAGCCAGTCGTTGGCAGCCGGGTTGGCGAAGTCGGCCAGCCACACCTTCAGCCCGGCGATGCTGCCGTCCTTGCGCCGTGTCTCCACCTCCACGCCATCGCGGAAGAATGTGTGGAAAGCGCGGTTGTTCTCGATGAGCGAGGGGCTGGCCGGGACGATGACCTTGCGGAAGGCGTCGGCCAGCGCTTCGGCGGGCACGTCCGGATTGATGCGCGCCAGGGCGTCCCGCAACCTTGGGCGCAGGATGACGTCCTGAAAGCTCTCGCGCAGGGCGGCGGTGGAGCCGGGTTCGATCTCCGGCCCGAACAGCACCTGGTATCCCAGACCGCGCAAGAAGTCGAGCGCGCCGGACTCGACGGTGTATTCGTTGATGAAGCTCATGGACCGCCTCGCGACTGCCGGCGCATGCGGTAGAGCCGCTCTGTGAATCCGCCTTCGGCCTGAAACGCCGCCGCCTGCGCCGCGATCTGGCGGTCCAGGAAGTAGCAGCCGAGGTTCAGAAGACTGAGTGCCGCGTTGGCCACGAGTACTGCTGTATAGGACTTACACTGACCAGCACCGACAGACACGGACCCGCCGCTCAGACCGGACCCCTCCATGTCCATCCGTCTCTCGTCCTTGCCCGTCCTTGTTCCGTCCGTGTCGCCCTGCGCCGCGCCGCTGCCACCTCGGATTTTCCGTTCCTCCTCCACCCAGCACCGCACCTCATCCATGCTGGAGCAGCGCTTGGCTTTGAACCGCATGAGCGCGGGGTTGTCGGGTGGCCACTGAGGAAGCCCGCGCTGACGCAGGAAGTCCTCGTAGTCCAGCCGCAGCTCCTCGAGACTGGCGCGCGCAACGTTCGTCAGTTTCATCTCCATCTTCTTCGATGTGCCCGATGCCTGGCTGCCCTCGGCGATGTTCTGCACACCGCTTCGGGCGGCTTGCACCATTTGGTCGTGCGTGCGGCTCCGCCTGTTCACGAAGCGGTCGCAGAAGACGACGGTGAGGTCGTGCACAAGCTGCGCCACCTGAAAGCTCTTCAGCTTCCGGTAGCCGCCGTGGGGCGGGATGAGTTGGTCGCGGTCAGGCATCGGCGCGCCCCGCCTGCCCGCCCACTGCGTCCAAGCTGTCCAGATGCCCCGCGCCGTTCAGCAGCCGCGGCAGCAGCGCGTCGCGAAGTTCAACGAGGGTGTCAGATTCGGCCACCCTTGCGCGAATGGCATCCCGCAGACTGGACCATTTCCTGTCGAAAAGATGCAGGACTGACTCCGTGGGAAGCACCGAGGGGATTGAGGCGAAATCGTAGTAAGACAACGACTGCCGTACGCTGCCGCTCGCCAGAGTCTGGAGCCACCTCTTGGTGTGAGGCTGGAGCAGAGAGAAGTGAAGAAACCATCGGTAGGCGTCGCGCGGACGGACCACGACATAGACCGGGCTCACGCCGCCCACGAGGTCTTCCTCCAGCATTCCGATCGACCCAATGTTCACGCGCGATGGATTATAGGCGTAGTCCCATTGCTCAACCAGCAGGTACTTCGTGGTCTCCTTGCTGTACACCTGTTTTGTGAAGTGATCGTCCGACCTTACGAGTCTTCCGCTGGCGATAGCGGACAGAACGACGACCTCTCGCACCCCGGCGCGCTCGGTTCGCTGCGATGTGAATGAGCCGAATGATCCTGTTTCCCACCCCCGCGGTACCAACCCCAACTCCGAATCCACGAACGAGTCGGGGAAGAGGGCGGCGGTGGCGGCGTCCATTCCGGCGGGCTGGCGGCCTTCGGCTTTGGCGCGCACCGGGTCGAAGTCCACGAACCAGCTCTTGAAGAGCGCCCGCGCCATCTCCTCCAACGTCTGGCACATCCGCCGGTTCAGCTCGATCTTGTCGTCCAGCGTGCCGAGGATGTGGGCGATGCGCTTCTGCTCGGGGAGGGGCGGGATAGACAGCCTGAACTCAGGAATGTCGGCGCACTTGAGACTGTCAAAGACTGCACCGACGTTGATGTAACTGGCGACCTGCTCCCACCATTCCACACCCCGAGCCAGCCAACGTAAGAACGGCGGAAAGACCTTGACGCCGTCAGCCCGCAGGATGACTAGGTTTTGGCCCAGGGCGCAGTTCAGCCCCGGTGGCACGACGGCCGTCTCGCCTGGGTTGCAGCGGCGCGAAACAATAACATCATGCGCCGTCGGGCGCGTCTTCCGCGTCCACTCTTCAAAGTGCGCGGGCGCAATCAGCCGCGCCTCCCGCAGGTCCAAGCGCCCCTCTTTCATCTGGGGGATCGCAACGTAAGGGTACCCAACGGCCGCAGCAGGTGGCGTGCGATGGTCGCAATCGAGCAGGCTTACCCCGGCCGCTCTGAGAGATACCGTCTGCCATCTACCGTCCATACCCCATCCCCCTCATGTTCTCTCGTATCGCCGCCTCCAGCCGGTGCGACTCCTCGAACTGCTGCTCAAGCTCACCAACCAGCCGCTGCATCTTCTCTTCGAACGGCTCGCCGTCGTCCTCGGCCGCCTCGGCCCCCACGTAGCGCCCGGGCGTCAGCACGTGGCCGTGCGCGCGGACCTCGTCGAGGGTCGCGCTCTTGCAGAAGCCGGGGATGTCGGCGTAGGGAGGTGGATTCTGACTTTCGTCAGAATGACGTAAGGCGCGCCAGGCGTGGTAGGTGCTGGCGATGCGGGCGATGTCCTCGTCCGTCAGCTCGCGGTGGGTGCGGTCCACCAGAACGCCCATCTTGCGGGCGTCAATGAACAGCACCTCGCCGCGCCTGTCCCGGAAGCTCCCGTTCGAGCGGTCGCGCGCGACAAACCACAGACACGCCGGTATCTGCGTGCCATAGAAAAGCTGCCCCGGAAGGGCGACCATGCAGTCCACCAGCCCCGCCTCCACAAGGCTCTTGCGGATCTCCCCCTCTCCGCTCGTGTTCGACGACATGGAGCCGTTGGCAAGCACGAACCCGGCAACGCCCGCCGGCGACAGATGATGGACGAAGTGCTGCACCCAGGCGAAGTTCGCGTTTCCCACGGGCGGCGCGCCGAAGCGCCAGCGCACGTCACTTCGCAGCCGGTCGCCGCCCCAGTCGCTCACGTTGAACGGCGGATTGGCAAGAATGAAGTCCGCGCGCAGGTCCGGGTGCAGGTCGTCGTGAAAGCTGTCCGCGTGGCGCGGCCCCAGGTTCGCCTCGATGCCCCGGATGGCAAGGTTCATCTTCGCCAGCCGCCAGGTGGTCGGGTTGAACTCCTGCCCGAAGATGGCAACGTCGGTGCGCTGCCCGCCGTGCGCGAGGATGAAGCTCTCGCTCTGCACGAACATGCCGCCGGACCCGCAGCAGGGGTCATACACCCGCCCCCGGTACGGCTCGATCATCTCCACCAGCAGCCGCACGATGCAGCGCGGGGTGTAGAAGTCGCCGCCAGCCTTCCCCTCCTTGCCCGCGAACTTGCCCAGGAAATACTCGTAAACGCGCCCGAGCACATCGCGCGAGTCCGCGCCCTCGCCCGCCATGGCGATGGTGCCGATCAGGTCTATAAGCTCGCCCAGCCGCTGCTTGTCGAGCGCCGGCCGCGCGTAGTCCTTCGGCAGAACGCCCTTCAGCGAGGGGTTGTCCCGCTCGATGGCGATCATCGCGTCGTCCACAGTCTGGCCGATAGTGGGCTGCTTCGCGCCGCGCTGGAGCGTTTCCCAGCGCGCCTCGGGCGGCACCCAGAAGACGTTCTCCGCGCGATACTCGTCGGGGTCCTCGAGGTCGGCAAGTGGATCTTGCTTCAAGTGGTCGTAGCGGTGCTGGAACGCGTCGGAGATGTACTTGAGGAAGATGAGGCCGAGCGCAACGTGCTTGTACTCGCCCGGGTCCATGCTCCCGCGCATTTTGTCGGCGGCGGCCCAGAGGGTCTCCTCGAAGCCGATATTCGCGCCGCCGTTGGAGCTTTTGTTCTTCCGCTGCCTGGCCAAACCGTTCCCCCTGCTTCCGTCAAACATCCTCGGACGGTCTGTTCGACAGACGGCCGGCGTTTTCCTGCCTCGCGCCGCATTGGCGGAAAGGCAGGGGCAGCTCGCCATTGCCGCCGATCGCGGAGGTCCCAAGGGTCGCGTGGGAGGGGGACGCATGTCCCCGGACAGCAACTGGCAGAACATCTGCCAGTCGATCGCCATTCCTGCCGATCACTGAAGGTCCCAACGGTCGCGCGGGAGAGGGACACATGTCCCCGGACAGCAACTGGCAGAACATCTGCCAGTCGATCGGGTTTCATGGAGGCCGAAGGAGTCGTGCCCCTGTTCACGGAAGATGGCAGGAATGCGCTTGCTGGAGGCGCCAGGTATCCACACCTGCATAACCCGAGGAGACCGACAATGCGACTGATTGAATGTATGCTGATACTTGTGCTGGCGATGTGCGGGGCGGCCGGAGCCGCCGCCGCGAACAAGACCCACCCCGCCGCGCTGAATGTGATGGATTTCGGCGCGAAGGGAGACGGCAAGACCGACGACACCGCCGCGATTCAGAAAGCCATTGACGCCGCGAGCGCCGTGGGAGGGACCCAGGTGACGTTGCCGCGCGGAAACTTCCTGATCAAAGGGCATCTGGAAGTGAAGGAGCATGTCGTCCTGAAGGGCGTGTTCGAGGCGCCGACGGCGCGCACGCAGATGCTGGGGACGACGCTGCTTGCCGTGGAGGACAAGGGCGGTCTGGCGGGCGAGCCGTTCATCACCCTGCGCTCGAACGGCACGCTGAAAGGACTGACCGTCTTCTACCCGAACCAGTCCGTTGAGAAGCCGAAACCCTACCCGTGGACCGTTCGCGGCATCGGCGACAACTGCTCGGTGCTGGACGTGCTGCTGGTGAACCCGTGGGCGGGCGTGGACTTCGGTACGTTTCCCGCCGGGCGGCATCTTATCCGGGGCCTGTACGCACAGCCGCTGCACATCGGAGTGTTCGTGGACAAGTGCTTCGACGTCGGGCGCATCGAGGACGTGCATCTGTGGCCGTTCTGGGACTCCTCGGACGCGATGCAGGCGTATCTGAAGGCGAACGCGACGGCGTTTGTGATCGCCCGCACCGACTGGGAGTATATGAACAACTGCTTCTGCATCTGGTACAAAGTCGGGTTCCACTTCAAGGCATTGGCCGACGGCCCTGGCAACGCGGTTCTGACGCAGTGCGGGTCGGACATCGGCCCGACCGCGGTGCTGGTGGAGGCCGTGCAGGGACACGCGGGCGTGTCGTTCTCGAACGGGCAGTTTATGGCGGGAATCGAGGTGAAGCCGTCGAACAGCGGGCCGGTCAAGTTCACTCGCTGCGGATTCTGGGGCGTGGCCGGGGTGACGGACTCGCACGCCGTGCTGGAGGGCTCGGGGCAGCACAGCTTCAGCAACTGCCACTTCACCGGATGGGACCAGAAAGGCTCGGGCGCGCCCTGCATCCGGGCATCAAACGGCGGGCTAAGCGTGCAGGGATGCGACTTCATGGACGAGGGATAGTCTCAGATCGATCTGGGCAAGGACGTGAAGGCGGCGACGATAGTGGGCAACCGTCTGAGGGGCGGCGAGAAGGTCAAGAACAGCTCGGCCGGCGACGTGCAGATGGGGCTGAACGCGAAGCAGTAGGCCCTGGACGGGGCGGGACGGATGTCCCGGGGAAAGGGCCAGGGCCGGGAGGCATTTCCCGGCCCATCGGTAGGCATCTACCGGCCCATCGGTCTTCGCGCGTTCATTCGGCGAAAGCGAGGCGCCGCGCCAGGATGTCGGCGGCGGTCTGGAGTTCGGCGCGGGGGCCGAGCAACATCAGCGAGAAGCGCAGGCTCGTTTCGGCCGGGATGATCAGCAGGTCGCCAGCCTGCTGCGGTGACCGCCGGGCAAGCGTCGTCCACCTGTCGCCGTCCACCTGCCCCACCCACGCTTGGGCATCGCCGCCCGCGAACCCGCGCAGCCTGATCTCGCACGTTCCGAGAGGACAGAGCGCAATCTGGCCGGATCCGGCAAGCGGCTTGCCGTCGAGGCTGACGGCCATGCACTCGGCTCCGAAAGACGCCCAGTCCTTGCCCGCAAGCTTCACGCCGCCTTTTGCGATCAGGCTTGTCACCTGCCCCGCCTTCGTGATGACCAGCGCCTTGCGCCCCGGTTCGATCTGAAGCTGCGTGCCGCCGGGAATGGCGGCGTCGAGAGCGCTTGTGCCCCTGTTGTGGAGGAACCACGCTTCCTCTCCCTCGGCCGCGCCGCCCGCGCGATACACAATCAGCGACGGGTCGTCCGGAGTCACCGCGAAACGCTCGATGCCCGCCAGGCTGAGGACTTTCGCGTACTCCAGAACCGGCATACCCGCCAGTTCGGCAGGAACAACATTGAAGACCGCCTGCCCCGCGCCCGCTTTGTTGAGCCACAGACCCGTTTCCGGGACCTGCGCCGCGCCGGACGCGGCGACCTCGATTGCGGGAAGCAGCTTGCCGCCGGCGGACTTTCCGGCCTGCAGCGGCGCCTGGGCTTCCTTCTTGAACTCGAGCCCGAACAGATCTTTGAGGCGGTTGGTCTTCGTGCGCCTGCGCGCGGCGTCGAACGTGATGTCGCCGGAAACGTAGAGCGTGCCGCCGCCCTCGACAAAGGACTTCAGGGACGAGAAGGCGTCGTCGCCGAGCAAATACGGCACGGGCAGAAAAACGGCTTTCGCGGAGGGCGGCAGGTCTTTCAGCGACATCTCGTTGATGACTCCGAACTCCACCCGCTGCCGGATGAGGGCGTCAATCGCGTTGTACACCGCTCTGTTGACGGTCTCGCCCCCGGCGCCCATGCGGTTCAGGTCGGGAACGGCCAGAAACACGGCAGGCGAGGCGTACGCGGGCATAAACCCGCGCGTCGCCAGCGCAAAAGCGCGGAACGCGAGCAGCGTCTCGCGCGGGACCTCGTCGTTCGGCGAACTGATGCCCCACGGGAAGACGTTATCGGGCATCTCTTTCCAGCACCAGTTGAGAACGAACGCGCCGCCCTGCCCCAGCGTAGTTCCGGCGACCTCGTAGAACCAGTCCCAGTCCGCCTCGTCGCGCGAGCGTCCCTGAATGCGCGCCTGCTGGTCGAGCAGGCTGCCGAACTCGCCGGCGGAAAACCCCTTGCCCGCGAAGCGCCGGTCAATGAGCTTGATCTCGTGCGCGAACTGCTCCTTGGGGCCGTAGTAATGCTTGTTCGTGAAGTCCTGCCAGGCGTTGCCCATCAGCTGGTCGGCGGCACTCACGGTCTGAAGATACCCGACGGTGACGAGCGCCTTCGAAGCATCGCGAACCCCTCCCGCGTTTTCGCCCATCCACCTGTTGAACAGCCAGACGCGGAACAGGTTCTGGTCGGCGGCGCGCACGTTCGGCCAGTCGCCGGGCGTGGGCGCCAGGGAAACGCTGCCGAGCTTCTCGTCTCCCAGGTACGCACCCCAGGCCGCCGCCAGCGCCGCGTGGCCGCCATACTTCTCCTTCAGGAAACGGCTCCAGAGCGCGGCGTCCGATTCGGGGGCGCCGAGCTTCACATCCGGCTCGTTCTGCACATCGTACATCACGTGCGGGCAGCCGGCGTACCGCTCCGCCACGAGCTTCGCGAACTTGCGCTGGGCGGCCAGCTCCTCGTCGGTCAGATTGACGCCCATCCAGTCGTGAAGCGTGAGGAACAGCACGATCTGATGCCGGGCCGAGAGCACCACCAGCGCGTCGAGCTTCCGCTCGAGCCATTTGGGCAGCCTGTCCACGCCCAGTTCGAGGGGTTTCGCGCTCGTGGTGCCGCTCTCGGAGACCACGTACGGGCTGAAGTGGAGGACGCGCATTATGCTGAGGCCGTTCGAGCGCATCGCGTTCAGGTCGCGCTCCCACACGAGCGGATCCTCGAACTCGGATGAGAACACGGCACCCGTCTGATTGGTCCCGAGCAGAAACGCCGGAGCGTCACCGCGCCGGAAGTAGTTGTCGCGAAAAGCGAGCGGAAACCCTTTGGCCCTGAGGGCGGGATCATCCACGCAGAACGCCGTGGTCATCTCGTCTTCGAGCGACTCGGCCACCATCTGGCAGCGCACGCGGTAGAAGTCCGAAGCCCCACCGGGCGGCACGCTCCAGATAGACTCAACGCGCTGCTCGAATCCCGCCGCGATCTCCTGCTCGACCGGCGCGAGGGAGCCGACGGGAATCCCGGCGCGGTCCTGAATCTCGAAGCGCACCCAGACCCGGACCGGCTCTTTGGAGAAGTTCTCGCACACGGCGGAGAGGGTGGCGGACTCGCCGGGCTTGTAAAGCGCGAGATCGGTCTTGAGCGTCCGGAGATAGACCTTCTGACGCAGCCGGTCCAGAATGTCGCCGAACTCCATGGACAGCGGCCCGGTGCGCGAGAACAGGTCGGTGTTCGTGATGCCGAATGCCGCCCAGCTCGACCCCTTGAACGGCCCGGCGAAGTTGTGGACGATCTGCCCCAGGGCGCCCGCTTCACGCCCGATCTGGTCGTAGCCCATCAGGAGCGGGACGCGCCTCGCGTACGCTTTGGGAAACACCGGGTTATTCGACCCGAGAAGCGCGGAGGCCGCCCATCCCTCGAAGGGGCCGTCCAGACGGATGCGCGGTATGAAGGGCACCAGCGATTCGGCATACGCCGCGCTCTTGAGCGGATTGGCGGGGTCGAACAGCGGAATCTGGCCCGGCTGCGGGCCGCGGCCGTCGCCGGGTATGCCGAAGCGATGGTTCAGCCCCACGGACTCGACGCCTTTGTCCACCTCCTCGACCGTTAGAGACTGCTCAACGGGAAGCCAGCCGCCGCCCGCCCGCACGCACGGCCTGTCGAACGCGTAGCCGCCCGTTGTGAAGAGGCTGCCGCCGCCAGTAAGGAAAGAGCGGATGGCGCCAGCGCACGACAGGGGGTAGTACGGGGCGGACGGAATGATGAGAATGTCGAAGCTGTTGGGCGAAAGATACCCCGGGCTTTCCAGCGCCGAGGCCGAGAGCAGCGTCGCTCCGTAGCCCGCGCGTCTTGCCATCTCTGCGAGCCACTGCGGGTCGGCGGCGGACGGCGAGCCGGTCTCCTCATCTTGTCCCGTGAGCAATTCCTCCCGTTCACTTTCCACAGGCGCGGCCAGATCCTCCAGCGGGTTGGCCCTGCGCTCCACGAAATTCTCAGAGAGGATGGCGACCCTGCCCTTCTCGCCTTCCTCGGGCGTGGGCGGTGGAAGGACGGCGGGCGATGCGCCGGGGGCTTCACCGGCGAGAACGAAGCGTATCTCTTGAAAGCTCACGTCGAGGTCCGCGAAGTTGCACCCGACCATGAGGCTGCTGGCCGCCGCCATGCCCCGCTTCCCGTCCCCGCGGGACTCGTGGCGGAAGCTGCCCACGGCCGCCTGAACGTCGTGCCAGCCGTCCGGCAGATCGCTCAAGCCCCTGCCGTCAATCACGACCTCCTGCACCCAGGCATCGCCGTCCGGCTCCTTGAGCCAGAGATGAAGCGCGGCGCCGGGCGAGGCGGAATGCTTGTAAAAGCGGAGTGACACCGCTCGCGTCGTGGGCGGCACCTGCACCGGACGCGCGACATTTCCCCAGTGGGGGGCCGAGTCGGTGTAGATGAGGCGCAGGGCCGGCGAGCCAGCCGGCTGTATGGAGGTTTCAGGGAATGCTCTGGGCGGGTTGCCCCCGTCTTCGTTCGGCTTCCACTCGTCCACCGCGACAGCCAGGTTCTGCTCTTCGGCGGCGAAGAGCGCCTCGCCGCTGACGGCCGCCAGCAAAGCAACTCCAAGGATTATAAGAAACATCCGCCCGTGGCCCCCGCTCTGTCTCAATGGCCGCATCACATCGCAGGGCATTCAATCACCCGGCTTCGACCGCCACATGGAGCCCGATCTGCTCCAGTACGCCCGCGACGCGCCCGCAGTCGTCCGGATCCCCCGCGTAGACGACAGCCAGCCCGGTCGTGTGCGCTTCGAACATGATCGCCTCGGCTTTTTCAAGGCTGTAGCCGGTCGCCTTCTGAATCTGCAGGACGACCTCCTCCATGGAGTGGTAGTCGTCGTTGAACAGGATGACGCGCGAGGAGGGCACGGACTCGTCCTCGATGCCGTTGATCTGGCGGATGATCGGCTCCGCCACCGGCGCCGCGGCGGCCGCCCGCAACTCAACAGGCGCTGGAGATACTGAGGTTGATGCCTTCACGCAGCGCATTATATGTGCTGTGCCACGGAACTGCCGCAGTGGCAGTCAGGAAGCAGAAATGCCGGGCGCGGCAAGGGCGCTGCTGCCCGGCAAGTCAAAAACGCAACGGGGGGCGCTGTGCGGAATCCTACCCGGCGGATTCCGAGGTTGCCTCGGCTGAGGACTCTGCTTCGGCTTCCTCGGCGCCTTCGGTTTCCTCTTTGCCCTCG
>MTKZ01009864.1_pt1 | contig 21193 bp, 22 predicted proteins | sample 1042781 | NCBI WGS metagenome assembly MTKZ01 (sample SAMN06212207, study PRJNA360539) | anaerobic digester metagenome | biome: Wastewater treatment plant; material: sludge; isolation source: anaerobic digester fed with sludge from wastewater treatment plant | place: Denmark: WWTP Viborg ... | reverse complement strand
CACTCAGCGTCGGATCTCATGATCTACATCGTCGAAGGCACCGGCACCCTCACCGTGGACGGCGACTTGATGGCTTTCGACGAGGGCCCGCTGGCCTACTTACGCGGCGACGAGGAACTTCGACTTTCCAACACCGGCACCAGCGGCCTCACCGCACTCGCGTTCCTGGCCCCACCGTTTCCCCCGAAGCCCACCTGAGACCCGGCATGCGGCCCAACGACGGGTCAGTACCGCGCCTCAGACCTGCGGGTAGACGGAGCACATTGCCGTGATGCCTCAATGCGCACATCGACCCGCTCCGCTCGGTCGGCGGGGTCACTCGGTCGACAGTTCGATCAGCGAAGGCTCGGCTGCAATCGAACGATGAAGCCAACGCCGCCGGGTCGGTAACATCGCGGCCGGGCGAATAGCGGCCGTCCTTGCGACGAAGAGGCCGAGGACCTCGTCGTGCGACGCGCAGTCGAACGCCGGCGCAGCGACTGGGACGCCGGCGTGTCCGCGGTTCGAAACGTTCCCCTTCCGGCACACACTGAGTTTCGCTCGGTCTGCAGCGAGATTTGGGGCGTTCCGGACCGCGATCGCACCGGGTGGCGTGGGTCGGTCCGCTCGCGGCGAGCTGACGGGGTGCGGGCAGGCGGATGCCGGGACACCCACACGAAACTGGCGAGATTCAGTGCCTGAAGACGGGGTATCCGCCAAAGCGGATGCTGGCGCCGGCCAGGACGAACAGGACCGCGGCGAGGCTGACGATGCGGATGTGCCACGCAAGGGTCGGCAGGGTCGCGTCCGAGAGCTTCGGAATGACTCGGAACCTGGCGTGCACGGCGAGTCCGACCGTGACCGCCAGGAGGCCGAGCTTGAGCTGGACCACCCGTGCGACCGAGTTACCCTCGAACCAGTGGTCGGGTGAACCGAGGAGGTGCTCGGCGAGCCACAGACCAGTGACGATCTGCACCCCGAGAGCCGGGAGGCCGATCCGCTCGAATCGCTGCTCGAACTGGCTGACGATTGCCGCACGCTGTTGCCGGAGGGCGTCGGGGAGGATCGTCAACGCGAGCACCAGGTGGCCACCGGCCCAGATGGTGGCACCGAGGATGTGCAGGCTCAGGAAGGTGTAGTAGCTCGCCATCTCAGGTTTGCCTCCTCATCGATTGGCCGAGGCGAGTCCAGGTGGACCGATCGGCGTGCGCAGTCGTCAGACACGATCGCTGCTCTTCGTCCCGGCGAGCAGTCCTCCGGCGCGGATCACGATGTCGGCGAGCCAGACCGCCAGCACGGCGGCGAGGACCGGGCCGCCACCGGCAAGGGCCGCGACGGCCGCGATGTTGCCGGCAGTGAGTGAGACCCAGGAGCGGGTGATGGCGAAGCCGGCGGTAAGGCGTTGGTGTCCGCCACCGCGCAGCACGGGGCCGAGGTAGGCGAGCGACGCGACGAGGATCTGCACGAAGCCGCCGATCACAAGGGTTTGCAGGATCGCATGATCGTCGGTCCTCCGCAGGCTGGCGAGCGCCAATGCCACGGTCATCGCCACCCACCATGCGATTCCAGACATCAACTGCAGCAGCCGCGGTCCAGCCCACCGAAGGCGCCCCTTCGAATACACCGGCAGCATTGCGGCGACAACGAGCAGGCCCATCGCATACGTGATGAGTCCGCCCGCGGCGACGCCCGATCGATCGAGGATCTGCCCCGACGCAGCGACTGCGGTGGCGGCGGCGAGAACGAAGAACGTGATGCGCATCGTCGTGGGCGTGGCGCGTGACGACATCTTGCTGCGCACTTGCGTCGCGGCGAAGTAGGGCAGGGTTGCAGCGATGACGAGGCCGACGAGACCGAACACGTTGAGCACCAGGTGCGCCCCGCGAATCTCGACGTTGCGGCTGCCGCCGCGACCGACGCCGAGCACGATCCCGAGCGACATCCCGACAGCACCGGCGACGACAGCGGCCACGTAAGCCTCGATCGCCGGAGCGAAGCGGTCGGTCACCGCCTGACGCAAGATCCGGATCACGATGAAGCCCAACGCAACCATCGCGACGACCACCGTGGCTCCCCCAGCGGCGAACAAGAATTTGCGGTCGGTCTCATGGCCGACGACGAGCACGACCGCACCGATCGCGAGCGCCCATCGCTGCCCACCGGCCACCGCCGGTCGTGGGGCAGGGGCAGACGACCAGGTGACGGCGAGCATCTGGGTGGCGGCGGAGATCGCGCTCAGCAGCCCACCGACGACGAAGAGGTGCAGCGGCATCCACCAGCCGGCGCGCGCGACCATGCTGAGGACCGCCGCCACCGCGAACCCGGCCGCGACAATGAGCCCACGTCGGGTCTGGGCGTGCACCTCAGCGACGCGCCCGGGCGCACCGCGACCGGCGGCTGAGCCGACGTGGGTGTCCGTCGGTTCGGTAGGGAGCGGCACGGATCGGGTCATCGCAGCGCTCGTCAGGTCGATGCGGCTGGATCGAGCGACACGGCGTGACCGAGTAGTTGGTGGCTGTGGACTCGGGCGACGTTGTCGGCGAGGTCGCGGGCGCGTTGCGCGTTGGGTCCGGTCCAGCCGAGCTCGATCGTCTCGTGGAACAGGGTCAGCCATCGCTCGAAGTGCGCTGCGGTGAACTCGCGCTGCGCATGGACGAGCATGTGGGCACGGAACGGGTTGCCCTGATAGCCCGGTTGACCGAGCAGCGCCCGGCACCAGAACGCGGCCAGCTTGGGCAGGTGCTCGTTCCAGTCGACCCGTGCGACCTCGTTGAACATCGGGCCGAGGAGGTCGTCCTGGGTGACGTCGGCATAGAACCGGCGGACCATCTCGGCGATCTCGTCGTCGCTGTCCAGATCACCGGTCGGATCCGGTCGCGGACTGTCTCGCATCAACTACTCCAGACATCGCCTTTGGAATATTTCTAGTATACACTGTGATAAAGTCAGGTGCGAGCAGGGAGAGCAATCAATGTCCGATGTCATCGAAGCACTTGTCGAGCGGGAGTACGCGTTCGGGTTCCACAGCGATCTCGACACCGACCTGGCCCCGAAGGGTCTCGACGAGGACGTGGTGCGGCTGATCTCCGCGAAGAAGGGCGAGCCGGAGTGGCTGCTGGAGTGGCGGCTCGCCGCGTTCTGTCACTTCCTCACGCTCGAGGAACCGACTTGGTCCAACGTTCATCATCCGCCGATCGACTATCAGGACATGCACTACTGGGCTGCCCCCAAGCCCAAGCCGCAGCTCGCCAGCCTGGACGAGGTCGATCCCGAGATCCGCGCCACGTTCGACAAGCTCGGTATCTCCCTGGCCGAGCAGGAGCGTCTCTCCGGGGTTGCGGTCGATGCGATTCTCGATTCGGTCTCGGTGGCCACCACGTTCAAGGCCAAGCTGGCCGAGGCGGGCGTGATCTTCTGCTCGTTTTCCGAGGCGGTGCGCGAGCATCCCGATCTGGTCCGCAAGTACCTGGGTTCGGTCGTCGGATACCGGGACAACTTCTTCGCGGCGCTCAACTCGGCGGTGTTCTCCGATGGCTCGTTCTGCTTCATCCCCGCGGGAGTGCGCTGCCCGATGGAGCTGTCGACGTACTTCCGGATCAATGCCGCCCAGACCGGCCAGTTCGAGCGAACCTTGATCGTCGCCGAAGAAGGGGCGAGTGTCAGCTACCTCGAAGGTTGCACGGCGCCGATGCGTGACGAGAATCAACTGCACGCCGCCGTCGTCGAGTTGATCGCTCTCGACGACGCGTCGATCAAGTACTCCACCGTGCAGAACTGGTATCCGGGTGATGCTGATGGCAAGGGCGGCATCTACAACTTCGTGACGAAACGCGGCCGCTGTGCCGGAGCTCGTTCGAAGATCTCCTGGACCCAGGTCGAGACCGGTTCGGCGATCACCTGGAAGTACCCGAGTGTGATCCTGCAGGGCGACGACTCGGTCGGCGAGTTCTACTCGGTGGCGGTCACGACCAACCATCAGCAGGCCGACACCGGCACCAAGATGATCCACATCGGTCGCAACACGCGCAGCACGATCCTGTCCAAGGGGATCTCGGCCGGCCACGCGCAGAACACCTACCGGGGTCTGGTCAAGATCCTGCGTTCGGCGACGGGCGCGCGCAACCACACCCGTTGTGACTCGCTGCTGATCGGGCCGGAGTGTGGAGCACACACCTTTCCCTACGTCGAGGTCAAGAACGACACCGCCCAGGTCGAGCACGAGGCGTCGACCTCGAAGATCGGCGAAGACCAGCTGTTCTACTGCCGCCAACGCGGCCTCACCGAGGAGGATGCCACATCCATGATCGTCAACGGCTTCTGTCGCGAAGTGTTCGACGAGCTCCCGATGGAGTACGCGGTCGAGGCCCAGGCACTGATGCGCGTCAGCCTCGAAGGGGCGGTGGGGTGATGCTGCACATCGCCAACCTCCGCGCCTCGATCGCAGGCAAGACGATCCTGAACGGGCTCGATCTCGACATCGCCGCCGGCGAGGTCCACGCCATCATGGGTCCGAACGGCGCCGGCAAGAGCACCCTGGCAAACGTGCTCGCCGGACGCGATGGCTACGTCGTCAGCGGTGAGGCAACCTTCGAAGGCGTCGACCTGCTGGCGCTCGCGCCGGAGGACCGTGCTGCAGTCGGAGTGTTCCTTGCCTTCCAGCACCCCGTCGAGATCCCCGGCGTCGGCAACATGTACTTCTTGCGCAGCGCAGTCAACGTGGTGCGCGCGAAGCGTGGGTTGCCGGAGATCGGCGCCATGGACTTTCTCGGTGTGGCCAAGGAGCACATGGCGCGACTCGAGATGGATCCTGCCTTCCTCAGTCGCTCGGTGAACGCCGGTTTCTCCGGTGGCGAGAAGAAGCGCAACGAGATCCTGCAGATGTCGATGCTCGAACCCCGCCTGGCGATCCTGGACGAGACCGATTCAGGACTCGATATCGATGCCCTCCGGATCGTCGCCCAGGGCATCGAGCGGCTACGCAGTCCCGATCGATCGATGCTGATCATCACCCACCACCCGCGCCTACTCGACGACGTTCGACCCGACTACGTCCACGTGCTCAGCGGCGGACGGATCGTGCGGTCCGGCGACCATCACCTCGCTGCCGAGCTCGAAGCCAACGGGTACACCTCCACCCTTGCGGCGGTGCCCGCATGAAAGCGGCGGACGGTTCGGTGATGGACTACCCGTCCACCAAGGAAGAGGCCTGGCGGTACACGCCGGTCGACGAGATCGTCTCCCGGCTGGCAGCGGCAGCGACGATGCCTGCGACCGGCACATCGGTGTCACGCCAGGTTGTCGACGCGCTCGCCGGCGACCACGGCGGACCACGCCTCGTGTTCGTGAACGGCGTCTACGACGCCGACCTCTCCGACCACGACAACGTCCCTGCCGGCCTGTGGTGCGGGCTCGCCGATCTGTCGCACGGCCGGGCCGTCGCGAATGTTGCGCTGGCCGGCATCGATCGGGCGGTCGATGGGTTCCTCGCCCGCAACCACGCCGACGGCCACGACAGTGCCGTGGTCGTCGTCGACCCCGGCGTGCGGATCGACGTGCCGGTTCACGTCGTTCACGTCTCCGCACCCGACAACACGGGTGAACGTGCTGACTCCGCCACCGTCTCGCATCCGCGCACGATCATCGACGTGGGCTCCGGCAGCCGCATCGCTCTCATCCAGACGTACTGCGGGCTCGACGGCCGCGCGGTGACGAACGCCTCCACGACCATCCGCGTCGGCCGCCACGCCGAGGTCGACCATTGCCGGGTCCAGACCGAGTCGACGGCGGCGACGCACGTCGGCCACACCCGAATCGAGCAGGAAGAGGGCTCTCGACTGCGGATGACCTCGGTGACGATCGGCGGCGACATCGCCCGCAACGCGATCGATGTCCACTTGCACGGACCCGACGCCCAGACCGAACTCGTCGGCGTCAACGTGACCACGGGCCGTCAGCGTCACGACACCGTGGTCACCGTCGATCACGCCGCGTCGCGATGCGCGAGCACCCAGCGCTTCACCGGCGTCGTCGACGACCACGGTCGCGGCTCGTTCAGCGGCGAGATCATCGTGCGACCGGGCACCGTCGCCACCGACGCCCATCAATCCAACCGGAACCTGGTCCTCAGCCCGAACGCAGAAGCCGACACCCGACCATGGCTGCAGATCCTGGCCGACGACGTGCGCTGCACCCACGGAGCCACCGTCGGCCGCCTCGACGACGATGCACTCTTCTACCTGCGCAGCAGGGGCATCCCCCTCGACGAGGCACGGACGATGCTCATCGGCGCGTTCATCCGCGACGTCACCGACGCGATCCCGCATCCGTCACTCCGCACCCATGTCGCGGCGATCATCGCCGCGAGCAACGGCATGGTTGCGACCGATCCCGAGCGGATGCGATGAGCCCCTGGTCCCCGATCGAACTCACCCGCGACTGCACGGCCACCACCGTGCCTCGCGGTGAGCAGGTCGCCCTCACTGCAGGCGGACTCGTCGAGATCGTCCAACGACTCGGCGGCAGCATCACGGTGCGCACCGAGATGGGTTCGCTCCTCCGTCTCGATGGTGCCGACGCCGACGTGCTCGGCCTCGAAGTGGTCAACGATGTCAGTGCGGGCACGGCAACAGGGGGGTTCGAGCTCACTCGCGTCACCGACGCGCTGCAGGGCATCTACGACCCCGAGATCCCGGTCAGCATCGTCGAGCTCGGTCTCATCTACCGCTGCGAGGAGGTTCCATGCCCGGACGGAACCAGGCGAATCGAGATCGACATGTCCATGACCGCTCCCGGCTGCGGCATGGGCGACGTTCTGCGCGCCGACGCCCTCCGCGCTGTCCAGGCTGTCCCGGGCGTCGACGAGGTCGACGTCACCCTCGTCTGGGATCCACCATGGACGATCCAACGCATGAGCGAAGCGGCCCGCCTCCAACTCGGGATGCTCTGATCCACATGAGCCCTCGGATCTGGATCCGCCGGGCCTACGAGCGGCCGTCGCTCGTGGACGGCCACCGCGTACTCGTCGATCGTCTCTGGCCACGCGGGATCAGCAAGACCGAGCTGCGCATCGACACATGGGCGCGCGATGTGGCGCCGAGCGATGAGCTGCGGAGATGGTTCGGTCACGACGCGACGCGATGGAACGAGTTCCGCACCCGCTACCGGCGCGAGCTCGAAGCCCACACCGGCGCGGCAGCCGTCGAGTTCGCCGCCCTCGTCGACCGCGTCGCGGCCGGACGCGTCACGCTCGTGTTCGGTGCCCGCGACAGGCGGCACAGCAACGCGGTCGTGTTGCGAGAGGTACTCGAGGAGCGCACCAGCTCACCGACGAAGGCCTCCACCTCGAGGGCGTCCGGCGAGTGACCCCCTCTCAACAGTCTCGACACGTGCCGACCACCAACGACCGCAACGCATCACAGCCGTGGCGACCCAGCATTCCCTTGTTGGCCGCCGGCAGTGTGGCGATCATCGCCGGTGGCTTGGCCGCGGCCGTGACAGGCCCCACCGAGTGGGACCATGGTTCATGGGTGGCAGCATTCCTCGTTCTCGTGACAGGTGTCGCCCAGATCGGCCTCGGCACTGGCCAGGCACAACTCGCCCCCGTCACTCCGGGCATCGGCTTCGCCGCTGTGGAATGTGCGTTGTGGAACGCGGGCTGCCTGGCCGTGATCGTCGGAACACTGCTCTCGGCTCCGATCGCCGTGTCCATCGGTAGCGCACTGTTGGTAGCCGCTCTCGGGATGTCCACGTTCGCCGTTCGGGGAACCGGTGGACGAAGGTTACTCCTCGTGCTGTACCGGGCGTTGCTGATCGTGCTCCTCGTGAGCATCCCGATCGGCACCACACTCGCGTGGACGCGACACTGATCTCACATCATCCCCGCGCAGCCTCGACGCGCGTCGACGGACCGGCGCTGCGCGGCCGTCACTGCGCTTCGCCGAGCTCCTCCCACCACTGACACCACCACTGCGCTCCAACGAGGATGCGGAGCTTCGGGTGCCAGCAGTACGAGAGGTCGGCCGTGTTCTCCAGGTAGTAGACGCAGTTCTCGCATTTCTCAGCGCCCGAAGGCTTTCCCTTCAGCACGGCATTCTGTGCGAGGTAGCGCAGCTCGAGCGAGAGCTTCTCGTCGATCTCTTTGGGCTCGGGGTCGGGGATGACGTAGTCGGTCATCGCTGGACCGCGCCAACGCTTGCCGCGAGGCGCTCCACGAGCAGGGCCCGGGCTGCAGGGAACAGCACGTTGTTCTCCTTGTGCACATGGAGATGCGTATCAGCCTCGAGGTCGGCCAGGGCCCGATAGCACGCCGCGTATGAGGCGCATCCATCCGCAGGTGTGACGAAGCCACCGGTCACGCGTCGCAGCTCCTCGAGGAGTGCACCGACCGTCTCGTGCTCGCTCGCGAGCACCTCGATCTGCTCCGCCAGCTGTTCGATGTCGGGTGAGGACTGATCCGCCGGCGCAGACAGGTGCCGGATCATCGGGAACAGCACCTGTTCCTCCCGGATCAGATGCGGTTCGAAATCGGCGCGCAGCTCGGCGAAGAGCCGTTGGACCTCCGCGAGCTCATGGTGCCGATCGCCGTGCACGTTGACGATCTTGTCGACCAGTGCGCTGATGCGCGAGAGCTCGGACCACAGGTAGCGGTGGTGGACGGATTCGATGTGATCGACCAGATCAGCCGGCCCGAGCGACGCCCATGCTGCGGCCGGTTCATCGACGCGGACGGCCGACAGTTCGTCGGCGACGGCCTGTGGGTCCGCGCCGATCTCGACGGCTGCAGCGGCGAGGGTCCGGGCTCCGTGGCAGCAGTAGTCCAGACCGCGCCGTTCCAGGTCGGTGGCCAGTGATGGGTGGAGGGTGACGATCTCGCCGAGTGTCATCGATGGGTTGATGGTGTTCATGTCGGACCTCGCAGGTGGCGTGTCGCAAGCCGCCTTGTGGGCGACTCGCTGGTGGATGCATGGCGCCGAGAGGGCGACCGGTTCGAGGGGCACCATCCGGATCTCGTTGGAGAACATCTCGATGCCGTGCAGATGGTCGCGGATGGTCGCGGTGATCACGTCGAGCGCGGCGTCGTCGTGGTCGATCTCGATGCACGATTCACCGATCGATCCGTGGACCGCGCTGACCCCGTCGATACGGCCGAGGCCATCGAGCGCCTCGTTGAAGCAGATCGAGCAGTTGGCCCCGGCAATTCGCAGTGTTGTCTGCATGGTCGCCTTCTTTCAGGAATCGAGCCGCCCGGCTGGGCGGATCGGTCGATGTCGCGTCAGCGAGCTGGCGGGGCGGGCTTCCACCCGGTCCGTGCCGCGCGACCAGGTACGTGCTTCGTACCTGGTCGAGATCGATCGCGTGCTTCGCGTCCACACCTACAAGCTACTCCATGCCCCGGTTTATTTCTACCAATCACTGTATATAATCGTCGGCGAGTGAACTGCCGGGAGGCGTCGAATGAAGGTGTGGATCGATCAGGACCTCTGCACCGGGGACGGCCTGTGCGCGGAGATCGCCCCAGACGTGTTCTTCGGTCAGGATGACGGGCTCTTCTACGTCCAAGAATCAGCAGCGAACTTCGGCACCGAAACGCTCTTCGACGGCACGTCGAACCCTGCCGGGTCCGATGGCATGGCACGGATTCCGGACAACGGCATGGACCGCGTGATCGAGGCCGCCGAGGAATGCCCCGGCGAATGCATCTTCATCGAAGTCGAATGAGCTCCTCGTTGGTCCACGGCGGGCTCAACGCTCGACGTGACAACGCAGGCGGCATTGCCCTCGACGCGGGTCCCTTGGGATGAGTTCGTCGATCACGAGACCGACGAGTGAGTCGGCAGCACCGAACGCGATACCGAGATGCAGCCCGCAGACCGTGTCGGGATCGACGAGCGCCGTTGTCTCGAACGGACATGCACCCAACGTGATGTCGACCTGATCGCCGCGTTGTTCGGCGACGGGCTGGAAACCGTGCTGGGCCATCTGCTCGACCAACCGTGCGACCGGATCGGCAACATCACTCGATCCGAGTCGACCGCGTCGACCGGCACGACGACCGACTTCGACCGCCGACTCCCCGGTGCGGATGATCTCGGTCAACATCAGGCTCAGTCGCTCGTACGGCCCGGCCACCCCCCACCGACTGTCGGCCGAGGCGTCGACCGTGTAGCGCAGTCGGGGGCGACCCCGTCCGACCGAGGGCGCGGTCGACTCGACGACGAGGCCGGCCTCGACGAGCTTGGCGAGATGCTGCCGGATGGCATTGTGGTGAAGACCGAGATGCTCGGTGAGCTCGGCAACCTCGACGGGCCGCGCCGCGTCGGCGATGTACCGGAAGAGTTCGTGACGAGTTGGATCGCCGAGCGCGCGAGCCTGGATCTGCAGCGTGCTCATCGAGCGCCGACCGTGCTCGCCACGGCCAGGATCAACAGCAGGAGCACGACTCCAGCCATCAGTAGATTCGCCTTCAGTGCCGGATGAGCCGGTTGCTCCCGACCCCGATCAACTTGGTTCTGCTTCACCGTCTTCGACCCCACGGTCTGGTTGGACATCTGCTCTCCCACTCGGCGCCGCTGGACCGATGCCGAACTCTGACAGTAGTTGTTCGGCTCGAACGACTCAGCTCGTAGTTTATCTAGTAGGTTGTGGAATTATAGACGAGAGCGAAAGTCGAGATGCGGACCATGTGTGATTACTGCGGCTGCCGGCGATCGGGCCCCACGGCGGAACTGGCTTCCGAGCACGTACGCCTCCTTGAGCTCGGCGAGATGCTTCACGATGCGCTGCACGACGGTGCGGACGCGACCACTGTCTTTGCCGAGTTTGTCCGGCTGCTGCAGATGCATGCCGCCAAGGAGGAGATCGGGCTGTTCGAGCAGGCGCGGTTACTGGAGCCGCTGGCCGATCAGATCGAGGTGCTGTGCCGAGAGCACGCCGACCTGCACCGCTGGCTCGCCGGCGGTCTCACCGGCGAGGATGTTCCGGACGCGCTTCGCCTGTTGGTCACCCACATCGATGATGAGGAGTACGACCTGTTTCCGCACATCTTCCACGCCCTTGACCCCGAGCAGTGGGAGGAGATCGACCTGGCCCACCGGGCGATCGAGGCCGTCTGGGATGACGGTGAGAAGACCTCTCCGGCAACGGCGACCGCCAGTGCCGGAACGGGTTCGGTGACGTCGTGAACCGGTACCGTTTCGTCGATCAGCGTCCCGACCCTGACCCCGGTCGTTCCCGGGAGTGGCTCGACTCGCTCGATGATTTGACTGCTGCTCGCGGGACGGGCGAGTCGCGTGACGTGTTGTTCCGTGTGTTGGGTCGGGCCGACGATCTCGGGATCGGTCTCTCGCAGGTCGGGGTGACGGACTACGTCAACACGATTCCGGCGGCCGACGAGCCGTCCATGCCGGGTGACGAGGAGATGGAGCATCGGATCCGCCGGCTGATCCGGTGGAACGCAGCGGTGATGGTGAGTCGGGCCAATCATCGCTTCGACGGCATCGGCGGCCATCTCGCCACCTACGCATCGGCTGCGACCCTCTACGAGGTGGGCTTCAACCACTTCTTCCACGGCAAGGCCGATGGTGGTTTCGGTGATCAGGTGTTCTTCCAGGGCCACGCGTCACCCGGGATCTACGCCCGCGCGTTTCTGGAAGGGCGCCTCGATGAGGGCGACCTCGACCGGTTCCGACGTGAGGTCGGCGGTGGCGGTCTGCCCAGCTACCCGCACCCCCGGCGCAGCGACTTCTGGGAGTTCCCGACCGTCTCGATGGGCCTCGGTCCCCTCACCGCCGCTTACCAGGCCCGTTTCAACCGCTACCTTCACGATCGGGGCATCGTCGACACCAGCGCGGCGAAGGTGTGGTGCTTCATCGGCGACGGTGAGATGGATGAGCCCGAGAGCCTGGCCGGTCTGGCGTTCGCCGGACGGGAGCGGCTCGACAACCTGATCTTCGTCGTCAATTGCAACCTGCAACGGCTGGACGGCCCGGTGCGCGGCAATGGCAAGGTCATCCAAGAACTCGAAGCGTTGTACCGGGGTGCGGGGTGGAACGTGATCAAGGTCGTCTGGGGTCGCGAGTGGGACGATCTGCTCGCCCGCGACACCGATGGCGCGCTCGTTGCCAAGATGAACGCCACGGTCGATGGCGAGTTCCAGAAGTTTCGCGTCGAATCGGGTGCCTACATCCGCGAGCACTTCTTCGGTCCTGACCCGCGGTTGCAGGCCCTGGTCGCGCATCTCTCCGACGACGACCTGCGCCGACTGCGCCGCGGCGGTCACGACGCCCGCAAGGTCCACGCCGCCTACCGCGCGGCCGTCGACCATCGCGGCGCTCCCACTGTCGTGCTGGCCAAGACGGTCAAGGGCTGGTCACTCGGCTCCGCCTTCGAAGCCCGCAACGCCACCCACCAGATGAAGAAGATGACCGAAGCCGAACTGAAGACGTTCCGCGACCGGCTCGAACTACCGATCACCGACGCGCAACTCGCCGAGGAGCTCCCCCCATACGTCCGGCCGGGTGTCGGTTCCGACGAGCACGAGTATCTCATAGCCCGCCGCCGGTCATTGGGCGGCCCGCAGCCGGCCCGCGTGGTCCGGCCCAAGACATTGATCCTGCCCGACGAGAACCTCTATCGCGAGCTCCACGCCGGCACCGGCGACAAGGTCGCGACATCCACGACATCCGCGTTCACTCGGCTCTTGAAGAACCTATTGCGCGATCCCGAGATCGGCCGGCGAGTCGTACCGATCATCCCCGACGAGGCCCGCACCTTCGGGATCGACGCCCTGTTCCGCCAGTCGAAGATCTACGCACCGGCAGGGCAACGGTACGAACCCGTCGATGCCGACCTGCTGCTCAGCTACATGGAATCCGCCGACGGCCAGATCCTCGAGGAGGGCATCACCGAGGCAGGGTCGATGGCCTCACTGATCGCCGCCTCAACCGCGTACGCCACCTGGGGTGAGCCGATGATCCCGTTCTTCGTGTTCTACTCGATGTTCGGCTTCCACCGCCTCGGTGACCTGATCTGGGCGTTGGGCGACATGCGCGGCCGCGGGTTCCTCATGGCAGCGACGGCCGGGCGTACCACGCTGCAGGGTGAAGGGCTCCAACACACCGACGGCTACAGCCACGCGTGGGCCGCGACCGTCCCGAACTGCCGGGCCTATGACCCGGCCTTCGCGTACGAGCTGGCGGTGATCGTCGACGACGGAATGCGCCGCATGTACGGCGCCGACCCCGAGGATGTCTTCTACTACGTCACGCTCTACAACGAGACCTACCCGATGCCGCCGATCCCCGACGGCGCGCAGGACGGCATCATCCGCGGCTTGTATCGGTATCGACCCGCCCCGGAGCCACGGGCCCATCGCTCCCAGATCCTGGCCAGCGGCACCGCGATGCTGGCCGCGCTCGAAGCCCAACGCCTGTTGAGCGACGAGCACGATGTCGCTGCCGACGTGTGGAGCGCGACCAGCTACAAGCAACTGCGCGACGACGCGCTCAGCGTCGAGCGGTGGAACCGGCTCCACCCCACCNNCCCCACCGGCCCGCCACAACGGCCGTACGTCGCCGAGGTGCTCGCCGATGTCGACGGGCCGATCGTGGCAGTCACCGACTTCGTCAAGACCGTGCCTGACCAGATCGCCCGATGGGTCCCCCAACCGTTCATCCCGCTCGGCACCGACGGATTCGGGCTCTCCGACACCCGCAGCGCCCTACGCGAGCACTTCGAGGTGGATGCCCGCCACATCGTGGTCGCCACCCTGTACGGGCTCGCCCAGCAGGGCAGACTGGCGAATGATGCGGTCGCCGCGGCAATCCAGCACTACGGCATCGACACCGACGCACCTGACCCGCGAGACGCCTGACAGCAGACCGTGACGCCCGACAGCACAAAGAACTCGAGAAATCCGCCATGAACATCGCCATCACGCTCGGCGCGTCCCTGGCGTTGGCCGCTGCCACGCTGGCATTGGCCGCCTCGCACAACAGACCCTTCGACACGATCACGTCGAGGGAGCGAACGAACGGCACCCGCTGACTGCCGTAGTCGGCGCGCGGCCGGAGTCAGCCGCGACGCAGTCGAAGTCGAGTCACGACGTCGGCGACGTCGGGTGGCGTGTCCCGCCCGTAGGACGCTGGGAGGGTACCGCGATGACCACAGGGCATCGAGATCGCGAAGAGGATCGACTCGTCGCCGGGATCGCTGGCGCCCTCGAAGCGGTACACCTCGTTCACATCGACGTCCTCTGGAGCGGCCCAGCAGGAACAGCTGTCACAGCGCAGCCCGCCATCGTCGACCGCGAACTGCTCGGCCCAACCGGCATCGTGTAGCTGTCGCATCCGCTCGACAAGCGTGTCCATCGGCGCAGTCACAGATCCACCCTACGTGTAGCGCCGCCGTAGTGACGCCACGGATAGATCTGATCGGCGCTCCCGATCCGAGATGCCTGAGGCGATGGGAATCCCGCCGTTGTTGGAGCGTGGCCGGAGTCAGCCGTGACGCAGTCGAAGCCGAGTCACGACGTCGGCGACGTCGGGCGGGGTGTCTCTCTCGGCTCCTTGGGGCGCCAACGCCGGAGGCCCGCGCGGAGCCACCCCAACGACAGGGTGTGAAGTGCGACTCCGCTGTCGCGTAGCTCGTGCTCGAGTTGCGCACGGCGTACCTTGAGCAGGTCGCTACGGGTGCAGATCCCGATCAGCTTCCCCGCTGAGGTGACGGGGAGATGCTCGACGGACTCGTCGAGCATGAGCCTGAGCGCCGTGTTGGCTCGGTCGACCGGGCTCACGGTGACGACGTCGGTGCTGGCGTGTGCCACGAGGGGTTCGGTGTCGTCGCAGTCGTTCCCGAGGATGTCACCGCGGCTGACGATGCCGATCAGCAGGTCTCCTCCTGCGACGATCGGGTATGCGCCATGGCCGCCGTTCGTGAAGCGCACACGCGCATCGCCGACCGTTGCTGTCGCCGGGAGACTGCTCACGTTCGTCGTCATGATCTCGTTGACCCGCACGCTGGCGAACGGATCAGCTCCGTAATGCCGGCCGACGTGCAACCCACGACGACGGAGCTTCTCGGTCATCAGGCTGTCGTCGTTGACAGCGCTGTAGACGATGTCCGCGATCACGGTGGCGAGCATCAGCGGTACGACCACGTCGTAGTCCCGAGTGAGCTCAAACACGAACACGATCGCCGTGAACGTCGCCTGCGAAGCGGCCCCGAAGGTTGCTGCCATCGCGACCAACGCGAATGCTCCGAGCGCGACATCTGGCCCGGGCAGCACCGCGTTCAGGCCGGAGCCGATGACAAGGCCGAACGATGAACTGACCAGCAGAATCGGGGCGAGCGTGCCACCCGACGTCCCGGATCCGAGAGCAAGCCACCACGCCACCAGTTTTGCGACGGCGATCACAGCCACGGTGCGGACTGCAAGCTTGTTGTCGAGGACCTCTCCGATCACGTCGTAGCCGACACCCAGCACGCGTGGAACGAACAACCCGATCGTCGCAAAGCCGACAGCGCCGATTGCAGGGTGCCAGAAGTTCTTGAGCGGCAGCCGCCGGTAGAGACCTTCCACGAGGAAGAGCCCGCGGCTAATGACGATGGCCAGCAGGCCGCACGCCAGCCCGAGCACTGCGAACGCCGGCAGCGCATCGAGTCCGGCGTATCCGTTCGACGGCACATGGAACAGCGGCCCGTCACCGAACAGCGCGGAGTGCATGCCGCCTGCGATCGATGCTGCCACGACGAGCGGAACGAATGCCCGGGCCGAGAACTCGAACAGTAGCAATTCGATCGCGAGAACGACGGCCGCCAGCGGCGCCCCGAACGTCGCGGCCATACCTGCTGCGGCACCGGACGCGAGGAGAATCTTGCGCTCTGAGGGCGACACCGGGATGATCTGACCCAGCATCGAACCGATGGCTCCGCCCGTCACGATAATCGGCCCCTCCGCACCGAACGGCGCTCCCGTACCGATCGCGATCGCGGCCGAGATCGGCTTCGCGAGCGCTGTCCGCGGCGAAACCCGGCTCTGCTTCGTCATCACCGCCTCCATCGCCTCAGGAATTCCGTGGCCTCGGATGACGGGCGCCCACCTCGCCAACGAGCTGATCAGGATCGCACCGATCACTGCGGCGAGAACGATCGTCCAACTCACGTGGAGCTCGGTCATGGACCGCTCTTCGAACGAGAGCTGATGGAACAGCGCGGCGTTCGTGATGAGACGAATCAGACGGACCAGTACCCACGCCGCACCACCCGCGGCAACTCCGATGATCGCCGCCAACGCGCTCAGGACCAACAACCGTCTGCTCGGTGTTCGAGAGATCATCCCGTCAACATATCGTGTCACGATATATTGCCTCTCGGAGGGGACGACGACAGACGATGACGGGTATCGATCAGGACCGGCGCGTTCACATCGGGCCAGGCCCGATCGATGATCAGTCGGAGGACACTGGACCGTCGAGACCGCGTGACAGCCGCTCGACGATCGGAGCAAGCCGAGCCAATTCCTGCAGGTGGGCTGCCGACAGCCGATCCAGGATGCGAAGCCCGGTTTCGGTCAGATAGAGCCTGACGACCCGTCGATCGCCACCGTCGATGCTTCGCTGCGCAAAGCCAGAATGCTCCACTCGATCCACCAGCTCGACGACGCTGTGATGCTTCAACAACAGGTGATCGGCCACCTCGCCGATCGTCGGACCGGACGCACCTTCGTGACCACGGATGGCGAGGAGTAGTTGGTGCTGCTGGGCCGTCAACCCTGTCGAGGCGGCCTGCTCGTCGCTCCAGCGCAGGAACTTCCGAAGTGCAGTGCGGAACTTCAACAGCTCGCGGTACTGCTCATCGTCGAGATGCGGCTCGGCCATCACGACGGCACCCGCCGGGGTTCGCTCACCTTCGCAACCCTGGGTCGTACACCACCGCCAGCATCCACAGCACCGACGTCAGCGGCGATGAGCTGTCCTGAGGACATGATCAGTTGTGCGGCCTCCGCTACTATGCCCAGCACGATCGATTCGGGTGACTCGATGCCGTCGATGAGGTCGAGGCCTTCGCCGGCCCACAATGGCCGCACGGCGTAGTCGTCGGCCGCGGCGGTGCGGAACATGCGCTCGGCGTCGATCAGGTCGTGTCGGTCGTTCCACTCGTCGGTGAGGCGGTTGCGGACGACTCGCCCGTCGTGGCCGGCGGGCCATGCCGGGCCCCGGACAACGTCGAACACCGAGGTGCGCACAGTGTCGCCGGATCGGGCAGCCACCAGGGCGGCGGCCTCGGCGGGGCTGGACAACGCCGCGGTCGACGCCAGGAACCGGGTGCCCATGGTGATGCCCGCCGCACCGAGCATGAGAGCCGCGGCGAGGCCACGCCCGTCGGCGATGCCGCCTGCAGCCACCACCGGGAGCGGTGCCACCATGTCGACCACCGAGGGGATCAGGCCCATCGTGCCTCGATCGGGGCGTCCGTGACCGCCTGCGTCCTGGCCTTGGGCGATGATCACGTCGGCCCCGGCTGCAACGGCGTGAGCGATCTCCTCCGATGTCTGGACCTGGCAGATCAGCAGTGCGCCGCTGTTGTGGATGTCGTCGGCGTAGGGACGGGGATCGCCGAAGGAGAGCTGGATGGCCGGCGGGTGTGTGTCGAGGGCGAGTCGCAGTGCGCCGGGTCGTTGATCGAGGGCGAACGTGATGAAGCCGACTCCGACGCAGGCGTCGCCGGCAGCGGCGAGTTCTGTGGTCAGCCAGTCCGGGTCGGCGTAGCCGCCTCCTATCAGTCCGAGCCCTCCAGCCGCGGACACTGCTGCGGCCAACCGGCCGCCGGCGGTGTCGCCCATCGGTGCCAACAAGATCGGGTGGCGGATGCCGAGCAGCGTGGTGATTGGTGTCGTGATCATTGTGGGGAGTTCTGGAGTCGTGGTCACCGCGCGGCCTCGTCTGGCGCGTCGGTTTCGGGGTCGTACGTCCAGTCGNNGGGTCGCTTGCGCCAGAACGATTCGTCGTAGACCGCTCGACCGTCGGCGAGGTCGACCAGCTTGGGGATCGACAGTCGCCGCGGGCGGGGACACCGGTGCAGTTCGATGTGCTCGGCGAACTCGTCCGGGAACGCCCGCAGGATGCTGCTGACCATGACCTGTTCCTCGACGGCGAGGAAGCAGCGGTTGCCGTCGGTGACGTGCTCCAACCATCCGGCGATTGCACTGAGGTCTTGGTCGTCGCCGATGCCGGTCTCGAGCCGCTCGAGGTGTTCGGTGATCGCGCTCGAACCGAGCTTGCACGGTGGGCACTGGCCACAGGATTCGATGGAGAGGAAGCGGGAGAAGCGGTAGGCCGCGTCGACCATGCAGGTGGTGTCGTCGTAGACGATGAACCCGGCGGAGCCCATCCCGCTGCCGATCGCCTGGAAGCCCTCATAGCTGACCGGCACGTCGAGATCGGCTGCCGCCACCACTGCGTTCGCCACCCCCGAGAAGACGGCCTTCACCGTTCGTCCCGGCGCCACACCGCTGCCGACGGCATCGATGACAGCTCGCAATGGCGTCCCCATCTCGACCTCGCCGACATCGGGTGCGATGACGTCGCCGACGACGGTGGTGACAATGGTGCCGGGCGATTCGGGGGTCCCCATCGAACGGAACCAGGCGGCTCCTCTGGCGAGGATGTGCGGGATGTTCGAGAGGGTCTCGACGTTGTTGACCATTGTGGGATTGGAGCCTGAACCGGCCATTTCCCCCGGCTGACGATCGTGGGACTGCCATCCGAGTTGCGGTGCAGTGGCGAACAGGCCGTGGAGGTGGGGCGGCAGCCAGCGTGGTAGCGGTTCGTTGCCCTCGATGACCTCGAGCATCGCCTTCTCCTCACCGAACAGGTACTCCTCGGGGCCCGCCACGATGGTGACCTCGCAGTCGGTACAGATGCCTGCCGCCTGGAATTCCTGCACGGCACGGGTGACATCGGCGATTTCGCGCTCGAAGCTGGCCTTCAGGCAGATGAACGCCTCGTCTGCCCCGACTGCGAACGCTGCGATCACGAGGCCTTCGACGAGTTGATACGGATTGGCGCGCAGCAGCGCTCGATCCTTGAAGGTGCCCGGCTCGCCCTCGGCACCGTTGCACACCAGATACCGCCGTCCGCCGGTCTGCGCGGCGACGCCCGCCCACTTCTGGCCGGTGGGGAACCCGGCTCCCCCGCGGCCACGCAACCCGGACCGCAGCACCTCGTCGATCGTTGCGGCCGCGCCGAGGTCCTGGGCGCGCCGGATGCCCTGACCCCCGGTGTCGGTCACCAAGTAGGCGTCCAACGATGTGATCGGTTCGGTGGGCAGCAGGAATGTGGTCACGTATCGCTCCTCGGATCGAGGGTCGCATCGGTACGGTCAGTTGTTGACGGGTCCGACGCGTTCACGCACCCACCGTAACGCACGTCTATAGTTCTAGTCACTGGTAGAACAAAGGACAATTCGTGCAGATGGACCAGCCCCCCAAGCTCATCGTCTACGGCGACTTCAACTGCCCGTTCAGCGCGCTCGCCAGCGCTCGCGTCGAGTACCTCGAACGCCACGGATTCGCAGCTGTCGACTGGCGCGCCGTGGAGCACGCCCCAGACATCCCAAGCCAAGGACTCGACTTGATCGGAGATCAGCGAGACGAGCTCCGAGGCGAACTCGACCAGATCCGCAGCCTGCTCACAGACGGCGAAGCCGACCAGCTCACCCTCCCAGCAATCCAATCCAACACCCGTCGAGCAACGTTGGCCTACGCAGCGACGCCTGCGGTCGATCGGCCTCGTCTGCGGAAACATCTCTTCGGCACCTACTGGGCGAGCGGCGCAAACCTCAGCGACCCGGAAACACTGACGCGCCTTGGCGCAATCAACGAAGACGAGCCAACCGCCGCAAAGTGGCGTGACGAGTGGTTGACGCTTCCCCGCACGATCGTGCCGATCATGGTGCTACCCGACGGCTACGTCTCCAGAGGACTCGGTGCTCTCGCCCGACTCGCTGACCTCGCCACGACCCAGGCCCGCGACGAGATGCCGTCCAATGCGTCTGCGGCTGCAGGGGCACCTACAGCGCCGCGTACGGACCAGTCGCCCCACCCGAAGACGCCGCCGTCGTGCTGCGACAACTAGCCCACGTCGCGCACCCACATGAGCACCCACCGCGGGCGGAGAGTTAGCGTGAATCCGGTGTCACGCAACCGGTGGATCGAACTGACCCAACAGAACCCCGATCACTCGACGTGGTACGTCGAACGGTTCAGATCGATGGCCGCTGCCGGCGACGACCTCGCAGGCGAAGCGCGCTTCATCGACGCGATGGCACAACGAAGGTCCCGAGTGCTCGACGCCGGATGCGGGCCTGGTCGTGTCGGTAGCCAACTTGCAGCGGCAGGACACGACGTCGTCGGCGTCGACATCGACCCGGTGTTGATCTCCGCAGCCGAGCACGACCACCGCGGCCCCACCTGGCTTGTCGCCGACCTCGCGGAGCTCGACCTCCCCGCCGCGGGTATCGTCGAGGGGTTCGACATCATCATGTGCGCGGGAAACGTCATGACGTTCCTCGATCCCGCCACACGTAAGCCTGTCCTCGACCGACTCGCACGGCACCTGCGCTCCGGTGGCCGCATCGTCACCGGTTTCGGATCGGGCCGCGACTACTCCTTCGACGAGTTCTTCGTCGACGTCGAGCAGGTGGGCCTCACCCCCGAGCTGTTGCTCTCCACGTGGGACCTGCGCCCGTTCACACGTGATGCCGACTTCCTCGTCGCAGTGCTGTCGCCAACACGCGCCTAGCGACGACGTCGATCGTCAAGATCATCCCGTCAAGGGCATCGCTGTGAGCTGAACTATCGGGTGTCGGCCCCTCTCCGGGCGGGCGGGGCATTGCCAGTTGCCGGTCACGAAGCAGCGGACCGAGCGGCATCCTTCCCCCACCCTTCCCAATCGCGACCAGGAATCGAACCCCGATGGCGCTAACGGTTCGACTAATGATCGTTTGACGGTCACGTCTCACCGCAGCTCACACTATATTTCTTGGTGCCCCCGGGAGGATTCGAACCTCCGACCTGCGATTTAGGAATGAGCGCGAGTGGGTCTCAGCGAGTCACCTTGAATCGCATCTGACCTGCTCAGCTTCTGTCTTCTCCTCGTCTGATCTCGTTGAACATCATGCAGTAGCGCGTGGTGGATGGACAAGTGGATGGACAACT
>MTKZ01000050.1_pt1 | contig 21206 bp, 23 predicted proteins | sample 1042781 | NCBI WGS metagenome assembly MTKZ01 (sample SAMN06212207, study PRJNA360539) | anaerobic digester metagenome | biome: Wastewater treatment plant; material: sludge; isolation source: anaerobic digester fed with sludge from wastewater treatment plant | place: Denmark: WWTP Viborg ... | reverse complement strand
GCCTGTCTGTGACATCGTCCATCCTCACCGACTGCCAAGCCGATGCCATCATTCTGTCATAGATATGCACAGGAATCAACAGGTTTGCATAGGTTTTTGCATCTTGCGGTTCTGTCATTTATCAGGTAGCGTGTGAATGAGCACCCAATCCGCAGGCAGGGTAAGGAGCAAGGCAGTGTGGGGCTGGCTTCGTCTTGTTGTAACGGTCGTTGGCGTCGTCCTGCTGGTAGCGTGCGAATCGGCCGTAACGCCAACCAGCACACATTCTCCCGAGGTCAAACGCTCGCCGACCTCTGCCCCGCGATCAGCGCCGTCGGTGACCGCGTCGCCCCAGCCAACTCGCCAGCCAGTAGCAACCAGAACGCCGCGTGCGCCCGCCAACACCCCGGCGCGGAGTCCGGCTCCTACCCCGACGCAGAAGCCTGCGCCGGTTGCGACGCAGAAGCCAGCCGGGAACTGCGACCCGGCCTACCCAGATGTTTGCATCCCGCCACCACCGCCCGATCTCAGCTGCAAGGACATTCCTTACCGCCGGTTTCGCGTTCTGCCGCCAGACCCGCACGGCTTCGACCGCGATGGCGACGGGATAGGCTGCGAGAGCAAGTAGCACGTGAGCAGCCCCGCCCGGTAAGGACGAGGCTGCTGTGGAGAGGGAGTGAACCCGCCCGTTGACGCTCTCGCGCTGGCCAGCGCTATGGTACATGCCGGCCATCGGGCGCTTGGCGGTCTATCCGCCCATCATCGTCTTGCCACCGGAGTACAGCCCGGCAGCCATCACGAGCCGCGCACAGCCCGCATATAGATCCCACGCGCCATCACGTTGACGCTCACGACGCCCACGATCAGCGCAACCCACGTGTCCCGCGCATACCAGTCCGCGTCCGTCGAGACGAGCAGGATCGTCACGGCTGCCAGTGACACCAGCGTCACGGCAACCTCGGCCCGCTGCCCCGTCAGTGCCGGCCAGTACGCCTTGACCAGATCGACCATCAGCATGACCAGCACGCTGATCGAGACTGTGCCGAACGCCCCAGCCGCGATGCTGAGGCTATCGACGCTCGTCAGACTGCCCATCGCACCCTCCATCTGTGAAACGTCAGCCGCGCCAGCTCGATCTCCGACAGCATCCCCGCGCCCTCCTCGGTCGGCAGATAGTGCCAGCCCGGCCACTCGATACGCCGTGCGTCCAGCCCGGCCTGCCAGAGCGCCCACTTCCAGTCGTTCAGCCCACGCCACTCCGCCGGGGTGCAGCCCCCTTGCGGTGTCGGGATGCGTTCGTCCCATGGAGCCGCCGGGATGATCCCGCGTCGTATCGCCGCCGTCATGCTGAGGCCTCCTTCCGAGCCAGCGCTTCCGCACCCAGCCGCCTGAGCAGCACCCGGTACGGCTCGTCGTTCTCCGGGTGGTACTCGAATACCGCCCGCTCGAAATACTGCACCGTCTGCCCGTCCTCAGCGATCTCGTCGGTCAGCGGGAACCCGAAGATCGGCAGCCCGCCGTTGTGCTCCCAGAACCACAAGAACCCCCCGCCGATGCCATGCCCGGCCTCGGGGAACTCCCGGTAGTCGCCGGCTGGCGGAACGGGCGGCGCAGTGGCCAGACTCGCCACGAACTCAGTCCAGCCCGAGCGCCGCAGTTGCGTTGGGCAGTCCTTGCCGCTCCAGTGGTTATGCTGAACGACGCGCTCGACCGGGATGCCGTGTCGAGCCATGAGCCGTCGCACGAGCCATGCGGCATTCTCGCGAGTCGCCTGCATGTTGCCGTCGCTGTTGACGCAGAGCTCGATTCCAATCGACTGCATGTTTCCGACGCCGTTCGCGCCATCGCCAGCGTGCCAGCCGGCCCGATCATCCGTGAGGTGCTGCACGACCTGATGATCATCGACCGTGTAGTGCCAGGACGGCTCGCCTGCCCCCGAGGCCGCGAGATTGAGCAGCCACTTGCCGTGCATCACTGCGTCTGCGCCCCTGGTTGGGTTCGCCGTCTCGTGGATCGTGATGTACTGGGCTGCCACGAGCGGCTTGCGTGGCGTGTTGGACGCGCTGGCTGGCAACAACATCTGGACGATGGGTACGTCAGCCATCGGCTGCTGCTCCTTCCATGGCCCGTCGTTGGCGAACGACACCAGCCTGTTGGCTAACGATGCGATCATGTCCGAGTACGTAAGGCCTGGGAATGCCCAACGACCATTAAGATCGCGCCAGCGCTTTGCAATGCCCACCCAGCCAGCCTTGCGCACCGCGTCGTACCGTGGGTCGTCAGTCCGCCACGGCCCCTCCCCGACGGCGTAGACCAGCAGATGCGCGACGTGCGCCCGGACACCAGCGGCCACGGTCGGGAACCTGATCGCCTGATCCGGGTCGGAATTGATCGCTCCGATCCCTCCCGGGTTATTGCGCTCCCGCGCGTAGACCGACTCCCAGCCGGCCGTCTCATGGCAAATTTGCCCGGCCACCATGTCCCAGTTGACCATCATGCCGGTGTATCGCTGGCACTCATCCAGGATGGCCTGCCCGAGGCCGGCCGGCGGTGGCACGTACTGGCCCTTCGGCCCGAACGTCGGCGCGTAGCGCTTCCCCTGCTCGGCGAACCACGCCTGCACGGCCTCCGCGCTCGCCGTCCCGCGCCCCAGAATCGACGTGTCTGCTGTGTAGGTCATGCTCAGTCCTCTTTCCACTCACGCCGCGTCAATGTCCCGATGATCCACAGCCGGTCGCGCCGATTCAGCACGGCCTTCGCAGCGAGAAGCCCCTGGGTCGTCAGCAGGCCGATGGTGATGATGGCTGACAACGGCGTCACGGGTCGGTCGATGTTCGCCGGCGGCGTTGCCATCGCAACGACTGCGATCAGGATGAACAGGAGCTGGATTAGCGAGCGCAGCGTCTCGTCGCGCGCGCTACCCCATGCAATGCGCTCTCGCACCATGCGGTTTCGCCACTCAACATCGTTGCTCCTCTGCCGGCGGTCTGGCCCTTCGCGGTGCGGGACTGCCTGCTGCCAACGCAGATCGGCCAACGAGTCGTTAAGCGCCCAGACGTTGACCGAGAACCCGATCACCCCGGTCGCGAACCAGATCATCTCCAGGATCGTGGCGTTCCCGATCACGATCATCGGTGGACACTCCTCGCGTCACGGCGGCGATGATGCCGACTGGTGATGACCTCTTCGCGCAACGCCAGCATCTCCCGACGCGCTTCAATGTCCTGGATGCGTGCTTCGAACGCATGCCGCGCGTCATAATCAATGTCCGCCGGTGTATGTGTGCGGCGTAGCCAGTGACAGAAACGGCTAATCGCGCTCATGTGAGGCTCGTCGCTCGGCGACGCGGATGGGGGTCTCCGCGATGCCTGCGGCCCGGTTTGCGGCTTCTCTCCAATAGTCGCGGTCACGGCGTAGCTCCTCGTGTTCCCGACCCAACACCCACCACCCGCGCAGCAGCCCGCCGATGAACCCCAGCAGCGCCGCGACGATCGGCCCCTCTTTGCCAAGATCGGCCCAGTAGTTGCCAGTATCCATGTGAGCCTCTGCCCCAGCCGTTACGCCGCGTCGGCATCTTCATGCTGCCCACCATCGCCGGCCGTCTCTCGTGCGTCCAACGCGATCTGTGCGGGTGATCGCGTTACCTCGATAGCCACGACACCCCGCATGTCGAGGTACTGGATCGTGCGCTCCCAGCCGTCCGGCGGGGTGTAGTGCAGCGTTGGCGGCAACTGGTTGCCGTGATCGTCCCCTCCGCCCGGCGTAATCTCGTACCCGGAGCAGGCAAGGTCGATAACCGAACCCGTGACGAGGTGCAGATGCAGCGTGTACGGCGCAGGCATCAGTGCTTCTCCTTCGTCTCTAACTTGATCTTGGCCCCCCGGCCAGACTCCGCGCGGCGCGCTACTTCGGCGGACTCTGCCCTGATTTCGGATACCGCGCGCGTTCTGCCGACGCCATCAACGTGCCGAGCGCGACCAAACATCGCCTTGACGGCTGCGGGCGGCGCGGGCGGTGGGGCTACCATCCGTTCGACTTCAGGCCGGCGGCGGTTCAGCGCTTCGTCCAGCATCGCCGCCGTGACATGCGTCGCGTCCATCGCAGGCAGGATGATCTGATCGACCAGCACCGGCGTGATCGTCAGTAACTCGTCCTCCGGGTCGCGGTCGTACCAGTACAGGTCAACAATGACCCCGCCCCCACCAGCCGTATCTCGTAAGCCCTTCACAATGCAGTACATCACCGTCTCCTAATGCTTTGAACGATACCGCTTTCAGTAATACGATTATGCGCGAAACCAGTCCTCCATTGGCCTCCTCATCCTACGGGGACGACCGAAGTTGTTGACGCCATCAATCGCACGCTGACTTCGGCGTCCATCAGCTCCACCGCGCTAATCTCGATAGTGTTGGTCTGCCGGAGTGGCTGGCCCTGTCCATCGACCAGGTACTGGGTGATGTCCACCGTAAAGTCCGAGTCCCACGGCCCCCCGAGCGCCGTCGTTCTATCGGCCCCGTTGATCTCGATTGTCATCTGTGGGGCGGTCGGGTTTGGCCCCTGATAGACGCCGTAAATCAGCGCGTGGGTGTGGTCAGACACTGTGTGCGTGTGATTGCTCACAGTGTGTGTGTGGCTGGGCACCGTGTGGGTGTGGTCTCCGCCCGCTGCAGCAGTCTGGCCTGACACTGAGTGCGTGTGATTCAGGACACCGTGCCTGTGGGTGGATTCGGACTCGGACGCAAACGCATCGACGCCGTGCGTATGGTTCGATGCGTTGAACGTCCAGAACACCCCCGATCCGTTCTCAACGCCATTCCTCGCCACGTACAGCCCGTAGTTCATCGACGACCACTGGTCGGCCGCGAGCATGACCTGCTGCCTGTAGCCGGGGGTAGCCCATGCCGAGGTTGTCCCGTACTGGCCGATCTGATGGTGGTGCTCGCCGTTCGGGAGCGTCGTCTTCCCGGTGACGCTATGAGTGTGTGCGGAACCAGAATCGGACGTGTGGCCGCCGCCGGACGGCGTCGTCGTGCTCGATACTGCATGTGTGTGAGTCCCGCTCGATGACGATGTGACGCCACCCCCGGACGAGGTTGTCTGCCCGCCACCGGAACTTGCGGTCTGCCCGCCGCCGGCCGCCGCGCTGGTGACGTTGCTCTTGACCCGGCGCTTCCTCACACGCAGCGTCGCTCGATGCAGCCATGTCACGTCCCCGTCCAACGCAACCGGGAAGCGCACGCTCTTGCCGGCGGCAATCGACTCAACATACGGCCCGTGCGTCTCGACGTAGGTAAACGGTCGCGCGGCAGTCTTGATTGCCCACAGATCCTCCAGCGCCTTGGCGATCACCTCGGCGTCGGACGGCGTCGCCCGATCGACAGACGAAACGCTCAGCGTCCAGCGGTCGGAGCCGTCCTCGTTGAACTCGCGCTTGTACCCCAACAGCCAGACGTCACGGTCGATATCACGCCAGACTCGCCGGCCGTGCTGATCCCCGACAACGCCTCGGTAGGTCAAACGCACCTTATCGCCAACACGCACACGCACCTGCCCGGCGACGATATGACGCAGCCCCAGTACGTCCACCTGATACGACTCCTGGACGGCACTATGCCAGCCTAGCCACGCCGCGCCGGTGGCGTAAAGCGCGTTGGCGGCGTCCCGGATTTCCGCCGGGCTGTTCGATAGCGGCACGATATCCTTCGCGGTGACGACCTTCGTTCTCGCCCCGTGCGCCGCGACGCTGGTCGCGTCTTCGATGTGCCAGTACGGCTCGCCGCCCGGCCCCGTCGCCTGCTGGATTGTGTACGGGGCCACTCGGTCGCTGTACTGGAGCGTCAGGCGGTTGACGCCCTCGCCGCCGCCGACCGGGATGATCCGGTTCCACAACTCGTCCTGTCGGTCGGTGATCTGAATACGCGCAATCGGCAGGACGCTCATGTCGCCCACTGGGCGGACGTGCTCGACGTTGCGCAACACAAGCCCGGAGGACGCGCCGAACGGCCCCACATCGACCGCACGCGACAGGTTGCGCTCCCGAAGATGCCAGCCGAAGAGCTCGGCTGAGTGAGCCAGCGCTTGCCATATGCTGGCTCCGTCGTACTGTGCGGTCACGTTGCGTGCATCGGCCGCGACCGACTGCGCCGTCCAGCCGCTGCCAGACAGCAGGTCGCTGACGACGCTGGACATCGGCACGTTCCCGTAAGCGCGGCCTAGTAGCGTGTTCTCGTGAACAAGCTCCCGCGCCAGCGAGTCCCCCGAGATCGTCAGGACATGGTTGCCGTCCGGGGTGATGACCGTCTCGCGTGCTCCAATAACACCCCGGAAGAGCAGCCCTTCGCCGTCACGGTAGAGCCTGACGCGTGCTCCATCAATTGCGCCAACGGCTGCCGGGTCGTGGGCCGGCACAGCCAGGGTGAACGTGCCGACCTCATCCAGTGACGCGGCGTAATCCCCGCCCAGGATCGTCCACAACGGCCCGGAGCTGAGCGGCACGTCGGAAGCGTCGAACAGGTCGGCGCGTAAGCGGTATCCACCGGGAGTAACGTACTCCTGGAACGCCGCTGCAACTTCCGCATGGCCTGCAATCGACGCCGTGAAGTCAGAGCGGAACGACACCTCGACTGTAGTGGTCGCCGTGCCCGCTATCCCGACGGCCAGTTCCGGCACAATCGCCAGCCAGGCGCTTGCCTCGCTTGCGCCGGTCGCAGTCACAGCAAAGCCCGCCGTAGAGCGAAGCAGAGCATCGACGCCGGCCGCGCCGTTCACCTCGGTAGTAAGCAGCGGCGTTGTTCTGAGCACCGCGTTGGCCGTGCCCCACGCCAGCGCGTCGGCATTGATGAACGCGGCTGGGAGAAGTCGCGCCCCAACCCAGCCGCCGGCATAGATCGTGGCAGAAATGCCCGTCGCAGCGGACATGCCCACTTCGGCCGCCGCGCTGCCGTCAATGCCGGCGGCAATAAGCCGGGCTGCGGTGAGGTTAGCGGCAACGACTGCCGCGCCGTCCATACCCGCGACAATCCGGCGCGCGGCCTTGAGCGTGACTGCCGCGGCTCCGGCCCCGGCAGGATCGACGGTGATCTCTTTCGCGACCTTCAGGAGCGCCGTGACGGTGACGCTCTTTTCCGACCAGTTGCCTGCGCCGTCGCGTGTGCGGATGTAGCGCGTGTTACTGCCGTTTGCCAGCCCGCTATCCGAGAGTGTCGGTGTCGTGACTCCCGTGCCGCTCGTGCAGTTCGTTGGGCCGGTGAGCTTTGTCCCGGAGCCCCCCGAGCCTGTCCAGACCTCGTAGCGCATTTGCGACGCGCCGGTCGAGGTGGCGTCGGCCGGAGTGAACGAAAGTGTGTACTCCTTGGTGTTGGTAACCGGGTTCGGGCTGTGGCTGATGCTTGTGGGGTCGGTCGGGGCGCTCGTGTCTCGGTAGAGCGTGAACGAGCTGCTTGTGACTGTCCCGCCCACTCCGTCGTCGAGCGTGAGCGTCAGGCTGTTCGAGCCGTCAGCCAGATTCGAGTCGTTGTAGGCGATGCTGACCGACTGCGCCCCGGTTGAGACGGTGCCCGACTTGACGGTCGAGCCGCTCTTCTTGACTGTGTACGACAGCGACGATTGCTCGTCGTCGGCGCTGGTGAACGAGACCGACGCGGGGGTGTTGTTTGCTCCGATGTGGGAATAGCCGGAGTTGTGGTTGACACTGGGCTGGGTGGTGAATCGAGGGTCGGTGTTCTCGGTGTAGTAGATCGTCACCGACACGTAGTCGATGGAGGCGGTGCGGGCGCTTGATGTGTGTTTGTTATAGACCTGTAATGTCAAGTCCCACGACGAGTTGAAGTCCGACGCCGCCCACGAGCCGCCCCAGAGAGACGACGCCCCGCCGACCGAGTAATTGACATCAGCGCTCGTCCAGAGGCTGCTGTTCGTCTGCCGCGACCCCTTCGGGAGCGTGACCCCGCCGCCGGTGTCCAGAGACAACCAGCCCGTGCTGCTACCCGCGCCCTCGACGATGACCTCGATGCCATCAATCGTCGAGCCGCTCGGGATCGACGCCGACGCAAACGACACCGTCAGCGTGGAGCCGACAGAGAGTGCTGACGATGAATTAGTGGCCTTGCTATTGTCGGACGCCGTGACGCGACCGCTGTTCGTCCAGCCGCTGCCACCGGACGGCGAGACTGTCTTGCTAGCCACGTCCTGCTACCCTTCGCGCGGCACGGCGAGGCTGGGGCAACAACACCTCAGCCTCCGCGCCGCGCATAGACAACGCCCGCCCGTGCGCCACTACTAGTCCTCGGTCACTGTCAGCGAACCAGACCGGATCACCGGCGGCGTCTGTGTCGTCGAGACCGCGACTGAGCCAACGTCGGAATCGTAGTACAGCATGTTCCCGGCAGAGGATGCGTCGCAGAACGCGACCGCCACAACCGTGCTCGTGCCGGCCTGCACTTCGGGCCACGTAATGTCGGCGCTGTTCGTCATCGACCCACCGGACGCAGCGTTCAGATCGGCGGCGTTAACCTTCACCCGCGCATAGCCGGTGTAGGTGGCCTCAGTGATCGTTGATCCAGTTGATGATTTCGACGGCGCAACCGTGCAAAGCGCCGCATAGACGTTCGAGGGCATCGTGTACGCCGACCGCCCCATGTTATGGTCGATCGTCTTATTGCAGAGCCAATTGCTTTTGGGCAAGGGATTGTCCTCTCACGTATAATACTTAGGCATCACTAGGAGGCAATGCCATGACAGCCAATGGAGCGCGTGTTGAACGAGTCTGCGAACGGTGCGGTAGCGCGTTTCTCGCGTGGCCTGCCCGTATTCGGCAGGGCAAGGCTCGATACTGTTCCGCGAAGTGCCGCGCAAGAACTGTCGGGGAAATGAATCGTGGACGTCGCCGCAATGCTGTGCTGCTGGTTTGTGATCAATGCGGCGAGGAATTCACCGTCCCGGCGTCGGTTGCCGAGCGCGGGCGTCGATTCTGCTCGCGCCCCTGTGCTGATGCAGGGAGTGCCACGGCCAATTACATCGGTGTCAACGGGTATGTCTATCGAACCGTTCGCGGACGAGGGCAGGTGCTGGAACATCGGATTGTGATGGAACATCATCTGGGACGGCCGCTGGAATCGAGGGAGCATGTCCATCACGTCAATGGCGACAAGACCGACAACCGGATTGAGAACCTGATCATTCTCGACGCAAGTACGCACCAGAGTCTTCACTGGGACCGGCAAGGCCGATGGTCGCGGCATCATGACGCTTGCATCGAATGCGGCACAACGACGATCCCGTTCCTTGCAAAGGGCATGTGCCGGACGTGCTATCAGCGCCACTACAGCCGGAAGACTCGTGGCAGTGATCTCGCGTCCAGGCTGTGACCTGATCTTCGGCACGATCTGACTCTTTCGCTTACTCTTGGGCATGTCCCGTGTCCTCCTATTCGAACGGCGCGAAAAAGCGCACCGTCGCGGTCATGTTCGGCGTCCCATCGGACGTGAACTCGATGTAATTGCTCCCCGGCACGAGCGTCATCAGGCCGGCCTGCGTCGCGCCCAGCGATAGTGCCCCCTGGGCGCTTATCCAGGTTGTCCCGCCGTCGGTGGATCGCTCAACTGCGGCCCGGCCCGTCTCTACTCGCAGCCGATGATTTGCCGCTGCGCCGGTCAGCGCGAACGAGAGCCATTCGCCGGTGGTGGTGTTCTGGATGGCTGGGTTGGTGTAGCCGTTCGTCCCGCCCGACGCCAGTTGCAGAACGAGGTCACGCGCATCAGCCGTCCCGGCGTTGACGACCTCCATGACAGCCGGAGACGCGCCAATAGGCAGCGTGACGATGGTCTCGGTCTCTGCCAGCCAGTCTGACAGCCGGACAAACTCGACGCTGACCGGCACAAACTCCCGATCACGCACTCCATAGGTGATGTCCGGCATCGCCACGGCTTGCGCGTACGCCCAACGCCGCGTGATCGCCTCGTAGCCTTCAACCACCGACCACAGACGGCCAACGCCGTAGCGGCGGATTGCGGCCTTCAGCTCATCGGCCTGCTGGTCAACGCTGGCGTCATCGTCGTGCCGCAAGAGAAACCGAACGCGCTCCCGGCCCGGCCTCTTGGGCATCGGCCCTCCGCCCAGCAGGTTGATGGCGTAGTCCGCGCCGATGACGGACGCAAGTGGAGCCACAAGCGGCTGAGATGGCGTCCATTCGTGGGCCAGCCGTGAGAAGGCCACGATGTCGCTCCCGTCGGCGCGGCTGAACCCCTGCATCCACTGACGCTTCGGCACGACGCTCATGTGGCCAACCCCTTCCGGCGGATTGCCGCCCGGATGCCCCAGCCGACATCCTCGACCGACCGCTCGGCGTCGCCACGGTCGCGGGCGTTGATTGTCACCGGCGAGTTGAAGTTGATCGCGATATCGTCCCCGCCAGCCTGGTATGCCGTCATATCAGCGCTGAACGATCCGAGCGGCAACCGATCAAGTCGCACCCATTCTGGAGACCGCAACATCTCGGCAACGAGCGCCTTTGCCACAATCCCCGCGCCAGCGTCCTCCAGTGGGATGACCGCCTCGAAGCCGGCCTCGCCCACACGCGCTGCAATCTCGCGGGTGACCACGCCGCCTGCGGCAAGTGGCGGCAGGTCGATGCCCTTCGCGGCGCGTGTGATCGTGCTCTCCGTCCCGACCGGCGGCGGGTTCCATTTTGGGGACGGGTCGCCATAATTCCCCGTCCCCTGCCCACCGCTGGCCGGCGGCTGATTGGTTGTGGTCGCGCCAGTGTTTGGCGCGGTCGTTGCCCCGGTTGCCCCGCCCGGCACGCTCGGTAGCGCGGCCGGCTGAACCGCCTGAATCGTGGCGTTCGCTGCCTGAATGAGCGCCGCGATTTCCTCGACCGCCGACAGAAAACGCAACGCGTCCTGCACACCCTGGGTGCTGGCCAGTTCCGCAACCCGCTGCACCAGGTCGATGACGATCTCCCACGACGACAGGAACGCGTCGGCGTGCTGCTGCGTCACCCGGCTGTGATCGACCATCGCCTTGAACGCGTCGGCGGCAGTCTTGACCAGCCCGAGCAGTTGCCCGGCGACACTGGCAAACGCGCCAAGCGACTCCAGCGCGTCGGTCGAGTAGTTGCGCGCAATCTGCCGCAGCATGTCGAGGATGTAGTCAGCAACGCCGGTCATCTCCCACGCCAACTGCCGCAGATTCTCGCGGGTGGAGGGGTCGAGATCGCCATAGAGCAAGATCGCCTTCAACGCCTCGCCGGCCGTGGCCATGACCTGTAGCCCGTCGTTCGCGCCCTTCGAGAACGCGCTCACTGCCTCCAGCCCGGCAGTGTTCCAGTGCGCCGCAACCGTCCCGATCTGCTGGATGATGAGATCAATCAGCGCAACCATGCTGGCTGCGATGCCGACCAGATCGCGGTTACCGGTCTGGATCGTCGAGAACATCAAGATCGCCTCAAGCGCGTCCCCGGCTTTGCCCATCGTGTCCATCGCCGCGCTGGCCGCGCCCGAGTACTCAGACACCGCTGCCAGTCCGGCGGACGAGAACATCGACGCGGAGAGTTGCATCTGCCGCACAACGTACTCGGTCAGCTCGACCATCCGGGCTGCCTGCGTGTACAGGTCAACGCCGCCCTTGGCCAGCGACGCGAAATCGAAGATCGCCTCCACCGCCGATACGACACTACTCATCAGTGCCAGCGCCGCCGTTGCCGCCGTCAGGTACGCCTGAAGATGCTCCAGCCCGCCGGTCGAGAAGAGCGCCGCCGAATCCCCAAGGGACGCGACGATATGCTCGGTCAGGAACTTCACCTGCGACGCTGCGTCGTTCGCAACGATGAAGTCAGCCTGCGCCAGCAACCCGAGCGAGCCAAGCGCCGTCGCCGCTTCGGTCATCAGCGCAAGGCCGGCCGTCGCGGCTTCTGCATACGCTCGCGCTCGTTCGACAAAACCGCCGCCACGTGTTGCCGCAATGTAGTCGGCGCTATCGCCGATGCTCAGGACAATGTGCTCGGTCAGGAACTTCACCTGCGACGCTGCATCCTGGGCGCGCCCGAGATCGCCCGACAGGCCCGAAAGTGTCGCCATCAGCGCCGCGCCACGCTCCATTAGGTCGATGCCTTTTTCGGACGCGTCAGCGTAAGCGGTTGCCGCCTCAGTAAACGACGCGCCGCGCTCTGCATCGAGGTAACGTGCACTGTCCCCGATAGATAGCATCACGTGCTCAGTCAGGAACTTGACCTGCGACGCCGCGTCCTTCGCTCGGCCCAGATCACTGGCAACGCCGTCTAACGCGGCTAGCAAATCGACGCCGGACTGCATCAGGTCAACGCCCTTGCCGGCGGCGTCTGCGTACTCGCCAGCCCGCGACAGGAAGCCCTCAGGGCGGCTGGCGTCAATCAACGCCACCGAGTCGCCGGCGGACAGGACAATGTGCTCGGTCAGCGTTGCGAGGTCGGTCGCAGCCTGCACCGCGTGCTGGAGGCTGGCGTTGCTGGCGTCTAACGCGCCGATCAGATCCAACGCCTGCTGGAAGAGCTCGAACGCGCTCTTCGCCGCGTCCATGTAGCCCTTGGCAGCGGTAAGCATGCCGTCCTCAAACTGGCCGGCGGACTCGCTCACAATGTCAACAACGAACGCAGCGAAATCGTTCAGCTCCCTCAGGAACGTCTCACCCTGGAATCGCCGGGCGTCCACCATCCCGAGCACAACGCCTTCGCTGGCCGCCTCGCTTGCGTCAACGGCCGCAGCGGTGATCGCCGGAGTTGAACCCGTAATCCCGGCCGCATAGCCCGCACCAAGCGACATACCAAGTGGCTGGCCGTCGATGCCCAACGCCCCACGGATTGTCCCGACCCCGGTCTGGACTGCCGGTAGCGTGTCGTCTGCGAACCCTTCGGTGATGTAGCCCCAGTCCGGGGTGAACGCCAGCGGCCCCCACTTTGCCGGGGAGTGCGGGATCAGGCCCGCAACACGAACCATCCCGGCTTCGATTGCCGTGTAGTTCAGCTCGGCATAGATCGTGAAGTTCTTCGGCAGGTTGTCAACCGCCGTCTGCACCGCGCCAATGGCTTCCAGCGCCTGCGAGTTCTCTGCCGCTAGCACGCCGACATAGTTGCCGTTGGCGAACGCCCGCGCCGCATCGGTGGCTGCGCCGCTCTTCGTCTTCGCGTCGCTCGGGTCGGCTGCCAGCGCCGCCTCGTACGTGCCACCGGCATACTCGGCGGCCTTGTCGGCGGCGTCCTTCGTGGCGTCAATCGCGCCGCCAGTGTCGGCCTCCAGCGTCGCTTTGTACTCAGCGTCCGCAAACTCCTGCGCGGAATCCTTCGCCTCTTGCGTGCCAGTCTCCGCGTCCTCAGCCTTGACGCCAAGCACCGCCTCAGCCTGCGTCTGGTCGAAGATGCCCAGCTGCACAAGCAGGTTGACAATCTTCTCGATTGTCGTGTCCATCGACTTGGCGAGATTCCCGAGCGTATCGGCCATCGTTAGCCCGGCAGCGCTGGCCGGGTCGTACTGCGCCGTTAGCGCCGCCAGCGCCAGCCGGTACTCGCTGGAGTTCTTGTCCGCGTACTTGCTGTTGAGGTCGTCGAGCTTCTGGGTGTACTCGGCCGTCTTGACCGTCGCGTCAACGTAGGCGTTGCCCTCGTCCAGCGCCCCGCCAGTCGCCCGCTCCTGGAGCCAGACGAGCTTTGCCTTGGACTCGTTGTACTGATCGGTCGTGATCCTGCCGTCGGCGAGCTGCTGGTCAAGGATGTCGATGGCCGTGCCGGCTTGCTTGCCCTTCGACTCCCACTCGCTCATGCGGTTGCCAGCTTCGGCGGCTGCCTGCCCGAGGTTCTTGTACGCCTCAATGACCGGATCGAGCGCCTTGCCAAACTCGCCGGCGCGTGCGGTTCCTGCCTCGACGATCCGGGTTAGCGTGTCAATGTATCCCTGGATGCCTGCAATGGCCTGCGGGTCTGGCTCTGGCGCGGCGAGAGCCTCGGCGAGCGCCACCCGCGCCTTCTGCATCTCCGTCTCGGCGGTGGCGCGGAAGTCGCTGAACCGTATCTGGCCGTTCGCGACGAACGCGTCGATAGCCCCGCCCGCCGTCGTCATGCCACTCGACACGGCCTGCGATACGAGCGTGAACGCCGCGCCAACGTCGCCGCCCATGCCGGCCATTGCCGTGCCCAGCGCTGTCGTTCGAGCAACAAGCGCCGCAGACTCCGCCTGCGTGTAGTAGAGGCCTTCCCCGAACGCGGTGTAGTCGTCGCTGGCTTCCTGTGCCGCCTTCCCAGCGAACTTGACGCCCGAGGCCAGTAGCCCGACCATGTCGATGTACTTCTGGAGGCTAACGGATCGCGCCCCGGCCTCGGCGTCCCAGACGTTGATGTAACCCGCCTCAAGGTCTTTCAACGTCACGTTCTTGCCAACTTCGGCGGACGCCTCTGCAAGGACGGTTTCGAGCGCCTCCTGAAGTTTCGTCCGGCTGAGCTGCATCGACCGGTCGCTCATGTTCCAGACGACGGTCGCTTCGTTCGACCGAATCTTCGTCGAACGCGAGTTCAGCCACTCGTTGAACTCGGCTTCGTCCTTGGATCGGCCCTTCTGCGCTTCGTCATAGGCCTTGTTCTGCCCGGCAACCCAGTCTGCCCACGCCGCGCGCGACTCCTTCGCCGCGCTGGTGACTGCGCCAGTTGCTCTCGCAGTCTCTTCTTGCGTGCTGTCCGCCCAGACCTTCATCGAGTCCTGAGCAGCCTTGACGGCCCCACCGAAGTCGCCGGCAAGCACCAGCGCAATGGCCTTCCCGCCCAACGCGATGGACTCGACCGCCTTCTTGATGAGATCGGACAGCCCCGAGAACCACTCCTTGACCGAATCGAAGATGAACTTGCCGCCCTCGAACGCAGACTTCAGCAGGCCCCAGGCCGCCGATAGCGCCCCAGTGTGCGCCTCCAGCGCTACTAGCAGCGCAATCAGCGCCGCCCCGCCAGCAACAACGAGCAGTACCGGCGTGCTGATTGCTCCGATTGCAACGGCCAGCATCCCGAACACAACCAGCAGCGGCCCAGCGACAGCCAGCAGTCCAACCAGCACCACGCCGAACGTCTTGACCGGGCCGGGTAGCGCGTTGAACGCCGGCACGACGCTCCCCGAAATGAAGCCGGTCAGCGTCTGGAGCCCGCTAACAACCTGGTTCAGCATCGGCAAGAGCGTCGCCCCGAGACTGATGCCCACCTCGACGAGGTTATTCTTCAGGATCTGGAGCTGTGACGCGGTGGTCTTGTAGCGTTCACTGGCCTCGTGGGTCAACGCCGTGTTCTCGACCCACGCTTCGGAGCCGAGCTTGATCGCGTCACTGAAGAGCGTTCCCGCGCCGGCAGCACGTAGCAGCGCATCGCGAACGCGGATTTCGGACAAGCCCAGCTCGTCCAGCACGCCGAACACGTCGCCGCCGGCCGCCTGAATGCCGCCCAGACCCTCGATGAACGAGATGATCGCTCCGGCGGCGTCCTCCTTGAACGCACGCTGGAACTCAGCGCCTGTCATCCCGGCGACCGTCGCGAACGTCTCCAGCTTCGCCCCGCCGGCAGACACTTCGGAGGCCATGTCGATCATGACGCGACTGATCGCCGAGCCGCCGGCCTGCGCCTCAACGCCGACCGACGATAGCGCCGCCGCAAAGCCCATGATCTGCGGCTCGGTCATCCCGACGGTGTGACCAGCGCCCGCAATCCGCAGGCCCATCTCGACAATCTCGGACTCGGTGGTGGCGAAGTTGTTACCGAGCGCCACAACGACGCTACCCAACCGTCCGAACTCCGTCTGCGGCATCTGCGTGATGTTGGCCAGCCGGGCTAATGAGGTGGCAGCCTGCTCAGCGCTCATGTTCGTCGAGACGCCGAGATCAACCATTGTGCGAGTGAAGCCAAGGATGTTTGGCGTCTCAACGCCCAGCTGCCCGGCGGCTTCCGCAACAGACGCAATCGACGCCGCCGATGCCGGCACCTCAAGCGCCATCTGCCGGATGCCCGCCGAGAGCGCCGCGAACTCCGGTTCGGTCGCGTTGACTGTCTTGCGGACTCCAGCGAAGGCCGACTCGTAGTCGATCCCGACCTTCACCGCTGCCGCGCCAAGCGCCAACGCCCCGGCTGAGACGATCGTCATCGACCGGCCGGTTTCCATCATTGTCTGGCCAGCCGAGACGAACGAGCCGCGCATGCCCTCCACGCGCTGCTTCGCGCCCTCGATACCCGCCTTCAGCTGGTCATCATCAACTCGCAGCTCAAGGACGGCCGTGCCGAGTAGCGCCCCGGCACTCATCGGTCAGCGCCCAAACGGATATCAGCGTTGGCGATATTGTTCGTCACAAACGCACCTGACCTTCTTGCCAGAACCAGCGTCTCAGGTCGTCCGCGCCCCGTAGCACCGTTCGTCCGGCTGCCGCAGCCTCGTCAGCCACGATCCCGGCTTGCTCACGCATCTGGTCAACGAACGCACGATAGGTGGCATACGCGGCCTCGGCTGCCTTGTGACTCGACGCAGCAACCGCTGACCCCGCCCCGCCGGCAACGCGCCACACATGCGCCCACAGCAGCATCTCCTCGGCTTGCAGACGCGGGATCATCATCGTCAGCGCCCTCGTTAGCGGCTCAGGCTCGCCAAGCCACTGGGAGGGCCGTCCCCCGTAGAAGCGGCTGAGCCGGGCGAGGACTTCGCCAAGGTCAACCGGCTGGCCAGACGCCGAAGCCGAGCCGGGCCCACTGGCTCCGCCTCCGGCTCCGGAGGCGTCAGCTTCGGTAGCGCCGCCGTCTGGGTAAAAAGCTGGACGACCAGCGCAGCCAGCCGCCCATGTTCAGCCAATGACAGCCGATCAGCCACGTCGTTCGGCACGTCCGGCATCGCAATCCGCATGACCTGACGCAACGCCATTTCGTACACACGCACATCGTCGTCCGTGATCGCCGCCTCATCGGCCTGCTCGAACTCGACAATGCCCTGCAAGAGCGACGACAGCCGCTTGCGTTCGATTGTCGAGTACTCGGCCGGCTGGCGCAGCTCGTACACTCGCCGCTCATCCCCGACCGTGATCGCCACGGGCAAGCGGTCGGGGACAGCGATATCCAGCGTCAGTAGTGGGGTCTTGGTGGTCATAGTCTGGCCTCCCTCTCGTGATCACACAATCAATCGCACGCTATGGCTTACCCGGTGGCCGGGATGTACTTGCGTAGCGTCAGAATGCGGGCCGGCGACACAGAGTCGTCCGGCAGCGCAGTAATCTCGATGGGGACGCGTGCGGCAGTGTCACGCTGCCCGAGGGTGGACTGCAACGACGACGTCGCCAGCCCCTTCCAGGCAATCAGGCGGAACGGCTCGCCATCGTCCGGCTGCTGCGCGTCAACACCCCAGGTGTTGTAGGCGTCAACGACGTTACCTGTGACCGCATACTGGTCGTAGCCACGAGTGCTCGCGCCAGCAGCCACGGTCGAAACCGCGCCCTGACCAAGGCCAAGCTTGAGGTTGTTCGGGGTGAACTCGATCAGGTTCGAAGCGAGCGTCACGCTACGGCCAGTAATCGGCCGGAAGAGCGGGTCAAGCACCTGGTCGGCGGCAATCTCGCCCCGATCAATGCTCATGTTGAACGCGACACCCTCCTGGGTGTATCCAACACCGGCCCATACCGGCGTCTGGCCCGCGCCCTTTGTCCACACAGGGCCGAAGTCGCCCGCGCCGACCGTGTCAATCGGGAAGGCGTTCGTGGCATCGAACTCGGCAACGTACAGGTTCGCGATGCCAAACAGAACAGCGGTAGCGTCAGCCATGGAGATGCTCCTCTACGGATGCGGGCTAGCCGGGCCTCTCTGGCCACGGTTGCGCCCATTTCAGGATTCCTCAGTCGTCGGCTTTGCTTTTGCCCTGCGCTCCCTCCTGTCGTCCAGCGCCGGCGCGTCCTCTTCGAAAACGTGCCCACGCGCTTCGTAGAACGTGAGCTGCTCACCGGTCAGGCTGATCGTCGAGCCCCGACTTATCGGCGCGGTTCCTGGCGCGCCGATAGCCGAGACTGACGACGGGCCGTCCACCCATCGGTAGATCTTCACCTGGGCATCACCTCCTTCCAGCAATCTCACCGGGCCGTGGCCCGAGGTTAGCGCGCTGCCCGACTCGCACACGAATGCGGTCGTACAGCGCACGGGCTTGCGCCGTTGTGATCGGCTCAATCGCGCCGATCTCGTGCGCGTCGAGCGTCATCGTCCGGGCCGTCTCGCTATCCTGGGTGATCTGCTGGAATGCCGCATACACACCCCATGGCCCGTGATATGGCCGTTCGATGCCGGCCACCGTGAAGTGCGTCTCCACTCGCCCATTCTTCGACTTCCAGCCGTAGATGTTGCGAATCAGATACCAGCGGTCGAGCATTGCATCCTGCCGCACTCCCATTGCGCGCCGGGTCAACAACCCGTGCTCGTCCGTCTCGAACGCCAGCCGCAACTGCTCGTCAGTCAGCGCGCGCCAGACGTCCGGCTGGTCGGCCAGGATCGGCTGCATCACCGGGATCACTGTCATGCCGGCACGGCCTCTCTGAGCACTGTGAGCGCATACGGCGTCGCGACATACGGCCAGCCCTCACGCGGCGTCTGGAGACGGATGAACCCGGCTTCCATCGCAACTTCAGCAATCACGCAGTCCAACTGCCGGATGCGCGTCGAACGCCCCGGCGGCGTTAGAACGCCAGCAACAATCCGCGCGCCCCGCATCGCCTCGTATCCAGTCACGCCGTAAGTCATCACGTCCAGCCGAGCCGACAGGTACGGGCTACGGCCGATTGGGCCCCGGCCGCCGGCCGGGGAAACGATGATCCAGTTCTCAGGCATGTCGGCGGAATCCGGGATGTGCATCGCAATCCGTGCCGATGGCGCAAACGCCAGAACCGCAGACTGCGCCCTCAGGTGCGCGACAACGGCGGCCGCGTAGTCCGGCATCATCACGCTCATAGCTTCCCGATCCGATCCAGCAGCGTTGGGAAGAACGCATCAGCAGCAGGACGCAGATACGGTCGCGCCGCCATCCGGTAGGTGCCCATCTCCTGATAGATCGCATAGCCGATGTCGTATGAGCCGAACGAGCCGACGAGCGCGCCGCCCGTCTTCACGGCTGGCTTGAACGTGATTGAGTTCTTGAGCGCGCCTGTGTCAATTGGCGCGCTTCGCTGAGCTGATGCCGTTGCGTCGGACAGAACTGCGTCCATCGCTCGCGCGGTCTGCTCGTGAATCTGCGCAAGCAACTGATTGCCGTACCACGTCAGGCTCATCGTCCCGCCGACGCCAGTGGCCATTACGTCACCCCGTATTCTTCGAGCACAACGAGCATGTGTGTCGAACGCAACACGACGGCGTCAACCTTCATCGGCCGGACGTTCAGCTGCCTGCCCGTCAGGTCGATCACCGGCCCGATCTGGTCGCCCTCCAGGACGCCAGCGTTCTGCGCACAGATAAGCCCGTAGCGACGCTGCACGATGTCGATGCCTGCGCCCGGCACGTGCCCCAACACCGACCCGGCAATCGGGACAGGAAAGCGGCACGGGATCGTCGCCACCACCGGCCACGTCATCGCTGGCTCGTAGCCCGGCGCTGGCTCTGCCCCGGCCGATGCGCGCCGCACGGTTGCCGTGTCGGCCAGAAGCCCAGCCACGACGCCGCGAATCTCGGTGATCTCGTAGGCGCTTGGCGTGCTCACAGCTCGTCACCTGCCTGCCGCGCATCGAACGGTGACGACTGCCGCCACTCAGCACGTCCGACGGCGAGCGTGACGCCAGCCTCCATTGCAGCCCGCCGGGCTGTTCGGAGCGCAGCCAACGCCTGCTCCTGAATCTGGTTGCGGACGACGCGAACGCCGTCCGGCATTGTCACGTCATAGAGCGTTGTCGTCTGCTCGACGACCGCCTGCCAGAGCGCCACTCGCGCAGCAGCCCGGAGCGCCGCGATATCAGCCACATCGTCGGGCGCGGTGCCGCCAAGCGCGAAAAGCGCATCGTTGATGATCTCGTCATAGCTCGACGGAGCCGACCAGCCAAGCACCCCAGCCACCGATGGCCCGGCCACGGTATGAAGCCAGGCCGATAGCATCTCGCGTGTGTAACTGGTCGGAACCGTCAGCGTCATCGTCAGGAGCCCTTCTCGCCGGGCTCAGGGGTCTTGTCGCCGGCGTCGGCATCAGTGGTCTTTCTGGCCGCGACCTTCTTCAGCTCGGCAACGGGATTCCCTTCCGGGTCAACCCGCTGGCCGCCTACGATGTAGGTGATCGTCTCGTCCGCCATTAGCAGCCCTCCTCAGTTCGTTCGCCCGTCAGGCCTAGATGCCGCTCGGCATCGTGTAGGTCGTGCTACCAGTAACTGTGTCCAGCACTGCGCCATTGAGCCGGTTCCAGACGGACACGCCATAGCGATGCTCCCACTCGTGAGCCCGCAGCGGGTGGTTCTCGTCCTGCGCAACCAGCCGCAACGACTGCGCACCCAGCGCCACGGGCTGACGAAGAACGACCGGCGCTTCCACACCACGCACCCACGCGAACGGGTAGCCGGCTTTGATCCACGGCTTGACGATAATCTCCGCGCCGTTCAGCAGCCCGATAGCGCGGTCGTACAGGTTCTGGATGTCAAGCGGCGTTCGCGCAACAAGCGCTGCGCGCTGGTCTACCAGCCGGGCATCGACGTAGCCAGTGAACCCGGCAAACGCCTTGACCTTCGCCTCGTCGGCGCGATTGATGTAGACGACCGGCGAGCCGGTGTTGAAGTGCTCAACGACGTGTTCGATCAGCCGCTCGTAGTCAGCCTGGAGCGGCGTGTTTGCGGTCGTGATGCCAAGGTAGTGGGTATGGGTTGCGCCATCGAACGACACAGCACTGGGGCCGGTCGGGATTGGCTGGCTGTCCGCGTTGACCAGCGCCTTGATGCCCAGATCGAGACTGGGCATCTGCTGTGTGTCAGTGAAGGTGCTGTTAGTCGGCTTGTAGATCGCCCGGCAAATCTGCGCGTAGAGGTTGTCTTCGTCGGCGGTGGTGATCCCGTTCACCTGCCGCTGGAACTCGTCTGCGGTCATGTTCTCGAACGCAAAACGCGTCCACTGAACTGCCGCGCCCCAGCGGCGCAGCGGGAACCCGACGTTGTAGCCGGGGATCGCCGTCTTCTGGGCGCTCGGCTGGCCGAACTCGTCCAGCTCCTGCATGACAACGGCAGCCGTCCCGCCAAAGCGCCGCTGCCGG
>MTKZ01014546.1_pt1 | contig 21223 bp, 15 predicted proteins | sample 1042781 | NCBI WGS metagenome assembly MTKZ01 (sample SAMN06212207, study PRJNA360539) | anaerobic digester metagenome | biome: Wastewater treatment plant; material: sludge; isolation source: anaerobic digester fed with sludge from wastewater treatment plant | place: Denmark: WWTP Viborg ... | reverse complement strand
CAGTATCATGACGTAAAGTCCTTTCCCTAAATCCATGATAGTCTCCTCAACGCTTTATCTGTACACGCAGGCGTCGCGTTCGTTGGTCGCCGTGAAAGCCAGAGAGATGGAACAACATCGTTCCGGCAGGCTTGTCCTGGTTTCATGGTCGCATGACGGGCCGGTTCGTTTCAAAATGACAGGCCCATGCCGCTGCACAAACTTGGTATTGCCCATCTCTGGAAATTCATGAATACATGGTGCAGCCGACACCGGGCGATGGCATGTGTCGCTTTTTCCCAAGGATTTTTATTGGTATGGTCAGGGTGATACAATAGGGAGCGCATAGGAAAGACAAGGACCTTCTCACATAAAGGGTTCTTAAACGCCGGAGTAGGAATAAAAAACGGCAGGAGTTGCCAGAGATGTGACTTAAACCGGGCTCCTGCCATATTCTGGCCTCGGGGACAAACATGTTTATCGTGGCGCCGCCTTTTTGGGCCGGTTTGCTATTGTCTTCAGTCGCCTGGCGCCAAGGAGGTAGTGTGCTATGCCCGTGATTCAAGAAATCCAATTCGTACAATTTCTTGAGCCCAAGAATATTCTGTGCCGGATGCAGGCAACCTGCTGGCAGGATGCGATAACGGAATTGGCCTGCCTGTTGCATCGTAACGAGGGGGGGTTCGATCTGAATGAAGTGGTGGCTTCCTGTATTCGCCGGGAAGAGGCGACCTCTACCGTGATTGCCCCGCTGCTTGCGTTGCCCCATGCCCGCGTCAAGGGACTGGACCGGGTCCTGGTCGCCATCGGCACCCTCGGTGCGGGAATCCTGTTCGCCTCGCCCGACCATGGCCCGGTGCAGGTGGTTATCCTCATCCTGACACCTCATGAAGACCCGGGACTGTATTTGCAGGTTTTAGCGGCGCTTACGCGCAACCTGGGGGCTCCTGGGGCGCCGGACCAGCTTGCGGAATATACCTCCGCCGATGAAATCTACCATGCTTTCGCCAGCAATGGCACGGAATTGCCGCCTTATCTGAAAGCACAGGATTTGATGGAACCAAACCCGGTTACCCTGCTTGAAACCGACCATCTTCAAGATGCCATTGAAACGTTTTGTATGCGGAAGGTGATGGATATTCCCATTATCGACGAAGAACGGGACGTACGGGGCGTTCTTTCCGTGGAGGACATCCTGCGGCACAGCCTGCCCGGGCACCTGCTCTGGATGCACGATCTTTCGCCCATACTCAGGTTTGAGCCTTTCGCCGACCTGCTCAGTCGCGACCATGACAGCAAGATTGCGGATTACATGCGTGAAGAGTATGTGTCCGCCGAACCGGGCATGCCTGCGGTGCAACTGGCAAAACTCTTCATCAACGAGAATGTTCGGCAAATCGTGGTACGCAACCAGCGCCAGTTAGCCGGAGTTGTGGATTTACACGCCTTTATGGCAAAACTCTTTTGGCGATGAGTGCCGAGGTCGGAGCAGTTCATTCCCACCGGAATTTGCGGTAGTGACAATCCTGTCCCTCCTCCGCATCATTATAGGAATCAACACACATGCACGCTGAAGAACAAGAACAGACAATGAGCGCCGGAACCCTTTCCATCCGCCTGGCGGTGTTGCTAATCTTAAGTACCCTGGCCGGAGTGGCGGGAGGGGCTATTGGTCTGGAATTTCATCAACAGGTGGCGACCGCCGTTTTCCTGTCTATTATCCTGGGCACCCTTTTTTTCTGGTCTTTCCGCCTTGCCATCGCCTTTCTGGGTGTGGCGGTCCTTATTTTCTCAAAGTCGCTGAATATACCTCATTTCGTTGAATCGGCGGCGCTGCCGGTGATTCTTTTCCTTGTGGGCATGATGATTGTCGTAGGGGCATTGCGCGACCTGGGCTTCTTTACCTGGGTGGTGCAGATGATTGTATCCATGCCCAACATGACTGCCCACAAGTTTGTCATAACCTTATGCCTGGCATCATCCTTGCTGGCGTGTGCGGTAGACGAAGTGACCTCGATAATTTTTATTTCCACACTGGTGTTCCAGGTCTGTGAACGCCTGAAACTGAACCCCGCGCCCTACCTGATTTCCTGCGTGCTCTGTACCAATGTCGGCAGCGCCGGCACCATGCTTGGCAACCCGGTGGGTATTTACATCGGCACCCAGGCAGGCTTTTCCTTTCATGATTTCCTATTCTGGGCCTTTCCCATCATGCTGTTGTCCCTGGCGGCGACAGTAACGGTCACCATGCTTTGGTACCGCAAGGAATTGCGTGAGTTTGACGAACGCCTGGCCGACCGCTTAAGCCATAATCTCAGCCTCGCGCCGCGTGTGGACATTCCCTATAAAAAGGGCCTGATTATTCTGCTGCTCACCATTCTTTTCATCGCCTCGCACCACAGCCTTGAAGGGGCGCTTGGTCTTGACAAAAACAGTATTCTGTTGATTGCCCCGCTGATATGCGCCGGGGTCATCATGATCATGCGCCACGATCGCGCCCGCCACTACGTGGAGCATGAAGTGGACTGGTGGACGTTGCTCTTCTTCATGCTGCTTTTCGCCGTTGCCGGAACCTTGGAATATACGGGGGTCACCGTGTTCATGGCACAACATTTCCAGCATAGTTTCGGCGACAACCTGGCTGTTCTGGTGCCAGTTATCCTGCTGATGACCGCAGTGGGCTCCGCTTTCGTGGATAATGTGGTGTTCGTAGCGGCCTTCGCTCCCATCATCAAGGAATTGGCAAATACCCTGCCCGCGGTGCCTCTGTGGTGGGCGTTGCTGTTCGGGGCTTGTTTCGGCGGAAACATTACCATGATCGGGAGCACGGCCAATATCGTTGCGCTGGGTATGCTCGAAAAACATTCGAAGATACAGGTCTCTTTTTTCAGCTGGCTTAAAATCGGTCTGCTGTCCGCCCTTGTCAGCTGCCTCATTGCCTGGCTGGCCCTCGTGATTCTTGGTCCATACATGGGAACGATGTGAATGGAATCCGGCCGGTCAGGGCGTTGAGGTGTATCATCGCTCCGGGAAGGTGCAGTCTTCCTGAGTACCGCCCGGGATATGAAACGTGCATGACTCTTCCCCATTTCCTTTCAATCAGTACCCTGACAGTTGAGCAAAGGGTAATCATGCGGGTGCGATCGGGCATGATACGCCCGACGGGACAGGCTTCACAGGTATTTGCGCGAACAAAACAGGCAAGAGCCGGAAGTTTTCTCCGGCCTTTTTGCTGTATAATAGGGGTATCTTTGTAAGCCTATGAAAGGGATTCTCCATGCATGTCAAATCCGTTGTCGCACTATTTATTCTGGGCGCGACCGCTCTTTCCTTAATTGGAAACGGTTTCGCGGAGGAAACAATGAAAGTCGCCGTGGTCACCGGCGGTCATTCCTACGAGAAGAAACCCTTTGAAGAGATGTTTAAGAACTTCGAGGGGTTGGAATGCGTGTTCCTGGAAATGGAAGACCAGCGTGGGATTTTTGAAGATATCTCGCAGTGGCCGTACAAGGCCGTGGTCCTCTATAACATGACGCGCGAGATTTCTGAAAAACAACAGGAAAACTTCATTAAACTGTTGGAGCAGGGTGTGGGTTTTGTGGTGTTGCATCACGCCATCGCGGCATTTCCGGACTGGCCCGAGTATCGTAAAATCGCCGGCACGAAGTACTGGCTGGAAGATACGGTGGAGAACGGGGTTATGCACCCGAAAAGCCAGTGGGAGGAAGGCGTGGATATGCGGTTGCATGTGGAAGACCCGGCTCATCCCATCATGGCGGGCGTCAACGATTTTACCGTGCACGATGAAACCTACAAGGGCTATGATCTCGAGCCGGATAATCACCTGATTCTGTCCTGCGGCGAGCCGGGCAGCCAGAAGGAAGTGGCCTGGACGAGAACGTACCGAAACGCGAAGATTTGCCTGATACAGCCAGGGCACGGTTCGGGTGCCTACAGTAACGAAAACTTTAGGCGGATGCTGCGTCAGGCGATTCAATGGGTCGCCTTGAAATAGTGCCGCAGGAAAAATAAGGTTGTATATTTTTTTGGTTAACCATGGAACGCACAGAACGCACGGAAAAACAGAGGACTTGTCGGGGCACTCGGAGCACAATTACTGATACGGGTATCGGTTGTGTGCTTGCAGGAGGTTATACATGCTCTTCAGAGTTGTAATGCGTTTTGGGGCCGTGATGTGTCTGTTACTTTTTGCTGCAGCCTTGTCAGGCGTCATGAGGGTGGTGACGGCGCAGGAAGAGCCGGAAACGCGGATCATTTCCACCGGGGGAGAAGAAACCCCGTTATTTCATCCTGCGGACATGAATGCGGACTGGCGGTTGGTAATGAATGAAACCATTGCCTATCTGGCCGGATGGCAACAGGGCGGCAATCCCATAGATTATGCCATACGCGCAGCGTATTTGTGGCAGAATGGTGAATATTATATCTTCGAGGATGATGGTGGGGGGGCTCCGCTTTGCTGGGCGCTTCCAAAACCTGTCGAAGGGGAGGGCGAAAATAGAAATGTTGTATTCGTATTGATCGATGCCTGCCGCGAAGACAGGGTGGATGCGTTTCGTAACGGCGTTCCCGTGATGCCGTATCTATCGAGTTTGCCTGCCGTGCGCTTTCGCAATGCCTATGCGCCTGCCCCCTGGACGGCAGCCTCCATGATCAGTATATTTTCTTCCACCCATGTGGACACGCACCAGGAGCATATAGGCGCGTGCCCCTTTCCGGAAACGATGGAGACCATGGGCGAATATTTCAAGTCGGCGGGGTTTTCCACCTTTGGGGTCCAGACGAACGGTAATCTTACCGAGGACCTGGGGCATGCACGGGGATATGACCAGTATGTGTATAATTCCAACGCGCCCGCGGATGTGGTAACCAGCACCGCTTTGTCACTTGTCGAAGAGGCTGCCTCTCCTTTTTTCCTCTACGTTCATTACATGGAGCCCCATGTTCCCTATACGCCGCCGCCGGTGTATCAGACGCTGATGGGGTATCCTCATCCGGACCTGAGCCCGGAGGAACAGGCCATCGCCGAGGACTATATACCCTATCATCTCGACTATCTTCGGTATTATCTGGGATTACAGCCAGAGCTGACGTATGAACCATTATCCCCCCTGGGCTGTGACGCGGTCCGTTCGTTATATGACGGGGAAGTGCGTTTTGCCGATGATCAGTTGAACCTTCTGATAACGGGAATATTAGAGGAGTATCCTGACACCATCATCGTTATTGCCGCCGACCATGGCGAACATTTCTGGGAACACAACTTTCTGGGGCATTCCCTTTCCCTGTATCAGCCGCTGGTTCATGCTCCCCTCTTCATCAAAGTACCCGGATATCCGCAAGCGTCTACGGACACCTTTGTAAGTGTCCTGGATTTGATGCCCACTCTGGCCGCCCTGTTGAATACGCCTGTGCGTTCCTGGTGGGAAGGACGTGACTTGTTCGGGGCGCGGGATCCCGAAGGTCCGGTATATGCCTGCGGTAAGACCCGGCCTCCCTGGCTGCGCGATTTGGAAATGGTATGCGCTGGCGGCATGAAACTGATGCGAGAATCCAATACAGGCCGGACTGAGTTGTATGATATATCATCGGACCCGGAAGAACTGACGAATCTGGCTGATGCGCAGCCTGATGTCGTGGCAGCGATGACATCGCTCCTGCTGGTGCATCTGCTGGAAAATGCGCGGGCCAATGGCCCAGACGTTGTCGTCAGCGTGTCACCGGAAGGCCCGTTAGTGGCGGGCGCTACGGTCCAGTTGACGGGACCCGAAGGCATGGGGCATAAGTGGTTCAAGGACGGGGCGCCCCTAAAAAATATTGTGTCCCGCATCGGCGGCTCCAATACCCGGATACTCACCATTCAGGGCCTGGTACCGGGGGATTCGGGGCAATATGAGTGCATTGCCAATGATGAATCCTTGCATCTTGCCGTTACTTATCCGTACACGCTCAATGTGCTTTAGGCGGAAGCAGTCCTAATTCATATAGCCCAGATTGCGCAGCTGTTCCAAGGTCGCCGTATCCATTTCCGCCTGTTTGCCCTTGGCCCGGCGTGCCTGAAGGTTCTTCAGGTGATGCTGCCGAAGGAGTTCTCTCAATCTGCCAACGGTTGTGGGGTCTTCCTTTCCCAAGTCTTCGGATTCCAGCCCGTCTTGCGGAAAAGTGAACAAGTGGGCTGTGCCGTCCTTGTGATTCAGCACCAGTTTCTTTCCTTCCGAAATCACCATTTCCCAATCGGTATTCCACCGGGGATTGGACGATTTCGTCTTCGCGTAGACCGGCTTGTCCTCGGAACGGAAAGCATCCGCTCCCTGCCAATTGTGCTCTCGGGGAAGTCCCAGTAAACCCGCCACCGAGGGCAACACGTCCACCAGTTCGACGACATGGTCGTATTCTCCCGGAGGTACCCCTGCGCCCAGAAAGAAAAGAGGGACGCGCAGTTCGCAATTGTAAAGGGTAAGACCGTGCCCCAAAAATTCATGGTCCCAAAAGTGTTCGCCGTGGTCGGCGGTGATGATGAACAGGGTATCCGGCGCTTTTTCCCGGATGGTCTTGACCAGCCGGCCTACGTGATCGTCGGTATACCGTATCGAGGCGTCATAAAGGAGTTTTACCGCTTCCTTGCCTGCATCCGACAAGGGGGCAAAGGGTGAATTTGGCGTCTGGCCCGTCATGAATTCACAGTGCGCCCTGTAATAGTCACGAAAGTTCTCCACAACCGCGCGCTCTTCGTTTGACAGGGTTTCGGGCGCATAGCCTACCATATCCCGGTGCTGCTGCGGGGGCTCATAGGGCAGATGGGGATCCATGTAATGCGCATAAAGAAAGAAGGGGGTACGGGCACGGTTCCATTCTTCCAGTGCCCAATCCGTAACCTGGGTCGCGTCTGCATCCAGGGAAGTCCGATAGACATCGAATCCTTTGCTGAAACCCAGTTCCGGAAACAGATTTCCATTGGTCTGGATGGCAAGGGTGTTGTAACCGTATGCTTTCAGGACCGTGGCCATGGTGGGTATTTCAGGAGCCAGCGCATTAAACGCATCCGGATCCTCCTTGACCAGCGCCCCATAAATCACCTGGTGCGCATCCACATACAGGGAAGTCAACAGGGAAGTCATGGACGGGCGCGTCCACGTGCAGTTGCTGACCGAAGACCTGAAAACAGCGGCCTCGCCTCCCAGAGAATCCAAAAATGGAGTCAACGGTACACCGTTCCGAACCTGACCGACCCGGTCCGCGCGAAAGGCGTCCATGACGATCAGGACAACATTTGTGGTTTTAACTGGCGCCCTTCGGGAGCTATTCAATTCAGTAGAAGTCTTATAAAGACCGATGCCAAGGCCTATAAGTACCACTCCGACGCCAAGCAGGCAACAAATAACAATTATTGGCGCGAATTTTTTTTCCATTCTCAAAACCAATCCATTTTTTCTTTAAATGATTCCAACAGTGTTCTAAACGCCTATGGAGGTGCTAAACGTTTCTTTTGGTTTGGCTGCAAAAAAGAAAACAAAATTACCAATACACAACCTGCCCCCCTCGCCTGGGTCCTTGAGGGGAAGACCTTTTTCGGATACAGAGATAATACCCCCTTTGTTACTTCAAAACAAAGGAGATCTTGTACGCTCTGGATGCCTTGCAGCCCGCGATAGAACAGCTTCTTGTGGTTGCCGCTCATGGGACTATTATGAACGAGTGCGGCTGGAACAGTATCATTGGATAGATTTTGTATAATGGTCTTGGTCGCAGACGGTTTGTGTCTTTTTTAACCACGAAGTTCACGGAACACATGGAAAAAAACGAGGAGGTCATTATGATCGAACTGGGTATGCATGCGGACAACTGGCGCCCCTTGAGCGGCAATTTCAAGCAGGCGGCGGAAACAGCGGTCAAATATGGCATAGAACATCTCGAATTCGCTGCCATTCACGGCCAGTATTTTATTCAGGCCATGGGCTATGAACCGGGGATTTCGCTGCAGTCGAATCCCCGCGCGCTCAAGCGGTATTGTGATGAAAAGGGCCTGCGGATATCGCAAATTGACGGTTCCTATCCGCTGATGGGACCGGACGGATCGGCTTTCGGCGTGCAGTATGTCCAGCAGTCCATTCGATTCGCCGCAGAGCTGGACTGTCCCATGGTGGATACCGTGGACGGCGCTTTCGAGATAGAAGGGTTTACCCGCGACGAAGTGTTCCGTATCACCTGCGATAATTACCGGCAGGTGCTGTCCTGGGCCGAGGATTATCATATTGTCATCAATGTCGAACCCCACGGTCCCTACACCAACGACGCGGAATTCATGCTCAATCTGTTCAAGTATTTCGATTCGGAATGGCTGCGCTGCAATTTTGATACGGGCAACAGTTTCATCGCCGGTCATGACCCGCTCGAATATCTGAAAACACTCCGGCCGTATGTATCCCACTGCCACATCAAGGACGTGAGCGCAGGGCTGGCGGCCGCGGTGCGCGGTGAGGAGACCGGTATCGCCTGCAGCGAAGTCCCCATCGGAGGTGGCGTCAACGCCGACAACATCAAGAAATGCCTCGCGTATCTGAAAGAGACGAACTGGTATGGCGTTGTTTCGCTGGAATGCTACGGCGCGGATGACAATATCCGCCAGAGCGTCGAATTTCTGCGGCCGCTTGTTTAGCACCTGCCGCAGGTATGCACTAAATTTTTGCGTTATAATAGCTTCTCTTGATAAAGTATTACGATAAACTTATCGAAAGGTATATCGTATGAAAAACGTTACGGTGTCTCCAAAGTTTCAAATTGTAATTCCGAAGGAGGTACGTCAACAGGCGGGCATTCGCCCCGGTCAGAAGATGACGGTATTCCAAATTGGCGACATTATCGAATTGGCCCCGGTTAAAGATGTTAAGACCCTGCGTGGCTCTCTGGCAGGGTTGCGTACCGAAGTGGACCGGACGGAACGTAGCGTGCCATGAATATAGTTGATTCCTGTGGATGGCTTGAATATTTCGCCGGGGGGCCGAATAGTGCATTTTTTGCTCCTCCTATTGAAACGGGTGGAGAATCTTTGATTGTCCCCACACTTTGTCTTTATGAGGTGTTTAAAAATATTTTGGCCCAATTCGGAAGACAGGAAGCAGTTGAAAAAATCGCAGCTATGCGTCAGGGAAACGTTGTGGAGTTGGACGCGGATTTAGCGCTAAGTGCGGCGAAACTCAGTCTGGAGTTGCAGTTACCGATGGCGGACAGTGTTATTCTCGCTACAACGAGACGCTATAACGCCCAACTGTGGACACAAGACGCCCATTTTGAAGGGATTGAAGGTGTTCAATATCGCAAAAAAAAATGACTCCAGATGGTGATTGAGAAAGCGTGTGACAGCGTACAAGAAACAGAGTATAGAAATGGCACCAGGTTTTCTTAAATTTGAAGAATGTTTCATGGAACGCATCTGGGGCGGTGACCAGATGCGGCGCATGCTGAACAAGGCGGTTCCGAGCGGCAAAACGATAGGCGAGTCCTGGATGATTTCGGACCATGCCGCCCACATTAGTGTGGTGAGCGAAGGACCTCTTGCGGGCCGGACGCTGCATCAGCTGCTGGAGCGGGACAGCATGGCCTTGCTGGGGGTGAACGCCGCTCCGACAAGAGACGGCAAATTTCCGCTGCTCCTGAAGCTCATTGATGCGGGGCAGGACCTGTCGGTACAGGTGCATCCCGATGATGAACTGGCGTATCAACTCGGGGAACAGGACATGGGCAAGACGGAAATGTGGCATGTCCTGGAAACGGAAGGGCAGTGCCGGATTATGCTGGGGCTCCGGCGGGACGTCACGCGGGAGGCGCTCGAGCAATGCCTGCGGGACGGCGGCGATGTTATTGGGTTGATGGGGCAGTTGCCCGTGCGGGGCGGGGAATCTTTCCATGTTCCTTCGGGGACGGTGCATGCCATCGGCGGCGGCGTCCTGCTGGCGGAAATACAGCAGAACAGCAATGTGACCTACCGGTTGTTTGATTACAACCGGCGGGACGCGGATGGCAAGCGCCGGGAATTGCATTTGGAAAAAGGATTGCAGGCGATACGCTTTCAAGAGGCGTTGGTGAGGCCTTCGACAGCGCTGCGTGTCGTGGAGTCAGGCGCCACCCGGGAGTTTCTGGCGGCCTGCCGCTATTTTGCGGCGGAAAAGGTATGGCCTGGCGGGCGGCGCGTGTATGTCGGTCCGGCAGGTTCATTTCATATCCTTCTTGCCCTGGAAGCATCCCTGACATTGGAGGGCGATACGGGCGCCTGCCGGTTGCAGCGCGGCGAGGCAGCGCTGGTGCCAGCCGCCATGCCGGCCTGGCAAGTTGTGGGCCGGGGCGCTTATCTGGAGTATTATGTGCCCGACCTGAAGGAAGACGTGATTAAACCGTTGAGAAGTCACGGTTATGCCGATGCCCAAATCCGGCAACTGGGCGTTGCCCTGGCATAAAAACATGAATTTGTGATTCGGAGGTTCTATAATAGGGGATAGCCTTTTATTCGCGATAAAAACCAAGTACGTTGTTCACACTTTAGTGTGCCGGGGTTACACGTAAAGTCAAAGTCAATACAGCACGCCCGGCACACTAAAGTGTGAACAACATGCAACGTTTCAGAGCAGATAATCGAAGTGTCATTTTAAGAAAGGATGGCGGAGTATGATTACCATACTGATAGCGGTTGCGGCGTTTATCGGGTACATTGTCGCCTATAATACCTATGGGCGCTGGCTGGCCCGTAAAATTTTTTCATTGAACACGGAGACGGCGACGCCGTCCCATGCACTTGCGGACGGCAAGGATTTTGTCGCGACCAAACCCGCCGTGCTTTTCGGCCACCACTTTACCTCCATCGCCGGCACCGGGCCCATTGTGGGTCCAGCCATTGCCGTATTCTGGGGCTGGCTGCCGGCGTTGCTCTGGGTAGTATTCGGTTCTATACTCATCGGGGCCGTTCATGATTTCGGTTCATTGGTGGTGTCCATGCGCCATCAGGGGCATTCCATAGGGGATATCTCCGGCTTATTGATCAGCCGTCGTACACGACTTCTGTTCCTGACCATTCTGTTCTTTACCCTGACGATCATTATTGCCGTGTTTGGCCTCGTCATTGCCACCATTTTCTCCATCTACCCGGAATCGGTGCTGTCGGTCTGGACCGCCATGCCCCTGGCGGTTATTGTGGGTGTCTTGATCTACCGACGCAAGATGGCCCTGTTTTTTCCGTCCTTGATGGCCCTGGTGGTCTTGTACCTGACTGTATACCTGGGGGTGTACTTTTTCCCCATTGATTTGAATCTGCCGTTATTTGCAGGCGAAGGGGCCTCATTTGTGCAATCGTTGGGCTCTTCGGTGGTGCTGTGGACCATCTTCCTCCTCATCTATTGTTTTCTCGCGAGTATTTTGCCGGTGTGGTTGTTGCTTCAGCCGCGCGACTATATTAATTCCCTGCAACTCTATGTGGCGCTGGGGGTACTGGCCGTGGGTTTGTTTGTGGCGGCGCCGCCCATCATCGCGCCCGCCATTGCAGCCCGGGGCGAGGGCGGCTCCCCGCCGCTGATGCCGTTTCTGTTTATTACCATCGCCTGCGGTGCGGTATCGGGCTTCCATTCGCTGGTTTCCTCGGGCACGTCTTCCAAACAGATTGATAAGGAAACGGACGCCCAGTTTATCGGCTATGGGTCCATGCTGATGGAAAGTGTGCTCGCGTTAATCGTTATCCTGAGCTGCGTGGCGGGGGTCGGCATGCTGGTGAAAGCCAACGGGGTGGACCTGTTCGGGCGCGATGCCTACATGCATTACTACGGCATGGGCTGGGAAAAGATGGGTCTGTCCCAGACCATTGGGGTGTTTGTGGAAGGCGGCGGCAATCTGATCGCTTCGCTGGGCCTGCCGCGAGAACTCGCCATGGGCATCATTGCCGTCATGGTATCGTGTTTTGCCGCGACCACGATTGATACCTCCACGCGGTTGCAGCGCTATGTGATACAAGAGATCGGCGCGGCCATACACCTCAAATTCCTCTGCAATAAATACATGGCCACCCTGGCGGCCGTGGTCTGCGCGGGTGTGCTGGCCTTCATGCCGGGACCCAAGGGGCCGGGCTCAGGCGGTCTGATTTTGTGGCCTCTTTTCGGCGCCACAAACCAGCTGTTGGCCGGACTCGCCCTGATGGTGGTCATTTTTTATTTGCGCTGGATCAACAAGCCCATCTTCTTCGTAGTGATACCCCTCATTATGATGCTGGTCCTGCCGGCCTGGGCGCTGTTGCTTCAGATTCGGCAGTTCTGGGACCAACAGAACTATCTTCTGGTCGGGTTCAGTATTTTCATCCAACTGCTCCAGGTATGGATGGTGATTGAAGCGGTCATGGCCTGGCGCAGCGTGCATACCCGGGCCGCTGTCGCCGCGATTATGGACCAACCGCATACGAATCTGGACGGCGGGCGCGCCTGCTAGAGCGTGTTCCGCAAGTTGAAGATACATCCCCCGGCGCTTCGCGCCACCCCCTTCAAAGGGGGACCTGCATGACATGTTTCCAGCGATGAGAAATATTTTGCGCTGATAATGGGAACTCGGACCGTACCAGCAAATTACCTCTTCGCTAACACACCACCGGTACTCAAAAGGTCCCCCTTTGAAGGGGGTGGCGCGAAGCGCCGGGGGATGTATCTTCGGGCCATTCTTTATCTTGCCATGGCAGGTAAGTTTAAAACACCTGCTTTATTTTACGCACCTCCTGTCAGGCATAACACCGGATTTCGTAAATCCGCGCCTCCGGGCTTCCGTTGGTCGCGGTCACGTGTACACGCAGCGCGCCCGTGGTGATTGCCGGGAAGGTATGGCGGCGCAGGCGCTCATAGTTGCCGGTAATTTCCACGAGGGGGACCCATGCATCACTTTCCGGGGCCTGGTACAACACGCGGTAATCCCGCACCGTCTCCGGTTGCGGCCCCCGCACCTGGCCCTTTTTAACGTTGCTTTGTTCCGAGAGGGACAGTTCGCGGAAAAATCCCGTATCAAAGCAAAGCTGCACTTGCGACAGCGTTTGCGGTTCTTTCCAGCGCAGTTCGATCCACGCCCCGTCGCCGGTCATGGGGCCGCCCCAGCGGTGTTCCCAGTGTTCGGGTATATCACGCACGAATCCGGTAAGCACATTCGCCGCCTTGCTGCTTTCCACTTCGCCTGAAGCGACCACTTCAGAGGCCTTACGGGCCAGGTCCGCCGGGTCCTCGTTTTTCAGCTGCTTGATAGTCTGGTCGTCCCGGAGCAGGTGCTGTTGATAGGCCTTGAGCAGCGGCTTGTTGTCGAACAGCGCCTGCGGCAGGATGCCTTCTTTCACGCACAAGGCGGCCGCGGTGCCGATGGCCTGTCCTTCCACGGAGCAGGTGCCCATGACCCGGGTGGAGGTCAGCGCCACGTGGGACGTGCTGATGTTGCGTCCCGCCATGAACAGATTGGGCACATTCACGGAGTACAGCGCGCGCAGGGGGATGTTGTAGACTTCGGGGATCTTAATGGAGTGGGAGGGGGGGATGTCGGAATCGTAGAAGCCGCCGGAGGTGTGGTTGTCAAAGGGCCAGCCGCCGATGGCGACGGCATCCTCGAAGTCGCCGTTCTTGCCTTCGAGATCAGCCTGGATCAGGACATGGGGGCCGATGAGGCGGCGGCTCGAGCGTTTGCCCGGGATCATGCCCACCCAGTTCATGCCCCAGGTGGCGCTGTCAGGGTGGTTGCCGGAGTTCTTGATGTAATCCCACACGCCCATCACAATGGACAGCAGTTCAAAACGGATTTTCTCATTGTCGCGGATGGCGTCCAGTTGGCCGCCCCATTCGATCCACCAGTACCCGTATTCCCAGGAGTGGGTCTTGCGCAGACGCAGCTGGTCGCTCGTGATTTTTTGCGCCCAGCGCGGCGGCGTGAAGGGGATCGGATAGCCATAGTCGCGCGACGTAAACAAAATGCTGCTGCCCATGGTCTCCGGTCCGGCCGTTTCCGGCGCCAGCGATTCGTTGTACTGATCGCGCGCCTCGTGGCCCGTGCGGAATGCAGCGCCCGCCTCCAACCCGAGCCGGCAGTCGCCGGTGCAGTCAGCATAAAGGGGTGCCTGAATCCGGTAAATATGTTCGGTGAGATCATTGCGCACCCAGGCCCGGCGTATCGCTCCGTTTTCCATCTCCACGCGATACAAGGAGGCATCGAGCAGCAAGGTGATGTTCGGTTCGGAAACGATCTTGTCATAAAGCATCAGGTCCCACAGTTCCCACGCCCAGTGGGGGTTGCGGACGGCGTCTTCGATGCGGAGTTCTTCGAGAATACCGCCTTCGCGCCAGCCGGGGTGGCCCTTATGGTGGTTGGCGCCCACAATGTGCATGCGTACCTCGCTGCTCGCGTTGCCGCCCAGGCGCGACCGGTTCTGAACAAGCACCACCTTTGCGCCGTTACGCGCCGCCGCAAGGGCCGCGCAGACCCCCGCCATACCGCCCCCGGCAACCAGCAAGTCACAGGACAGGTCCACGGCGGTCATGTTCGGCTCATCGGCTGGCGTCGCTGCAGATTGTGTGATGGCATCAAAATCCGGCGGGGTGAAGGACGTTTCGTCCGCATGAATGATGGGCACATGCACGGCGAGCGTATAGGTGGAAAGCGCGCCCAGGGTACCGATGTTCCGGATGAAGTCACGGCGATTGCAGGGATGTTTTTGGGACATGGGTTGGATCCTCCTGTTTTTTGATTGTGTTTATAGGAGAGTACTATGCGGGAAATCTTGTTTAAAAGCAAGTAGATACCCCAATGAGAAAGAGGCCGGATTTCCTGCGTGCCGGGGTATGGGTGAGGATGGTGGGGTAGGACCTGTAGGACGCGTACAACAGGAAGAACACATTCCCGTCTAATGTCCCGTACCCACCCAAGCACCTACTCACACACATACGTACCCACGTAAACACCTCCCCCCCCCGTCCTACGCGTCCTACCGGTCCTGGATCTTTTTTCTGTAACCGGCATGCGCGGTTGCTCTTCCCGCTTTTACAATTTGTTAAAAATCATTGCTAAAATCCCACCGCTGCATTATAATTATCGTGTCACAGAGCCGACCGATTTGTGAATACAAAATTTAGGAGATGCAGGCATGTATAACCGGATCGTACGATGCGGGAGCGTATTTATGTGCTTGTTGGGGGCGGCTGTAGCCTTTCAAGAGTCTTCAGCCGTGTTGGCGGTACAAGGGCAGCCGGAAATTCGGGAAGCAAGAACACTTTCTACGCATCCTGCGGACCTGGATTCCAACTGGCGCATCGTGTTGAGCGAGGCGATAGCCTATCTCGCAGGCTGGCAGCAGGGGAGTAATCCTATTGCGTACGCTATCCGTGCCGCCTATCTTTGGCAGAACGGCGAAAAATATCATTATGATGCCAGTCAAGAACCACCAACCTGTTGGGTGCTCGGTCCCACGCCGGGCGAAAACGACTGCAACGATGGTATTGACAACGACGGGGATACGTTTGTTGATTGTGATGATTGGGACTGCGACAAGTCCCCTTACTGCAACCCCGAGGCTGTTTGTGATGATGGCCTGGACAACGACGGGGATTCCTTTGTGGACTGCGATGACTACGATTGTGCTTTCTCGCAGGCCTGTAATAGTGAATACAATTGTAATGACGGAATAGACAACGATTATGATACGTTTATTGACTGCGATGATTGGGAGTGCGACAGCTCCCCTTACTGCAACCCCGAGAACCTCTGCAATGATGCTATAGACAATGACGGGGATACGTTTGTTGATTGTGATGATTGGGACTGCGACAAATCCCCTTACTGTAATCCCGAGAGCATCTGCGGCGATGGCATAGACAATGACGGCGACACGTTTATGGACTGCGATGATTGGGATTGCGAGAGTTCCCCCTACTGTAATCCTGAGCGCATTTGCAACGATGGTATAGACAATGACGGTGACTCCTATGTTGACTGCGATGACTTCGATTGTTTCCGTTCCCCTTATTGTCATAAGAAGTGATACTGGATTGTGTCCGGGCGGCAGGCCGGAAAGAATGCTTGGCGTTGTTACGGGGATGGGTAGGACTTGTAAGACCGGTAGGACGTGTAAGACAGGAGGTGAAATGCACTTTAGGACGGGCATAAATGTGTCTGGCGTGTGCGGGGGTCTGTGAGACAGCAGGTATTTTTGTGGCGTAGGGGATGTCTTTCTCGTCCTACCCGTCCTGTCGGTCCTACAGGTCCTACTCCCCCAAAAGCGTATCCCAATCCCACAAGATGGTATGGGTTATCGCCTGAGTTTGTAAACTCCCCTTTAAATATGATTTCATACCGTCGTTCCGAACATCTCCCCTTCAACCCGCACAGGAGTGCTTTATCATGACTCAAGACAGAAAAACCATCCATGTCGTTTCCAACTCTCACTGGGACCGCGAATGGGGCTATCCCTTCGAGGAGACGCGGCTGTTGCTGCTGAAGTTCATGGATGAGTTGCTGGACCTGCTGGAAAGGGATCCCGAGTTCACTTCCTTCACCATGGACTCACAGACCTTGTGCGTGGAGGATTACCTGGAGTTGCGCCCGGAGAAGCGGCCGCTCATCGAGAAGCACGTGAAGAGCGGGCGGCTGCTCATCGGGCCGTGGTATTCGCTGCCGGAGGAGTATGTGTGCAACGGGGAGTCGCTGGTGCGCAACCTGGTGGTGGGTCACCGCAGCGCCCGGGCGCTGGGCGGCGTGACCAAGAGCGGCTACACGCCCTTCAGCTACGGCCAGACCTCGCAAATCCCGCAGATTTACCGGGGCTTCGGCATTGAAGACATCATCTTTTACCGGGGCATCAACACGCCCAAGTGTGAGTATATCTTGGAAGGGCCGGACGGGTCGCGCCTGCTCGGGTCGCGCTTCGGCTGCATGAGCCGCTTCAGCTATTATATCTACGTGTACCGCGTGCTGCGCTACGGGTCGGACGACGTGTACACGCGCTACGACTGGGACCGCGGCGCGGCGCCGTTCCGCCTCATCGCCGACAGTCGGCCCCGGGACCACTATTACGTTCTGGACGACAAGAAGAAACAGTGGAACGATGCGCCCCTCCGCGAGCTNNCCGCGAGCAGCTGCTGAAACTGGTGCGGGACGAATCGGAGCACTTCAGCACGAGCCAGATGGTGTGCATGCAGGGCTTCGATTCGTCAAACCCCGACCCGGAGGAAACGCGGATCATGAAGCTGTGCCAGGAACTGCTGCCCGAGCATGATATTCATTTTTCCACGCTCGGGGAATATATGCAGGCCATGGCCAAGGAGGTGAAGGACCCCGTGGTGCTGCGTGGCGAGTTCCGTGACCCGGGCGCGACGGGCAGCTGGACCCACCTCTTCGGTGACATCATCAGCGCGCGGCCGCGCCTGAAACAGCATAATCACCTTGCCGAGGTGAACCTGCAGCGCCGCGCCGAACCCTGGGCGGCTATCAGTGCCATGACGGGCGGCGAATACCTCAAGCCCGCCCTGGACCGCTGCTGGAAGTTCCTGCTCCAGAACCACCCCCACGACACCATCACGGGCGGCGGAATTGACCAGATGGAACGGGATTCCCTTTTCCGCTTCAACCAGATCAACATCATCGCCGAGGGTGTGGCCCGGCGCGGCCTCGAAGGGCTGCAGATTCAGATTGACAACGGCGATCTGCCGGCGACGGACAGTGTGCTCACCGTGTTCAACCCGTGCCCCTTCCCGCGCAAGGCGGTTATCTCCTGCTTGGTGGACATGCCCCAGAACATGGGCTACACCGCTTTCGCCGTGCAGACACCGGAAGGCAGGACCCTGCGCGTGCAGCAGCAGGAGAAGTTCCCCATGGGCGTGCTCGTGCGCAACCTGCAGGACATCTCCGTGGAACTGCGCGTGGAACGGGTGCGCTGCCACGTGGAGACGGAGGAAGTCCCCGCCTTCGGGTACAGCACCTATCACCTGACGCGGGCGCCGCGCTTCGCCTACCTGCCCGGCACGCTCACGCCGGAAACGAATGTGCTGGAGAACGAGCACCTGCGCGTGGTCTTCAACAGCAACGGCACCCTTGACCTGACCCACAAGGAAACCGGGTGCGTGTATGCGGGACTGCATTATCTTGAAGACAGCGGCGAGACCGGCCATTCGTGGGTACACATGGCACCGGAGCGCGATGAAATTATCACATCTCATGGTGCGCCCTGTCATATCGCCCTGGAAGAGTCGGGTCCGCTCTTCGCGCGTATGCGGGTGGACTACCATCTTCAGATTCCCGTCAGCGTGGAAGACGAACCCTACGTGGACTTCCGCCAGGGCGACATCAACGATACCGGCCGCACCCGCGAACGCCGTGAGATGATCATTACCAGCCGCTTCACCTTGCGCGCCGGCGCGAAGCGCCTTGATGTGACCACTTCCTTTGAAAATACCTGCAAGCACCACCGGCTGCGCGTGGTGTTCCCGACCCGTCTCGACTGCGACCGCACCGACGCGGAAATCGCCTATGACGTCATCGGGCGAGACATTCATATCAAGGAGAGCAGCCCCTACTACGGCCACCCGAACCCGCAATATCCCATGCACCGTTTTGTGGACATGACCGACGGCGCCTGCGGCTTTGCCGTAATCAACAACTGCGGCCTGCGCGAGTACGAGGCCATGGACAAAGAAGATCGGCCTCTTGCCATCACGCTGCTGCGCGCGTATACCTACCGTAACTCGCCCGTGTTCGGCCGCTGGGAAACCTATCCCGACATGGAACTCGCCCAGTGTATCGGCAAGTTCGAATGGAACTACGCGCTCTATCCCCACGCGGGCGACTGGACGAACGGCTGTTACCGCGAGGCGGAGGATATGAACCTGCCGCTGGAACCCGCCCAGGCCGGGCCCCACGAAGGCACGCTGCCCAAGGCGCTGAGCTTCCTCACGCTCGAAGGAGAGAACCTTCAGATTACCGCGCTCAAACAGGCCGAAGACCGCCCCGGCAACTACGTCCTGCGCCTGTTCAACCCGACAGAGAACGCGGTGAAGGGCGCCCTGGTTCTTTTTAAAGCGTTCAAGGAAGCCTGGCTCACCAACATGGACGAGGAACGGCAGGAACCGTTGCAGCCCAAAGGCAATCGGCTCGACCTGGAAGTGTCAAAGAAAAAGATACTGACCATCGAATTCGTGTTGTGACACAGATTCTGATGTGAAAGAACCTGGTAGGCGTACCTTCCAGGTGCGCCAGCGCGCGATATAAAGGTCTTTGGTATTGTTCCGTGGCGTCCGATATGAAAGAACTTGGTAGGCGTACCTTCCAGGTGCGCCATCTTGCGCATATAAAAGTCCTTGGTGTTGTTCCGTGGCGTCCGCTGTGAAAGAACCTGGTAGGCGTACCTTCCAGGTGCGCCCTCGCGCATATAAAAGTCCTTGGTATTGTTCCGTGGCGTCCGCTGTGAAAGAACCTGGTAGGCGTACCTTCCAGGTGCGCCCTCGCGCATATAAAAGTCCTTGGTATTGTTCCGTGGCGTCCGCTGTGAAAGGACCTGGTAGGCGTACCTTCCAGGTGCGCCCTCGCGCATATAAAAGTCCTTGGTATTGTTCCGTGGCGTCCGATATGAAAGAACTTGGTAGGCGTACCTTCCAGGTGCGCCACCGTGCGATACAAAAGTCTTTGGTGTTGTTTCGTGGCGTCCGCTTTGAAAGGACCTGGTAGGCGTACCTTCCCGGGTGCGCCATCGTGCGACACAAAAGTCTTTGGTATTGTTCCGTGGCGTCCGATATGAAAGAACCTGGTAGGCGTACCTTCCAGGTGCGCCATCGTGCGATACAAAAGTCTTTGGTATTGTTTCGTGGCGTCCGATATGAAAGAACTTGGTAGGCGTACCTTCCAGGTGCGCCAGCGTGCGATATAAAGGTCTTTGGTGTTGTTCTGTGGCGTCCGCTGTGAAAGGACCTGGTAGGCGTACCTTCCAGGTGCGCCACCGTGCGATACAAAAGTCTTTGGTATTGTTCCGTGGCGTCCGCTGTGAAAGGACCTGGTAGGCGTACCTTCCCGGGTGCGCCAGCGCGATACAAAAGTCTTTGGTATTGTTCCGTGGCGTCCGATATGAAAGAACTTGGTAGGCGTACCTTCCAGGTGTGCCAGCGCGCGATATAAAGGTCTTTGGTGTTGTTCTGTGGCGCACCTGGAAGGTACGCCTACTTGCCCCTGCTGTTTGTACACTGTAGAATTTAAATGGGATGATCTCCGCTATACCGGGTGGCAGGAAAATCGTCTTGTTTGTGCTGTTACAAGGGAGAGCGTCAATGCAAGAAGACAACATCGTTTTCAGGGGTTCCATCCTGCGAATTTTCATTTATTTATTATCGGGCGCTTATGTCGGGATACTCCTGGCAGCTCTCTTAATGCAACGTTCATTATCGCATTACCTTTCTGTGGGATGCATGGTGGGGATGATGTTAATTGTTGCTTGCGTTTATTTTAAGGATTCGTTTAGTATCGCTCTTATGCGGGACACCGTGGAAGGGCCTGTGTGGCCGGGTTTATTCTCAGGGCGCAAGTCCGTGTCCGTAAATGAAATCCTTCTTGACGCGAGCAGGCTGCCTTCGCTGATGAAGTCCGGATATCTTTCCCTTGCTGATGAAAGCCGGCTTATGTTGTATAGTCCTTGTTTCAGTGCACGCCGGGGCGCGGAAATATTTGAAGAGATTTCAAAACGGCAGCAGGCGGCAGGCGTTCCCGGGCTTGATGATACTGCTGCCGCTGTCGACATCTGTGATACGGAGTAAAATGGCATGTCCCTCTCCGATGAATTCATGGCCTTTGTGTTGGACCAGTTCTCCGACTGGGGCGACGTGACCGCCCGCAAGATGTTTGGGGGCGCGGGATTGTATAGAGAGAGCAAGATATTCGGATTGATTGCTGATGACGTCGTTTACCTGAAAGTGGATGATTCCAACCGTCTGGATTTCTTAAAGGCCGGTTCCGCCCCCTTTAAACCCTATCCCGATCAAGCGGCCAGCATGTCCTATTACGAAGTGCCCCCGGAGGTGATGGAAGAGAGGGAGATACTGACAGCGTGGGCCGTGCGGTCCTTGGACGTTGCCAGGTGTCGGGAATAAATTTGGTTCGACGAGGCATCAGAAAAAAAATAGGGCGTGCTCCCCTGTTGCCTCACGGAAAAATCTACTCGAAACGGTATTCGTTGCCTCACGGAAAAATCTACTCGAAG
>MTKZ01005545.1_pt1 | contig 21249 bp, 16 predicted proteins | sample 1042781 | NCBI WGS metagenome assembly MTKZ01 (sample SAMN06212207, study PRJNA360539) | anaerobic digester metagenome | biome: Wastewater treatment plant; material: sludge; isolation source: anaerobic digester fed with sludge from wastewater treatment plant | place: Denmark: WWTP Viborg ... | reverse complement strand
GCCGATGAGGTGCTTGATGATTCATTCAGAACGGCACTTGCCGGTGACTCGAAAGACTTCATGGAAAGCTCATCGAGCCTTATGTTTGCCTTCACTCTGGCCCTGATACTTATATTCCTCGTTCTTGCCGCACAGTTCGAAAGCTTCAAGGATCCATTTATCGTGATGATGACCGTACCTCTGGCGCTTACGGGTGCCCTGATATTCATGTGGTATTTTGACATCACCATGAACATATTCAGCCAGATCGGATTGATAATGCTAATCGGACTTGTTTCAAAGAACGGAATACTTATTGTTGAGTTTGCAAACCAGCGCAAGGCAGCCGGACTTTCAAAGATCGAAGCAATAAAATATGCATCAGCATCACGCTTCAGGCCCATTCTTATGACAAGCCTTGCAACAATCCTGGGTATTCTGCCTCTCGCACTCGGACTTGGCGAAGGAGCTCAGAGCAGGGTTGCAATGGGTACAACAGTAGTGGGCGGAATGTTCTTCGCAACCTTCCTTACCCTTTTTGTTGTTCCGGCAATTTATACTTATATCTCCAGTGATTTAAAAAAGGTTACAGATGAAAAAACGATATCTGTTGATTAGCATCGCATTCCTTGCCACGACCTCATGTCTTATGTCGCAGGTCGTTTATGAAATAAGCGACTGCATAAGGACAGGCCTCGACAGGAACTTCTCTCTTCTTATAAGCAGGAACAATGAATCGGTCGCCAGAAACAACTACACTCTAGGCAACGCCGGTTATCTTCCGTCTCTTGATATGACAGGAAGATACAGCGGGACAGTGAATGATACAAGAAGGAACCTCAGCGACGGGACCGAAACAAGTTCAGACGGAGATCACAATACAACAGCAACCGTTGGCCTTTCAATGGGTCTGACAGTATTCAACGGCTTCAACGTCCAGACAACATACAAGAAACTGGGCGAACTGAAACAAGTCGGAGAACTCAACACACAGCTTGCAGTCGAAAATCTTGTTGCACAAATTGTATCGGCTTATTACAACTATATACAACAGATAGAGCTGCTTAACAACCTGAAATATGCAGTAGTACTTTCCAAGGAAAGATTACGTATTGACGAGGACAGATATCTTCTTGGATCAAGTTCAAAAATGCAGGTTCTTCAGTCGCGGGTCTACCTGAACGCCGACAGTTCAAGACTTTCAAGACAGTACGAAGTTGTGAGGGCAGCCCAGGTAAGACTTAACGAACTGATGGCAGTCGATGATATGAGTCAGACCTTTACTACTCCTGACACTGCAATTATTGTAAATCCCGGTCTGTTATATGAGAGTCTGTTTGAACAAACCCTGCAGAATAACACAAACCTCAAGATAGCTTCAAGTAACAAAACAATATCGGAGTACGATAAAAAAATCATCATTTCAAGAAGCTATCCTTATCTTACGGCTTCTTCAGGATACAACTACTCAATAAACAACTATTCATCAGGTGCAACTGACCGTCAGTATACCAACGGATTGAACTACGGCTTGTCGATGGGGATAAACCTCTTTGACGGTTTCAACCAGCAAAGGAGCATCAGAAATTCAATCATCGATATTAATACCAGGGAACTACGGTACCAGGAGGCAGAACAGGGGATCAAGGCCGATCTCATAACACTATACAGTGCTTACAGCAACTATCTCAGGCTTATAACACTCGAATACCAGAACCTTCAGACAGCGGCAGAGAACCTTGAAATAGCAATAGAGATGTATAAACTCGGCAGCTTATCAGGTATCGACCTCAGGGAGGTTCAGAAAAGCCTTCTCGATGCAAGGGAAAGCCTTTTCTCGGTGGAATATCAGGCAAAACTCGCGGAAATATCCCTTTTGCTGATCTCAGGAAGAATTATGGAATACTACCAGTAACCCCCGCTGCAGAAATTTCGTAAATTTGGTGATTATTTAGATTTTTATGCAGAAGAAGACCGAACTGATAACCAACAGTGACGGAAGTATATTCCATTTACACCTACTCCCGGGAGACATTTCGGACAAGATCATCATTGTGGGAGATCCGGGAAGAGTTGATATGCTTTCCTCCCTGTTCGATGAGATAAGGGTTACAAAGCAGAACAGGGAATTCAGAACTGTGACAGGAAGCATTCAGGGGAATGAAATAACAGTTATTTCATCGGGAATAGGGACGGATAATATTGATATCCTTTTAAATGAACTTGATGCTCTTGTCAACATTGACCTGAATACCGGAGAGGCAAATGAGGAGCTCGTATCGCTTTCGCTTGTCAGGCTCGGAACTTCGGGAGGAATAAGAAGCGATGTTCCAGCAGGCTCATTCCTTATGGCAGAAACCGCCATAGGATTCGACGGTCTGATCCATTTCTACGAAGGTTACGACTGGCTTCTTGACAATATGTTGTCGTCTGTTCTTGCAGAATACCTCGAATGGCCCGATACCCTGGCTTTCCCATATGCTGTGAATGCCAGCAGAGACCTTATGGAGATTTTTCAGAAAGAAAACTTCATTAAGGGAATAACCGTTTCTGCTCCAGGTTTTTATGCACCACAGGGGAGAAAATTAAGGCTTGAGACTTTCGACAGCGAAATAAATGCCAGGCTGGCGGCTTTTTCGTTCAGGGGAAGGACAATCAGCAACTATGAAATGGAAAGCTCGGCAATTTACGGATTATCAGGCTTGCTCGGACACAAGGCCCTTACAATCTGTGCTGTGATAGGCAACAGGGAGACAGGTGAGTTTATAAGCGATTATAAACCGCTGGTGATGGAACTTGGAAAGAAAGTGATGAGCCTGCTCTGAATTGTAACAAATGTTACAAATTAGCCCTGTACCATTCGATTGCTTCAGTCATTCCCTGTCTCACATTATGCGTGGGGGAATAACCAAGAAGTTTTTTTGCCTTTTCAATAGAAGCCAGCGAATGGGGAATATCCCCTGCCCTGTTTGGTCCGTAAACAGGAGTAATATCAAGAGCCTTGCTGTCGAATGCTCCAATAAGTGATCTGATAAGGTCGAAGAGCTGATTCAGGGTTGTCCTTTCGCTCTGGGCAACATTGTAAACCTGATTGACAGCCTGGCTGTCTTCAGCCAGGGCAGCCAGATGATTAGCCTGAACCACGTTGTCGACATATGTAAAATCGCGTGAATAGGAGCCGTCACCATTAATAACAGGAGGGTCGTGCTGCATCAGCTTTTTTACGAAGAGAGGGATTACGGCTGCATATGCCCCCTGGGGATCCTGTCTGCGTCCGAAAACATTGAAATACCTCAGTCCGACAGTTTCAATACCATAAACCGATGCAAAATTCATTGCAAACAGTTCATCAACATATTTTGTGATAGCATAGGGCGACAACGGTTTTCCTATTGTGTCTTCCACCTTGGGAAGGCCAGGATGATCACCATAGGTTGACGAGCTGGCAGCATAGATGAACCTTTTCACTCCTGCCTCCTTTGCGGCAAAGAGCATCTTAACAAAACCGCCGATGTTAACATCGGTCGAGGTTACCGGATCCTTTATCGAGCGTGGCACAGAACCCAGGGCTGCCTGATGGAAAACATAATCAATCCCCGCAACCGCATTCTGGCAGTCGGGATAATTTCTTATATCCCCTTCAATAAGCCTGAAGTGAGGATTATCAAGATAATTAATAAGGTTTTGCCTCTTTCCCGTTGAAAAATTATCAAGGCAGACGACTGAATTACCTGAATTCAGCAACGACTCGACGAGATTGGAGCCAATAAAACCAGCTCCTCCCGTTACCAGGACTTTGCATCCGCTGACTGTTCTATGCATTGATGGAAGAATTTTATTGAAAACGGATGCTTCTCCTTAATATTTCATCATCATTGCCTTTCGAACAGTAAAAGTATCTCCTTCAGGATAAATTCAGCTGTTTTTCCGTCTCCGTAGAAGCCCGGGTACTCCAGATTCCGGCCCGATTCCATAAATGAGTTGAATTCACTGACAATCATTTCAGCATTGGCATCGACAAGCTTGACAGTTCCGTTTGCAACCAGCTCTATCCATTCAGTCTCTTTCCTGAGAACAATGCAAGGCTTTTTGAAGAAGTGTGATTCCTTCTGCACTCCTCCCGAGTCGGTAATGATCATTCTGCTCGTCTTTTCCAACAGGGTCATTGACAGATAGGAAACAGGAGGAACGATCCTGAGGTATGGCGATGACTTAAGGTCGCTGAAGAGCTTTCCCAGGCCCGATTTAAGAGAGTTTATGGTACGGGGGTGCAAGGGCATTACAAAAGGCAGGGAATTCTTCTCAGCGAGGTATTTCAGCGTGGAAAGTATCGTTTCAAGTCTCGATCTGTCATCGGTGTTGATGTCCCTGTGAATTGTAACAAGCACAAAGTTGTCTTTTTCAATCGACAACTCTGAAAGCATAGGGTATTTCTTCTTCTCCGCAAGTCCGGCAAAGAAAAGAGAGTTGTCGTACATTATGTCGCCTGTAAGGTAGATCTTAGGATTGTCAATCGTATAGGGAGGACTGTTTTCAGGCCTGAATCCCTCGTTCATAAGGTTTTTGAACGCAGCATTTGTCGGAGCAAAAAGCAGGGTGGAGGAATGGTCGCTCACTATCCGGTTGAGCTCCTCAGGCATATTCTTGTTGAATGAGCGCAAGCCCGCCTCAATGTGTATTACAGGGAAATGCAATTTCGCGGCTGCAATTGCCCCTGCGAGGGTTGAATTGGTATCGCCGTAAAGAAGTATAGCGTCAGGTTTTTCACTAAGCAGGACCTCTTCTATTCCTGTTATCATTGCGGCAGTCTGTCGTCCGTGACTGGCAGAACCGACGCCAAGGTTGAAGTCGGGTTTGTGTATCTCGAGTTCTTCGAAAAAGACATCAGAAAGCTCTTTGTCATAATGCTGGCCGGTATGCAGGGTTAACTCCCGTATTCTGTCAGGGAAATTTGCCCTGACAGCCCTGTTGATCGCTGATGATTTTATTATCTGAGGTCTTGCACCTACAACATTCAGCAATTTGATCTCTGACATTATCCTAAGCAATAAGGTGAACTGTAAAAATAAAACTATTTGGCGTAATTAACAGCCCTTGTTTCGCGGATTACAGTGATCTTTATCTGACCAGGATATGTCATTTCATTCTGGATCTTCTTCGCTATTTCGAAAGAAAGGTTTTCAGCTTCCTTGTCGTTAACCTTTTCAGCACCTACAATAACTCTCAGCTCCCTTCCAGCCTGGATGGCATAAGTTTTCATAACGCCCGGATACTGCAATGCCAGGGACTCAAGTTCCTTAAGTCTTTTTATGTATGATTCAACAACTTCACGCCTGGCTCCCGGTCTCGCTCCTGAAATAGCATCGCAAACCTGAACGATAGGTGCAATGAGTGTTGTCATTTCTGTCTCGTCGTGATGTGCTCCGATGGCGTTGCAGATTTCCGGTTTCTCCTTGTATTTCTCAGCCACCTTCATTCCGAGAATTGCGTGCGGAAGTTCAGGCTCATCATCAGGAACCTTGCCTATATCATGCAGCAGCCCTGCTCTTTTTGCAAGCTTGGGATTGAGGCCCAGTTCTGCAGCCATTATTGCAGCCAGATTTGCCACCTCCCTTGAATGCATCAGCAGATTTTGTCCGTAGGAGGATCTGTATTTCATCTTACCAACAAGACGTATCAGTTCGGGATGCAGACCGTGAATTCCAAGATCAATGGTTGTACGCTTACCTACCTCCAGAATTTCTTCCTCCACCTGCTTTCTTGTTTTGTCAACAATTTCCTCAATCCTGGCAGGATGTATCCTGCCGTCGGTCACAAGCTGATGAAGAGCGAGCCTGGCAACTTCTCTCCTTATGGGATCAAAGGCTGAAAGGACAATGGCTTCAGGAGTGTCGTCAACAATTATTTCTACACCGGTAGCGGCCTCAAGAGCCCTGATGTTACGACCCTCGCGTCCAATAATCCGTCCTTTCATTTCATCAGACTCTATGTGGAAGACTGTGACGGCATTTTCTATTGCATTTTCGGCTGCCACTCTCTGTATAGTCTGAAGTACTATCCGTTTTGCTTCCTTGTTGGCAGTCATTTTCGCCTCATCAAGGATCTCGTTTATATAGGTCATGGCTCCTGTCCTGGCCTCATCCTTCAGCGACTCGATAAGGTTGTTCTTGGCCTCCTCGGCTGACAGGCCGGATATTGCCTCCAGCTTGTCTACCTGCTGCCTGTGTAGCTTTGCAAGTTCTTCATTTTTCTTTTCAATAATCTCAAGCTGTGAATTAAGGTTTTCCCTTATGGCATCAGATTCATTCTTTTTTCTTTGTGCTTCCTCAATTTTCTGTGAGAGTGTAAGTTCCTTCTGCTTTATCCGGCTTTCGGCAAGGGCAATCCTGCTGTTCTTTTCATTTATCACCTTTTCGTGCTCTGCTTTCAACTGAAGGAATCTCTCCTTCGCCTGCAGTATCTTTTCTTTCTTTATGACTTCAGCTTCTGTTTCAGCTTCACTAACTATTTTCCTGCTTTTATTCTTAAGTGCCCTCTGCCACAGGAGGTACGAGGCACCGAAACCCAGTATCAGCGCAATAAGGCTGAATACCAGTGTCAATCCATTTATTGTTCCAATCAGTAATGTCATCATTTTTCAGTATTATATATAAAAAACCCGCAGAGTCTCTTCAACTTTTATAAAACCCCATATCTTTATGGCTGGAACCCCTATTCCAGCTCGAACGTCCACTGATCCGCGGTCAGGCGGATTCCCGGCAAGCCGGGATGAGGCCTGTTCTTACTGAATTAAGAAGTGCTCCAAAGTTTTAAGTGTTGAGTTTCAAAAACGAATGAAGAAACAATGCGGGCAATATTTTTATCTATGTTAAAGAACGTCGTCACTCTCTTTTTCGAGAACCTTATCAATCTTACCGATAAGTTCTCTTATGGCTTCAGGGTAATTTCCGGAATTTATTTTCTCCTCCTCCTCATTAAGCTTAATTACGTACTGCAATGAAGCCATCGCCAGAAAATCCTGCGTGTCCTTGTCAGAGTAGCGCTGTTTGTACTGCAGCACCTTCTCGTTTATCATTCTGGCAGCCTTCCTGATCTTTTCCTCATTTTCCCTTTCCACCTTCAATGGATAATACCTGTCGGCCACATTGACCCTGATCGAAAGCTTATCATCCATTATTATATCTTAACTGTTTAAAAGAGCAACACATCTGTCAATTTCCCGCACTAACTCATTAATCTTCCGCTTCGCCTCAATTCCGTTCTCCCCCTCTCCCATTAATGCTCCTGTAATTCTTATCCTTTCGTATTTAACTTCAAGTTCCCTTATTTTATTGTCCCTTTCCTGAATGTGGTCCTTCAACAACAGGTTTTCACTCTTCAGGTCAGCAATCCTTGCCTTCAGGACATCATATCTTTGAAACAACTCTTCAAGCTTTTTGTTCAGAAGTACAAGCTCTTCAGAATCCCTTTCGGACATAATTTTATCTTTACTGCAAAGTTAACACTGTTAGCGATATTTTCAAAAATTTAACTTAAATAGTTTGGTAAAACAGCATGGAATCATAGTTTTGTGAAACAGGGAAAAGTAAACTGAACCGTGATGATAATTGCTCTTGCAGCGCTACTGTGTATATTACAGCTCAATCCGTATGGAGAAGAACCAGGAAAGAATCCCGTATTCATTTCACCGGTAAAAATTCCGCTTTCACTTTCGGCCAATTTCGGGGAATTGCGTTCCGACCACTTCCATTCAGGAGTGGATATAAAAACCCAGGGAACAACAGGGAAAGAAATAGTGGCAGCAGCCGATGGTTACGTTTACAGAATAAATGTTTCACCGGGAGGGTTCGGCAAGGCTGTCTATCTTCGGCACCAGTCAGGATATTCAACGGTTTACGGGCATCTCGACAGATTCACCCCTGAAATCGACGAATATGTCAAAGCCAGGCAGTATGAAGAAAAAAGCTTCATGGTAACCCTCTGGCCACCGAAGGACAGGTTTATCTTCCGCAAGGGTGATGTGATAGCATATTCAGGAAATTCGGGCAGTTCCTCCGGCCCTCACCTGCATTACGAAATACGCAGGTCGGATCAGGAGATACCTGTCAATCCTCTCTTGTTTGATTTCGGTATAATGGATAATATCCGGCCCGTAATTGAGAAGCTTGTAATTTATCCCGTCGGAAAAGGAAGCCGGGCAATGCACGGTTCCATACCCCTGGTACTGAATGTAAGAGGAAGCAATGGCAGATATTCATTACAGTCAGCAGCACCCATACCGGTCAGCGGCACTGCCGGATTCGGGATAAAGGCACACGATCTGCTTAATAACAGCAACAATAAATGCGGTCTCTATTCGCTTGAACTTAGGGTCGACAGCACCCTTATCTACAGTCACAGGATGGAAAGCTTCTCTTTCAGTGAAACTCGCTATATAAACGGACACATCGATTATGAGATGTTAAGAAGAGACAAGGAATATTTTGAAAGAGCCTTCGTTCTTCCAAATGTCAGGCTGAGCGTTCATGATCATGTAATAAACAGGGGGCTTTTCAGCTTCAGCGATGATAAGCCCCACCAGGTTGAGATTAGAGCGTCTGATGTTCATGGTAATATATCCCGGCTGGTATTTCAGGTCATTTCAGTGCCTGAGGCTTCAGAAGGAAACGACAATAAGGATACTGAAAAGGGAAATGCCATCGTAATGCCATATAACAGGAATAACAGGTTTGTTTCCGGCAATGTGGCTGTAAGCATTCCCTCAGGGACTCTTTACGACACACTGCATTTTGAGTTCAGCCGGACAGAAGGAGGAAGTAACAGCTTTTCAGACATTTACCATATACACAATAATTTCACACCGGTACACAAACCTTACTCATTATCGATAAAACCAACAACGGTCCCAAAGGGTAAAGAGTCAAAGATGCTGATCCTGCAGAACAATGGCGGCTCAGGCAAAATCCCCTATAAAACGGTCTGGAACAATGGAACTCTGTCTGCAAGTCCCAATTCATTCGGAAGCTTCTTTGTCGGGATCGACAGTATTGCTCCCGTTATAACCGCTCAGGGCTTTTCATGCGGTGCAAACCTTTCAGGCCGGTCATCACTCAGGATAAGGATCAGGGACGACCTTTCCGGGATCAAGTCATATGAGCCTCTTATTGATGATAAATGGGCTTTATTTGAATACGATCAGAAGAATGAAGTACTCATCTACAAATTCGATTCTTCAAGGATAACAAAAGGAACAAAGCACAGCCTGAAACTTATGGTAACCGACAATGTAGAAAACACTGAAGTTTTCAGCTGCGATTTTACCTGGTAGGTATTCTGTTAGTATATCCTCGCCGGATAGACTCCGTTTCTGATCATCTTCCTTATGCTGTCGACAACAAAAGGCTTGTCTTCCCTGTATGTAACTCCGAACCAGCGTTCATTGCTCATCAGTACCTTGATTGTTATCTCCCCGTTCTTAACAAACTTGTCGACGGATGTCGGGATATCCAGTTCGGATTTCAGGTCCATCCCTGATTTATCAATAAAATTCCTGAATTCCTTTCCGAGGAAGTCATAGCAGGAAGGCTTGAAACCCCAGAGATTCATCGACACGATCTCATTGCCTGTAAAACTCAGAGTTGTTCCATCCGGTCCGGGGGCTGTTGCCCCGTTTTTTGTTTTCTCAATCTGGCGTGTTTCAACAATATCAACAAGGAATCCATCATTGCCTGCCTTGCAGACACCTCTGTTTACGTGTCCGTGATCCGAAAGGGTGTTGCCCAGTTTATAGCCTACTATGCAGTAATTATCAGGTTTTTTGTCGTTTACAAGGAAATCATGAAGGATTTTAAAAGACTCCATACCGTAGAAATCATCGGCATTGATCACTCCGAAAGGCTCCTTTATTTTGTCTTTGGTTACGAGAATGGCATGACTTGTTCCCCAGGGTTTGCTCCGGTCGGGGGCAACCTGTACTCCCTCCGGCAAATTTGTTATTTCCTGAAAGACGTAATCAACCTCTATTTTGCCCTGTAGTTTATCGACGAATCTCTCCTTTACCTGCTCTTCAATGTCGCGTCTGATGACAAATACAATCTTGCCAAAACCAGTCCTGATTGCATCGTAGATTGAATAGTCAATTATGGTTTCACCTGATGGTCCTACTTCATCAAGTTGCTTGTTTCCACCGTAGCGGGTGCCCATTCCGGCAGCAAGTACTAAAAGTGTCGGTTTCATACGTTAAGTTTTTAGATACACAATTATACAGAAAATATTGTTACTTTTAATACCGTCAACAATTTTTATGGATGAACTTCAGGCTTGAAATATGCGTCGACTCACCTGATTCGGCAATTACTGCCCAGCGTGCCGGAGCCGACCGTGTGGAGTATTGCGACAACCTGACTGAAGGAGGCACAACACCCAGCAACGGAGCCATCGCAGCAGCAAGGTACAATCTCACTATAGGCCTCCATGTGCTAATCCGGCCAAGGGGCGGAGATTTCCTGTACTCCGATCCGGAATTTGACATTATGAGGAGAGATATAGATATATGCGGTGAGTACGGAGTTAACGGCATAGTCGCGGGGATTCTCCGTGCCGATGGACATATAGACGTTGAGAGGACCGCCAGGCTCTTTGAGTTCGCATATCCCATGGCAGCCACATTTCACAGGGCCTTCGACATGTGTGAGGACCCTGTCAGGGGACTTGAGGATGTAATAGCCACAGGAGCCACCCGGCTTCTGACTTCAGGGATGAAGAACAGTGCTGTTGAAGGGCTCGAACTGATACGGAACCTTGTATTACAGGCGCGGGACAGAATTATTATTATGCCCGGAGGAGGTATCAAGGCAAACAATGTGGCGAAGGTGGTCTCCTTGACGAAAGCAGAAGAAATACATCTTACGGGGCGAAAAACAATCGAAAGTGAAATGATGTTCCGGCGTGAGGGAATTCAGATGGGAGGAATAAAAGGGATTCCCGAATTTTCGAGAAAGGTAGCGGATGAGGAAGAAATAAAAAAAATAGTCGAAATCCTGAAAATGATATGATATGATTTTGAAATGTTTACTGTCTTGCTACCTTTGCAGGACCCGGTAAATATTTAGTGTTAACCATATTTTGATTACTTGTTATGAAGAAAAAAATAATTTTTGGTTTGTCAATACTTCTGGCTCTTATACTGAATATACAGTATTCGGATGCATGTACCAACTTCCTTGTGACTAAGGGAGCATCAACCGACGGCTCAGTGATGATAACCTATTCTGCTGATTCACATGTGCTGTACGGAGAACTCTATTACTGGCCTGCAAAAGCCTGGCCTGCAGGCTCCATGCTTGATGTCTATGAATGGGATACAGGAAAATACATGGGCAAAATACCCCAGGCTGCAGTTACATATACCGTCGTCGGCAATATGAACCAGCACCAGCTTTCAATAGGTGAAACTACCTTCGGAGGCAGGTCTGAACTTGTCGATACCACAGGATTAATCGACTACGGATCACTTATATACATAACCCTTCAGCGTGCAAAAAACGCCAGGGAAGCAATACATACTTTCTCAAAGCTTGTTACCGACTACGGATATGCCAGCTCCGGAGAATCATTCTCCATTGCTGATAAAAACGAAGCATGGATACTTGAACTTACAGGCAAGGGACCAGGCAACAAGGGTGCAATCTGGGTAGCCCGCCGTATCCCTGACGGATATATTTCAGGGCATGCAAATCACCCGAGAATTACCACATTCCCTCTTGCTGACGGCGTTAAGTCAATAACATCAATGGATATCGACAAGATCTATAATCCGGAAGTGGAAACTGTCTATGCTTATGATGTAATCGATGTTGCAAGATCCTTTGGATGGTTCAGCGGCAGCGACAGCGAATTCAGCTTCAGCGACACATTTGCGCCGCTTGACTTCAGCGGAGCCCGTTTCTGCGAGGCAAGGGTATGGTCAGGTTTCAATGCAGTGAACAGCCAGATGGGACAGTACCTCGACTATGCAATGGGTGAAAACCTGTCGAACAGAATGCCTCTCTGGATCAAGCCTGACAACAAACTTAGCGTAAGGGATGTTATGAATATGATGCGAAACTATTACCAGGGCACGCTGATGGACATGACAAATGATATCGGGGCAGGCCCATATAAGAGCACTGTAAGATGGAGACCCATGGAATGGAAAATAGACGGGGTCAACTACATTCATGAAAGAGCTATATCGACTCAGCAGACGGGCTTCTCATTCGTTGCCCAGAGCAGATCGTGGCTGCCTGATCCTGTAGGAGGTGTTTTCTGGTTCGGAGTAGATGACACTTATTTTACTGTATATTCCCCGATGTACTGCGGCATAACAAGGGTTCCGGAGTCCTTTGCATCCGGTAACGGCGACATAATGACTTACAGCGAGAATGCAGGATTCTGGGTTTTCAACCAGCTGACAAATTTTGCCTATACCAGGACAAGTCTTATGAAGGATGAGATCCAGGATAAACAGGATGAGCTTGAGAACGGATATATCGAAGAAATAAAGGGCATTGACAATACTGCTGCCGCACTGTACGCTAAAAGTCCCAAAAAAGCCCTGAAATATATTACAGAATATTCCGTGAATGCAGGAAACAGTACTGTTGACCAGTGGAAAGAGTTTTACAGGTTCCTCTTTACAAAGTACGTCGACGGTAATGTGAAGGAAAAGAGACCCGTTCCTGCCGGATACAAATATATTCCTCCCCGGGTTTCACAGCCGGGTTACAGCGAGGAATGGTACAGGGCTATTGTCAGGGACGCAGGATGGAGGCTAAGGGAAAAGTAATTTAACCTGCCAATTTTATACTCCTGAAACATTTTTAAAAGAAATGCTGTAATTCAAAAAAGATTTTTGTAAATTTGCGACCTGTTTTTAGAATTCAAAATACTTTGTGAGATGAATTTAATGGATGTAGTTGAAAAGGAGTTTGCGATAACCGGTGAATATCCCAAATTTATTGCAGGAGACACAGTTACCGTTCACTATAAGATTAAGGAGGGAAACAAGGAAAGGATCCAGCAGTTCAGGGGCGTTGTTATTCAGAGAGCCGGCAGTGGTCATACAGAGACTTTTACTGTCAGAAAAATGTCGGGTAACATTGGCGTTGAAAGGATCTTCCCGCTTGCTTCTCCTTCCATCGACAAGATCGAGGTCAACAAGCATGGTAAAGTACGCAGGGCAAGGATATTTTATCTTCGCGACCTGACCGGCAAAAAAGCCCGAATCAAGGAAAAGAAATTCTGAAAAAAAAGACTGTTCACCACGAACAGTCTTTTTTTTTATATCTTCTCAAGCATCTGTTCCCTTTTCAGCTTCGCCTCATCAACCATCCGTGTTGCTTTTTCGTCAGCTTCCAGGGTAAGCTGTTCTGCCCTCCGGTCTGCTTCTTTTCTTAATGACTCAGCTGCCTTCTGTGCTGCAATACGGGCAATCGTTCCTTTTGGTTCAGCCTCCCTTATCAGATTCTGAGCCTGAGTATCTGCTTCCTTTCTTATCTTTTCAGCGGCAAGGGCTGCTTCATCCCTTAACTGCTGTCCCCTCTCCTCTGCTTCCCTGACAAGTTTATCACCCTCCTCCCGGGCTCTGTCCCTGGCCTGGTCCTTTACTTCATCAACCTTTTCCTCAACTGTGGCCTGAACGGTCTCTTTTACAGAGGTGACAATGCCCGGTCCTGTACTGTCGGAAGGGGAATCACCAAAGAAAGGAGAAACAAGCGGTTTGAGAACCGTACCGCGAATGTTGACATTGACCCTGAGTATCTCTGAGGGTTTAAATGTTGCACCTAAAGCAGCTGCCTGACCGGAGAGATTATCAATGAGAGAGTTAAGCGACGTACCAAGTTCAGCTCTGGGTATTTCGGTCCTGATAACATAGTTTACCGACTGATCGATCCCCTGCTCTCCGCTGATGTTCATTTTTATATTTCCGACTTTTGTATTAAAAGGACTTACAATCATTTTTCCATCACTGATCCTGAAGCCAATATCCAGATCCCTGAAGGTATTCGAATAATTCCTGCCAAGTTTTAAGACTTCCTTAAGCTTATCATAAACAGCCGATTCCACAAGGGTTACCTCAGCGGATCTCAGTTTGCCGCTTCCGCTTATGGTCCCGATCAAAGGCATAAAATCGTTTTTAAGAAGGCTGCTGAATGTAAGTTTCATGGCTACGTTTCCATTTACTCCATTTGCAGAAGGGGCAAACTTTCTTATCATTTCAAACGAGCTGAATGCTTCCCTGATGGCAAGCTGCTCAAGAGATAAGTCGGCTTTAATAAGCGGCTTAAGCATATCCCGGGTATCATAATCGGCATTAAGGCTGATCTTGCCGCCAAACAGATCCATTCCGGTTTCCCTTATGCTAAGTACACCATCCTTTACAAGGAGGTGGCCCTTTACGTTGTTGGCTTTTATGCTGCTGTATTCCAGCCTGGCTGCTGAGGCGGTAAAATCAAGATCAAGATCCTCAGGTACCTTAATTACAGCAAGTGCCGCAGTATCAGTGACCATAGTGTCAGTTTCAAGATATGCCATGATCTCATTTAGGTCGATCATGTCTGAATTCACAGAAAGTTTTCCCTTTAGTATTCCGTCACTGAACAAATAAGGAATATAGTTCTCGAGCTGGCCATTAACTGAAAAATCACTATTATTTCCTACTTTGATTCCTGTACCCGACAATGATGAGGAACGCGGTGAGAGATCCGAAGAGGCCTCATTAATTCTTACCTCAGGGTAGCCTTGTACAGCAACAAGGAGATCATTAAGCCTTATATTGCCTGAGGCGTCAAATTTTTCATACTGCCCGTTTTCGATCATTGACATCCTTCCTGCCATGTTTACTGACAAAGTAACCATACCTGAAAGATCAATACTGTCAAGGGGCATGGCTTTTGAAAGAGCAGTAAGATCGATCTTGCCTGTCATGGTCCCTTTCAGGTCGGGATCGCTCATTGGTGTTGCCAGAAAGAACCTCATGTCAAAAGGATTTCCTGCCAGTTCCATGTGAAAATTATCCATGGCGACTGTTGTTCTGTCAAGTTCGCGACCATCAACGAATATTTCCGAACTCATGTTTATGTTCCTTATTTTCTCCGGCAGAGAGGGGTAGCTGATCATTCCGTTATTAACCTTCAGATCGAGGGAAATATCCGGCATCGTTGAATCAGCGTCACTATAAATACCTCTTGCACTTCCTTCAAGATTAAACACTCCCTCAGTTTGCAGTTCCTCAAACCCGCTCATATAAAATGCAGGAATAAGTGAAAGCAGTGACTTGAAAGGGGTCGGCCCCGTTTTAAATGTAAGGTCTGTTATAATATCTTCTTCAGGCATGGCGACCATTCCTGCAAATTCAAGCCTGAGACCATTCATCAGAAGATAGTTGTCAAGAAAATAAAATCTCATGCTGTCGAGGTTTGCCCTGAGCAGTACTTCTGCTTGTGCTGTAACTTTGTTCAGATATTTAAAATCCTCCATAATGAATGAAACATCACCTGAAGTAAGAGCTATGTCGAGATTCGTTTCATTCATTGTAAGGTCTCCCGTCATGCCGGCGTTAAGATCCCCGACCCAGGCTTCCATATCTGCCTCCCTGTCGAGATAGGCAAACGAACTTTCAAGTATTTCCACCCTTTTGAGAAGTATCTTCATTGCTGATGATGATTCAGAATCATCAACTTCTTCAGTTTCCTTCATGATATCCCAGTTCACACTGCCATCTTCATGAACTATTGTTTTTACAGCAGCGTTTTCAAATATCATGGATTTGATCTCATAACCCGAACCGGAGAACAGGCTCTTAAGGTTAAATACCAGTCTTGCAGAACGGCATGATGCAAGGGTATCGCTGTCAAATTTTCCAGTACCGGCAACAACCAGATCCTCAAGAGAGAAAGAAATATTGGGAAAATTCCTGAAGAATCCCAGTTTATAGTCACTGAAAGAGACTTTTGCATCAACTGATTCATTGATTGCCTTTTCAACGCTTGTTTTTATCCTGTCTTTGAAAACCACAGGGATTATCAGAAGAGAAAGGAGAATAAACAAAATAAGTGCGAGGAGTATTTTCAACAGAAGGGTGGCATATTTCTTCATAATTCAGTATTTATTCATTGAAATTCAACGATTCAAAATTTAAAATATTTTCCATATAATATAAATAAAAGACAGGAATTAGGAAAGCATAAAAAAATGCTATATTTGCACCTTTGAAATGCAATGGTCCCGTAGCTTAACTGAATAGAGCATCTGACTACGGATCAGAAGGTTACAGGTTTGAATCCTGTCGGGATCACAAAAAAAAGCGTCACAAACGACGCTTTTTCTTTTTTTTATAAAATTTGTGTAAATAACTTTCTAGCGCGATTCAGGCACTACTGTTTCCTCATCAAGTATCTTCTGACGTTCCTTAAGGTATTCACCATTGGTTGTCTGCTTCGACTTTTTATATTCGGGAACAAGTTCTTCAAATAATTCAACTATCTCCTTTTCCGACATCTGATACAGATTCTTCAGGCAGACAATTGCCCTGAGCACCTCTTTCCTGTAGTCGTTCCTTTCAACCTTGGCGATCTTGATCTTCTCATGGAAGGTGGGAAGCAATTCCTCACCGCATGACAACAGCTCCTCAAATAGTTTCTCTCCGGGGCGCAGACCTGTGTATACAACCCTTATATCCTTGTCAGGTTCAAACCCTGAGAGTCTTATCATATTCCTAGCGAGATCATCGATCTTCACGGGTTTGCCCATGTCAAACACAAAGATCTCACCACCCTTACCCATAAATCCGGCTTCAAGTACGAGCTCGCAGGCTTCGGGTATTGTCATAAAATAGCGCGTTATTTCGGGATGGGTTACCGTTACAGGCCCCCCTTCCTCAATCTGCTTTGCAAACAGAGGTATTACTGATCCGTTTGATCCGAGTACATTCCCGAACCTTGTTATCACAAACTGGGTTTTCATACCCTGCTTCAGTGATTTTGTCTGGACGATCATTTCACATACCCTCTTCGAGGCACCCATTATGTTAGTGGGATTGACAGACTTGTCGCTTGAGATCATCACGAATTTTCTCACCCCGTATTTGACCGAAAGTTCTGTCAGAAGCCTTGTTCCTCCCACATTAACCCTAACCGCTTCATGCGGATTCTGCTCCATCATGGGAACATGCTTGTATGCGGCGGCATGAAATACAATCTCAGGCTGATACCTCATAAAAAGCAGCTCCATTTGCTCAATATTGGTGATGTCGCCAAGCTGAGTCGTGAATCTGACATGGCTGTATTTCTTCCGGAGCTCATTTTCAAGATGGAATGTAGGAGTCTCAGCCTGATCAACAAGGATGATCTGGTGCGTCATAAAACGGGAGAGCTGACGTACAATTTCAGATCCTATCGAACCCGCAGCTCCTGTAACCATAATTGTTTTCTTTGACAGCCCTTTTCCTATCACTTCCATATTAAGCTTTATGGGCTCTCTTCCAAGAAGGTCTTCAAGTTTTACCTTCTGAAGCTGCTTTACTTCAAGCTCGCCATTAAGCCATTTTTCAATTGCCGGTGTCTCCAGTATCTCGAGATTGCATCCTATTGCCTTATGTATTATATCGCTCTTCTTATTTGAGGCCAGATACCTGATTGCAATAACAAGGGTTTCGATCTTGTTTTTTAAAATGAAATTCTTGTTAAGGATTTCGGGACCGAAAACCTGAATTCCATTTATTTTCTTTCCCTGAAGCCTCCGGCTGTCATCTATAAAGCCATACACCGTAAAACCGCCACGGGGATCGCTTAACAAAACCCTTTTGACAATGAATCCCATATCGCCTGCACCATATATCAGGACCCTGCGTGTAGGATGCCGTACCGCGCTTGTTGCAAAACGGAAAAGCATCTTTACGGACACCCTCATGAAAAACAGCGCCACGGTAATCAGAACGTAATGGATAAAAATGACTGATAAGGGTATCACCAGGAGGGCGCTTGCGGAAAAGGTCCGGATAAAAAGGGAAAAAAGAGCCAGGACAAAAGCAGAAGATGAGGTTGATACAAAAACGAGTGTAACGTCAGTCAGTGTTGTATGCCTTATAAGGCCTGCGTATGACCTGAATATTACAAAGAAACCGACGTAAACAATCAGTGATAAAAGGCTGTGGAACAACACTTCATTCCAGGCCAGATCTCCCAGGACCATATTGAAACGCAGAATGTACGCAGCAATGAAAGTAATGAAGACTACGGCGGTGTCGTGTGTGAACAGCATCCACCTTGGTACTGAATATCTGCGGAAGATATCCGAAGCCCTCACACGCACCCTTTCCCTAATATCAGGATACCTATCTGCCATTGAGTTCCTGTAATATTTTAGTATCTTTTTTAGAAGAGATCACTAGTAAATTATTATCATCAAATTTACCTTAAAAGTTTGAGATAATAAAAATGATTATATTCTCAGAACAGCATTAAAAGGGGATTTTCATCGATGCCTGAGGGATGATTTCATCCATACATCTTCAAAAAAGTTCCATTGAAGAAAGATAAACATCCGTTCATCAAAAAAACCGGAATTTTCAGATTTTAGTCAAAAAAAATGTTTATTACTCTGATCATGATGCATTTTTCTTATTGTGATGTCAGCATTCCGGTAATCCAGTTAGTAAGACGGCTCCCCTGTTCCGGGTATGTCCAGTGACCGGTTTCATGAACAAGAAAAAGGCTCTTTTGCGCATTAATCTGGTTATAAGCCGCATACATTGATGTTGGCGGACAGGTTTCGTCATTGAATCCCCAGCTGTAAAATCCTGGAATCTTGAGGTTACGCGCAAAATTCACAACGTCAAAGTATTTAATGGTCTCAAGCTTTTGACTGATGTTGTGATAAACTGCATTAGTTTTATCAAAGAAATGAGGCCAGCCTCCTGCCCTGCCATGCAGATATCCTGTCACATCGCACAAGGCAGGATAGAAAGCTCCCAGATATTTCACCCGATTGTCGAGCGATGCTGTTATAATCGACAGTGCACCACCCTGGCTTCCTCCTGTTACTGCCAGGTTAGTACCGTCAAACTGAGGAAGAGAGGTGATAAAATCATTTGCCCGGACACAACCAAGGTATACCCTTTTATAATAGTATCTGTCCCTGTTGTCCATGTTGAATGTCCAGTATTCTCTCAGTGCACCTCCTCCCAGATCAAGATATACTCCGGGATCCATTGTGACAGGAATTCCATGAATACCGATGACAAAGGTTATAAAGCCTCTGGCTGCAAGGGCAACATCCGGATTATAGGCTCTTATACCTGCTCCGGGCACTTGCAGAACTGCCGGAAAACGGCCCTCCTTTCTGGGAATTGCCAGTATCCCGTAAAGCCTTGAATTTCCATAGTTCTGAAGGGCAACATGATAAACATCAACATCTTCAGTACATTTTTCAGGCAAAAGAGTCATGCGGGCATTAACTGGTATTTTTGCCAGCTCAGCTTTGGCTGATTCCCAGAAAGAGACGAAGTCAGTCGGAAAGTCCACGGTTGGTGTGATCTTTTCTGGATTAAAAGCTGCTGTTGCCAGTCCTCTGTATCTCCTTCCTTCAAAACCGACTGTAACCACACAACGCAGAAAGCCCGGGTTCTTCAATGTTCCTGCGTCGACAACAAAAGGTAAGCCATAGAGAAGAACCGAGTCGCGCAACACCGGCTCCATCTTTTCCGGACCAACCTCATAACGGGCATAAACGCCCTTCAATCCTGTATAATGGTGCAGAACCTGAACTGTAAACCTGACTTTCTGACCTGCCGAATACTGCCAGTCCTCGTGATCAGGCGTTACTATTATTTTAACCAGTTGCTCCGGTATCTGTGCAGTAAGCTGCACACTTGCAATAAAGCATGTCAATAAGAAATAAAGAGCTCTGAATTTTTTCATGTTAATATAGTTTAGAGTTTTGATCCGCTAATTTTCAGGATATTAATTACTTTGCTTATGCCTGCCGGGAAGGAACGAAACCAACAGGGCTCCGGCCAGTGCGACACAGATCAGTACAATGAATCCGGTGAGGTAGCTTTTGTTCACCTGATCATACAAAGCTCCTACCAGCATAGGGAACAGCGATTCAGCCAGACCGTCGGCAACGAGAATAATTCCCATGACCCTCCCAAGGGTTTTAACACCGAAGAGATCTCCTGCCATTAGCGGAATTATCATATAATCACCACCCAGCCCAATTCCAAAGGCAATGGCAAATACAGTCAGCCTTCCCGGAAAATCAGGTACAAGCAGGAGAGGTATTGAAGATGCAACAATCATATATATTATTATCATTACATACTTGCGGGGCAGGACATCAGCCAGCATTCCCATCAATACCCTGCCGGCAAGACTGGAAAGCAGAACCAGTGAAATTATCCTCGCCGATCCTGCCTGAGTGAAATCCATATCCCGGAGATAAAGCTTCAGATGCTGATTAACACCTCCTACGGCACCTATTGAACACATACTCCCAAAACCCAGAAGATAAAAATTCCTGTTACGAAGAACGGATCCAATGGGAACATTCCCCTGTTTCTGAACCTGCGTTAGAATAGTCTGTGGCTTCTCCCTCAATAGCAATGCAAGAGGAAAAGAGACAAGGACAACAATACCACCAAGTATTGCAAGGGCATGGTGCCAGCCCATACTCTTTTCCAGTGAGGCTGATATGAGAGGGACCAGAGCCCCGCCGGTTCCTATGCCCAGATAGGCTATCCCCATGGCTTTGCCTCTGTTCTTATCGAAACTCCTCGAAATAAGGACCTGACATGGAAGAGGCCCTCCAAAAACATATCCGAGGGCATTAAGGACATAAAAGAAATAAAACATACCCTGGTTGTCCATCAGGCTGAGTCCAACAATTGCAGAGCCAGCCATAAGCGATCCGGCAAGCATCATTTTCCTGGGGCCATGCCTGTCGATAAGCCATCCTGCGATAAACCCGAATAATGGGGCAACAAGCATTTTGCCCAGTGCGTTGCCTGAAGTGACAATGGTGCGCGACCATCCGAATTCATTTACAAAGAAGTCGTAGAAAAAAGGTAATCCGTAAAGCGCCAGGCCAACGATCGCAAAAAGGGAGAAAAAAGCTGTGACAACTATATAGGGCTGCGAACTGAAAACAGAGTTCCTTTTCAGGGATTGAGCTGGCTGGGTTACCATAGGATGAAGTTCTTATTCGGTATGAGGTTTATTACAAATTTAATTA
>MTKZ01013167.1_pt1 | contig 21290 bp, 9 predicted proteins | sample 1042781 | NCBI WGS metagenome assembly MTKZ01 (sample SAMN06212207, study PRJNA360539) | anaerobic digester metagenome | biome: Wastewater treatment plant; material: sludge; isolation source: anaerobic digester fed with sludge from wastewater treatment plant | place: Denmark: WWTP Viborg ... | reverse complement strand
GCGGTGGCCAGGGCCATCGCCGCGAGGCCGAGCGCACCCGCTACGGGCACACCAGGATCCAGGGCGAGGTTGGCCGGGCCGACCACAATGGAGGTATAGTCGTCCGAGATTTCCACCCGGTACTGACCGACCATATCCACCGTGAACGGCTCCAGTTTGAGGGTGGCCGTATCGGCGCCATCGTAGATACCGGTGCCGTAGTTGCCATCCACCACGGGCACCCAGTTGGCTTCGCCTTCGCGTTTGGCCTGCCACTGGATGTTTACCGCGCCCAGGCCACCGGTTACCGTAATGGCCCAGTTGTAGTTGTCGCCTTCCGCCAGCGTAACGTTGTTCAACGGCGTGGAACTGAGCGGGGCGCCCACTTCAATCGTGGCGTCTTCGGTCTCGGTGTCGCCGGACTCATCGCTGACCGCCAGGTAGTACTGGTAGGTACCGGCGCCCAGCGCCGCAGGATCCACGCTCAGCGTTACGGTGTTCGGGGTCGTCGCGTCGGCAATGAAGCCGAGGCCGACCGCGTCTTTGTACCATTCGTAGCCGCTGACATTGACGCCGTTGCGCCATGCCGCAGTCATTTCATACGGGTCATCACTGGTATACAGGCGCGCACCCACGGGCTGCTCGATGATTTCGAGCAGGTCCACGACGATGACGGTCAGGCCGACGGTGTCGGCCGGATTGCCTTCGCCGTCCGCGACGTCAAAGGCCAGGCTGTACGTGCCCAGCGTGTTCACATCCACCGCGCCGGTGGTCAAGACGGCGGCGGTAAGGTCGCCGTCGCATTCGTCCGCCGCCGTGCGGATGGTCGCGTCATTCGGGAACGTGACGTTACGCTGCCAGTACAGCGGATTCTCCGCGACCAGCGTGATGACGGGCGCCGTCGTATCCTCAACGATAACGTCACGGACCGCCGTGACCGGCGGCATGGACGGATAGCCGGGCACGGGCACGCTGTAGGTGACCGTGTAGCTGCCGGGCACGCCGGGATTAACGGCCACGGTAGTGGTCATGCTGGTGGTGATGTCGGAGGCGCTTTCGGGATCATAGGCGGTGGCGCCGGCATCCGCATACGGGCCGGGACACGCGATGGTGACCGGGTTCTCGCCGAGGATCGTGATCTCGGGCAGTTGCAGCGCGAAGAAGGTGAGCGTGGTGGTCTCCGTTTTCACATTACCGCTGCTGTCCTGCACGGTGTAGGTCAGATCGAAGACGTAATCCGTATCGGGCGCCGTAATCCACGGCTGGCCGTCGCCGCGGTCCGCAGGATCAATCGGGAAGGCCACGGGGTTGTCGCCCTCGTCCACCGCCGTCACCGTAATGCTCGCGGCCAGATCGCCGTCGCAGACGTCATCGGCGGCAACGCCGGTCAGGGCGTCCGCCCCGGCATAGATGCCGTTCACGATGACATGGGTGCGCGGCATGATGCCCGTGAATACCGGTGCGGTGACATCGTTCACGGTCACATCGGCCGACCCGACGGCGCTGTTACCGTTAATGTCGTACACGGTGATGGCGATGCTGTTCGTGCCGAGGTCGGCGCAGGTGAAACTGGCGGGACTTGCGGTCGTGGCCGGAAGGTCCACGGCGCAATTGTCGGTCGTGCCGGCGGCCAGGCTCTCCAGCTCCGCCCCGGTCAGCGTGCGCGTACCGTTGGGCAGCAGATCCACGCTGATGGCGGCCGGTGTGGCCGGCGGCACCGGCGGGACACTGTCGTTGACGGTGACCTGGGCCGTGCAGGAAGCCTCGTTGCCGGAGGCGTCCTCCACCGTGACAGTGACGTTCTGGGGCAGGCCGACATTGGCGCAGGTAAAGGCCGTGGGCACGGCACTGATGATGAGCGAACCCGCCGGCGTGCAGTTGTCGGAGGAGCCTGCGCTGAGCGCGGCGATATCCGCCGGCGTCAGCGTGTAGTTGCCCGTGCCGTCCAGTTCCACGGTGATATCGTTGCACACCGGGACCGGGTCCACAGACTCAAATACGGTGGTCGTGGCATTGCAGGTGCCGGTGCGGCCGAGAATGTCGCTGGCGACCAACTGGATGGTCGTGGTCGGAATATCGGCGCAGCTGAAGGTCTTGGGCGTGATGTCCAGTTTCCACAACGGCGCTTCGAAGAGGCTGTTCTCGGCATCAAACACCGAGAACGGGTCTATGGTGCTGGTATCCGGCGTCACAGCGAGGTCCACCGTGGTGGGCAGGCACGCCGGGGCCGGGCCGACCGTGGAAAGTTCGAAGGCGCCCATGTCCGCGACGGTGTTGATGGGCCTCGGCACGCCGAGCAGGTCGTCGCCGCCCGAAATGCTCGGATCGGCCACATTCAGCACCGGCGAACCGATGTTGGGCACAAAGTCACTGAAGGTTGTGCCGACCAACCCTTCATAGGTATTGTTGGTCAGCGCCGGATTGACGCTGATGTTGCCCGTACCCGGGTACACACCATCCTGGACATCGCTGTACGTAACCGTGGTGTTTTGGGTCGGTGCAGTGGCCGGACGGCCATGGTTAATACCGCCCGTATTGCCCCAGACGATGGTATTCGCGACCGTCGGCGTGGCATTCCACGTATAGATACCGCCGCTGAGTTCGCCGTGGTGCGTAGCATCGCCCACGTAGGTGGTGTCAATGGTGTTGGCGAAAATGGTATTCATATTCACCGTGGAGGAGGACTGGTTGTTGAAGATGCCGCCGCCGCCACGAATCGGGTTGCCGCCGCCGGGGCCGGCGCCGCCGTCCGCCTGGCGGTTGGCATGGTTGTCATGGACCACGCAGTTGACGATCTGCGCATCGCCGTTGCCGTAGGGCGCGATTTCATTGGCGATACCGCCGCCGCTGACCTGGGCACGATTGTCCCGGATAATGCAGTTGGCGATGGTCGGCGCGGAACCGTAGTTATAGATGCCGCCGCCGCGCCAGGTGTGGTAGTCGGCCGTAATGCCCGCGGCATGGCCGCCCTGGATGACGAAGCCGTCCAGCACGGCATTCACCGTGGCGGCCAGGCGTGTGCCGAAGACCACAACGTGATAGGCGGGGCTGCCCGCGCGGGAGGTGCTGCCGTCAATGACGCAGACGTTCTTGGCGCGGTTGCGCTGGAGCCGGCTCGTTTCCTGGCGCCCGGCGCCGCCGCGGTAGCCTTCAAAGCCGCCGTACAGGCCGACATTGGATTTCATAATAAGGGAACCGGCCTGCCTGCCGGGGTCGCCCACGCTGCCGCCCCAGAGGGTGGCGCGGGTCTCGTCATATATGATGGGCGCATTCTCCGGCCCGCCGGCCACCCACACTTCCCCGCCGTTGCCGCCGGCATCGGCGTTCGCGGCGTCAATGGCGTCCTGGAGACTCCAGAAAGCATTCACCCAGCTCTTGCCGGTGGTGTTGTTGCCGGTCGGGTCCACATAATAGACGGCGCCGGAACTGACATTGACGGCGGCCGTGGCGGAATTCTTCGAATACGTGCCGAAGGGCGCCAATGTGTTCTGCACCTGCACGCGGTACGTGCCGGAATCGCTGATCTGGGCGCCGGCAATGTTCCACTGGGTGGTAAAGGAGTTGGTACCCGCATCCTGCCATCCGGTAAGGTTGACATAACCCGTGCCGGGGTTGAACTGCCACCGATAGCTTAGCACGCCATCGGCGACCGTTGCGCCGACGGACATGGTGTGGTTGCCGCCGATGTTGAGGTCCGCACCCACGGGCTGCGGATCAATCACGATATCCGGCGCCACATCGAGGGTCGCCGCGTTGGAGGTGGCCGAATAGGGCACATTGGCCTTGTCGCTCTTGTCCGCAATGGTGTTGGTCACCACGCAATGGTAATCACCGGCATCGGCGCCCTCGATGGGCTTGAATTCCAGCAGGCTGCTGGTGGCGCCGGGGATATTCACCCATGCGGCGAAAGCGTCTTCCCACTTCTGCCACTGGTAGCTGATCACACCAACGGACGCACCCGCTGGGCAGGACAGGGACGCGTTCTGGCCCGGCTGATACTGGCCGCCCACGGGCTGGGTATAAATGGTAATCGGGGGCGGATAGCCACCCGTGACCGCGACCGTGGTGCTGTTCAGATTAATGGTGGAACTGCACGCGGAGGCGGAGGCCACCGCTTTGTAGTAGCGCACCTGCGTGTTGCCCGGCGAGGAATAAAAATTAATCACGGGGTTATAGGTGGTACCCGTGGCACCGACCACCTCGGTCAGCGTGGACGGGGTCGGCCCGGAATACCACTTGTAGGTGGGCCCGGCAATACCCGAGGCTTCGGCCTTGAAGAAGGCCTGGGCACCGTAATCAATGGGCGCGGCAGGCTGGATCAGATCGGAGGTCCAGTAGAACTGAACACCGGCGCCCGCTTCCACAAACCACTGGGCGCGGTTCATGCCCGCAGTGACATAGGCAGCGTAATTGTTTGTGCCGTCAAGATCCAAGTCGCCCGTGGCCGCCAGTCGCGAGGCGAAGCCCGTGCCGAAGCCGTTCGAACCGATGTTATACCAGTTCAGCCAGTAGTCCAGAATACCTTGCTTGATATTGGACACGGTCGCGTTCACATACAGGATATCCACATACTCATCGCTGCAAGGCGGGTCCCCTCCAAGACAAATGCGAAGCGCCGGGCTAAAGGTCTGCGCAACCGTAATATTTGTAACGGACGTGTCATATTCCTTGTTGACCTCCTCAAAGTCCAGGTCCGGCAGCCACGCCTGGATGTCCATTTCCGTTTCCGCCTTGCCAATCAAGGAAAGCACCAGGCTCATGATGTTAGGCAGCACCCCCTTGTAGAAGGTCTGGAAAATGAGGGCCTGCACATAATCCACACCGCCCTGTTGACCGATGGTCAGGTAGGCGGCGAGCAGGTCACGCAGGTCTTCGCCCAACCCCGCGGCGCCCGGAGCGCTGTTCAGCAGACCGTCCGCGCCCCACAGGCTCGGGATATCCACCGCCTGATCAAGGCACGTAGTGCCAACACCAAAGATGCCGCTATCTACGCACAGGTGAATATTTTGGTTATCCAGACCCGTAGTAAATGTTGCGGGGTCGGTCCACGCAGGCCGGTTGTCCGCCGATAAGATGTACTTGAGACTGATCCTGGTGGAATCATTCAATTTCACCGTGAAGGACGTTTCGCGGGTCTGGATCAGCGCCTGGTTGGCGAAGAATTGGGTGCGCACGGCATCCACAAAGGCGCCGCCCAACAGTTCGCGCACACAGGCGTCGTTCTCGAGGACCTTCTGCAGCAGGGCGAGCAGATCATCGTCCTTGATGTTGTCCTCGGTATAATTCCCGCCCGGAAAGGCGGGATTCCCCTGGTTGAAGGGCGGGGTATATCCAGTCGTCCCCACCACAAACGAGTAGGCGGTGGATGACCATGCGCCCCCGGTAACCGCGTCCAGTTTGGACTGGAGGTTGTTCGCGATCAGCTGAAAGTCGGGCACGGTCTGGGCGGTGACCGGTAGACCCACCAGACATACCAGCGTCAACAGGATCCCAAGTTTCTTCATGACGTTACATTCCTTTGTCGTTGTGACCGTACCCTAAAAAAAAGCCCCTGTCTCTCCAACGCCGACGTTGCCGTCACCGCATACAGGGGGAATCCTTTTAGTGCACAATCTCTGCCTCATACCTGAATAATACCTACTTTTACCTTCCTTGAACACTTAACTTACCTAAAATCAATAAAATATTCTCCAAAGACAGATCACGTCTCTGTATATATGATACACGGGGGGGAGGGTAAAGTCAAGAAAATTTTCGGGTATAGGNNTTTCGGGTATAGGGTTTAGGGTATAGGGGTTAGGGGCTAGGGGTTAGGGGTTAGGGTTTCGGGTTTCGGGTATCGGGTATCGGGTATCGGGTGTCGGGTATGGTGAACGGCGTCTCAGTGTACTACGCATGTCTATCGGCCGTATAGGTCCTATAAGCAGGAGAAGCGTCGTTTATGTCGTTTACGTCCTTTGGGTCCTTTTTGTCCTTTGGGCAAGAATATGCCCGGCAGAAAATAGAAGGACGTAAATGACTTAAACGACACAAACGACACAAAGAAGCCCGGGACACTTATAGCGTACTTAATTTTCCCTAACCCCTAACCCCTAACCCCTATACCCTTCCCTCACCGCACCCAGGCATCTTTCTCCACCCCGGGCAACGCCTGTTCCAACAGCACCCACAGGGCGAGCACAGTGGGATGGCCGTGGTCGGCATCTTCGGGCCGGTAGCCCCAGGCGCCGGTGGGCCGCTGGAGCCTGCGGACGATATCCACCCAGGCGTCCCATACACGGTCGCCTTCGCCCATATAGTAGAGGAGCATGATGGCCTCGAAGGCGAGGTCCGTTTCGGCGTTTTCCCGGTTGATGATGGTTTCCAGCAGGCCGGGAAAGCCGGACCATTGTGTTTCCAGTTCCGGGAAACCCTGGTCGCAGCCGAGTTCACGCAGCCATTGGCAGGCGAGTATGACATGGGTGGCGATATACCCCGGCGCGGGCCGGGCGCAGTCCGCTTCGTACAGGTCCAGCAGTTGCTGTATGAAGGCGGCGTCCACGGGATGCTGATCGCAATAGAGGGATCCGGCCAGGAACCGGTTGAGGTCGGCGGGTTCCCTGGGCAAGAGCGCCACATCCCCGCGAAAGGTGTTGTCCGCCAGCCGTCCAAAAAGCGCCGCCATCTCGAGGTCGTACTCCGGCCACACCTCCCGGGGAAAGGCGTTTTCGATGCGGTATTTTTCATCGAGTCCGAAGCGGCGCTGGAGATAATCGAGCAGGGCATAGACCTGCCAGGACGGGCGCTCCTGTTTTTCATGGCGCAGGAGAAAACCGAGGGCAGCGTCAATGGCTGCGGCGTTGGGGCTGCCGGCATAGGGGCGCCCAGGCGCTGTTGCCCCAGACCGGCTCGAAGGCGGGGGCGGNNCCCGGGCGCTGTTGCCCCAGACCGGCTCGAAGGCGGGGGCGGTTCCCGCCACAACGCGAGCCCCCCGGCAATCGCCACCGCGAGGAGGAACAGGGCGATGATGAGGATGCGGGGTTTCATGGAGAAAGGATAGCGCAGGGGGACGGGGGAACGCAAGAGAGGGGGCAGGGTTTAGGGGGTAGGGTTTAGGGGGATGGACAGTATGGACGTGATGGACAGCATGGACAAGTACAGAACCTATACGGCGCGGTGGACAAGCGTATAACCCTGAGACGCCCTACCCCGAAACCCGAAACCCTAAACCCTATCCCCTCTCCCCCATTTGCCCCGTGTTGCGGGGGGCAGTTATACTTGCCCTTTACCAGGAGTATCCAACGATGAAACGCACTCTTTCGCGGGACCTGTGGGCCATGGCGGGGATGGCGGTGTTGTGTGTGGTGGTGTATGGGCGATGCGTGACTTTTGAACATGTGCTGTACGACGATCCGAATATCATTTTCGAGAATGAGCAGGTCATGGCGGGGTTGACGTGGGACAGCATCCAGTGGGCGATTACGAAACCGAATTTCGGATTGTACATGCCGCTGCCGACCTTGACCTTCCTGCTGGACCGGGAACTGTTCGGCGACTGGGCGGGCGGGTATCACGGCATGACGTTGCTGTGGCATATCCTGTGCGTGTGCCTGTTCTACTGGGTGATGCGGCGGCTGACGGGGAATTTCCCGGCCGTGGTGGTGGCGGCGGCGCTGGTGGCGGTGCACCCCGTGCAGGCGATGACGGTGAACTGGATTTCGGCACGGAACGAAATCATGCCGGCGGTATTTATGCTGTTAAGTGTGGAGATGTACCGAAGGTATGGGGAATTCAGAATTCAGAATTCAGAACTCAGAATTGGGAATTCAGAATTTATAAGGGCGGCGTTGTTTTACGGGGTATCGGTGGGGTGCATGTTCTTGGGGATTATGAGCAAGCAGGGGATTGTGATGCTGCCGGTGGTGCTGCTGTTGCTGGACTATTGGCCGCTGCGACGCATCGAGATTTCGTTTAACGCGTTCGGGGCGACGGTAGGACGGGCGGCCGTGTTGGTTCTGGAGAAGCTGCCGTGGTTTGCAGTGTCGGGGCTGGGTGCGGTTTTTGCCGTCTATGGCAAACGCGATTTTGGGGCGTTCGAGGGGGAAACGCTGCTGTCGCCGGTGCAGAATATCGGGTTTGCGCTGACGGCCTTCACGCGGTACCTGTACCACATCGTCTACCCGGAACGTTATATCATGGCCTATTCGGCAGCGGGCTGGGATCCCGCGTGGTGGATGATTGGCGGGGCGGCGCTGCTGCTGTTCGCGCTGACGGCGCTGGCGCTGTGGCAACTGTGGCGGCGGCCGTGGCTCATCGTGTTCTGGGGCTGGTTCGTGTGTTTTCTGCTGCCGGTGAGCGGGCTGGTGCGCTACGCGGCGGAATCCATCGCGCTGCGCTACCTGTACGCACCGGGCATGGGGTTGTATTTGCTGGCGGGGTTCGGGTTGTGGGAGGTGGCGCGAATAAACGGGAACAGTCACCCATTATCATCCCTCAAAACGCCCTTGGTAAACAAGCATAAACCCGATAAGGAAATGATAATGGGTGACTGTCCCCGTTTATTCTGGATAATAACTGCAATTCTGGTGTTGGTTTCGGCGGGGCTTGCGTTCCGGCAGAGCGGGTTCTGGAAGGATTCGGAGACGCTGGCGCAGCGGGCGCTGGTCGTGACGGGCGGCGAGAACGCCATGGCGCACAATCATCTCGGCGTGATCCGCAACCGGCAGGGCATGCGGCAGCAGGGCTTCGCCCACCTGCAAAAGTGCATGGAACTGGAGCCGGAACGAAATATGTGGCGGGCCAATTATGCCACGGCGCTGAACCAGCTGGGGCGCTATAACGAAACCCTGACGGTGGTGAAGCCTATACTCGATCAACAACCGGATTCCGTGGTGCTGCTGAATTTGTATGGCGGCGCGCTGACGGGACTGCTGCGGTTTGAAGAGGCAAAACCGCACCTGGAACGAGCGATCGAAATCGAACCGCGGCATGTGCCGTCGCTCTACAATTACGGGCTATGCCTGCAGCACACGGGCCGCAAGGACGAAGCGCGGGACTATTTTGAGCGGGCGCTGGCGGTGCAGCCCACGCACCGGATGGCGCAGCAGGCGCTGGAGTCCCTGCAGGGTTCCGGGTAGCGCCTACGCGGCGCCGGCGCGGGATTCCAGTGTTTCGATAAACGCGTCAATGCGGGTGTTGACCTGCTCGTCGGACCAGTTGCGGGTGTCGTTCATATCGGCCTCAAGCATGAGGGACGGAATGCCGTAGTTGTTTTCCAGGCGCCGGGCAAGTTCGTACTGGCCGAAGGAGTAGGCGCGGCAACTGCGGTTGGAGTGCATGACAAACCCGTCGAGACTGAATTTTTCCGCCATGTGGGCGAGTTCTTTCTCGCGGTAGTCGAGCCCGTGGTTGATGTAGCCGCCGATATAGGTGGAGGCGTAGGACAACAGGCGGTCGTTGGGATCGTCAATGGGGCCGCGGTAGCAGAAACTTTCCGGATAGGTGGACACGACCAGCGCGGCGTGGCGTTCGGCGAATTTCCGGGACAGTTGGTTGATGCGGAACCAGATGGCGAGGTTGTCCCAGCCGAGGCGGAACCGTTCGCCGGGAATGGCAGCGATGCCGGTGTCGATGCGTTCCTGCACCTCCGCTTTCAGGCCCTCGTAGTATTCCACGCAGATGGGCGTGCCGCGGAGCGTCACGATGGGGGCAAGATGGATAAACGTGTCGAAGGAGTTCATGGGCGCGGGCTTGTGGGCAAGCATGGCCTGGATATCGCGCCAGAGCGTGGCCGCCTTTTCAGAAAGGTCCACGACTTCGTTGAACCTGTCATAATCGAAGGGTTTGCCCGTCACCGTCTCAATGATGCCGATATAGTCGCGCAGCTGCTCCTTCATGTAAGCGACGGCATGGCTGCTGTCTTCGGCCTCATACTGATAGGGCGCGTCGATGAAGACGAGGGGGACGTCAAAGCGGCGCTGCAGTTCCTGGTACCACTTGGTGACAGTACCGCAGATGTTGTTGCAGCAGACAAGCAGGTCGGGCTTGGGCATGCCGCCGATGGGGCTGGTGCCGGTAATGATGGCGCCGAGGTCGGTCCGCATGTAAGAGCACAGGTCGCGGGAGAACCCGGCGTCTTCGGCGGCGGCGCACAGCGTGTCCGCCATTTTGGTGGCGCCGCACATGGCCGCATGGTTCTCCGGGTAGAGCGGGGTGATGTCCGCCGCATAGAGGAACTCCACCGGCGCGCCGCTGGTAATCCACGCCATCTTCTGTCCGCTGCCTTCGCCCATCTTGGCGCCCATGTAATACATGGTCATGATTTCCTTCATGCGCGAATAGGATTTCAACCGTGGAAGTTCAATGCTCATGGGAGTCTCCCGTGTTCAAACCGATTCTGGGCCCGTGCCGGTCCTGTTCCGGCCGGTGCGAAAAGCATACAGAGATCGCCGGGCTAAAACAAGACGCCCACGCCACGGCTAAATCCGCACGTAAGGAATGGCAAGAGCGCAGAAGCGGCAGGATGCCGCTTCTACGTTCCTTGTCCTTATTGGCTTTACGCCAACAACCCGGTTTCTTACGTGCGGATTCGGGACCACGGCTTATCCGCCCGCGGCACGGTCGGCGGCGTATTCGCGGCGCGAGACGGCGATCACCGTGGCGCCGAGGGTGACGGCCGTAATCAGGAACAACACGACAAGCGCCTTGCCCGCACCTACCAGGAACACTTCGCGTTGAAAGGTGCCGATGGCGGTCTGTATTTCCGTAACGTGGCGCTGGGTGGCCATAATAGGCAGGAGCGCGTCGGTATATTTCTTGATGGTGAAAAAGTCGACGAGCCCGGGCACGATGGTGGCGATGTACTGCCAGCCGTAGAGCAGGATGACACCGTAGACGATGGGCCGCTTGGTGTAGGCGCCCAGGAAGACAGCAAACCCGCCGTAAGCAAGCAGCGCCATCAGGATGACGCCCAGGTAGTGCAGCAGCAGTTTGAGGTCCGTCACGCTGGTCAGGGAGAGGTCCGCGTGGGTGGTGCAGGCGGCGAAAGCCAGGGAACACGAGCAGAGCATGATGGCGGCGGCCACGATGAAGAAAGCCGTAAACCGGCCGAGCACCCAGGCCGACCGCGGGGTGGGCCGGGTGAGGATATAGGTCATCGTGCGCATTTCAATGTCTTCGGCGATGAGCATGCCCGCGAAGAACAGGGCCATCAGCGGGGTGAACACGTTGACGTAGAGTTCCTCGGCGAGGCGGACAAAGACCTTGTTGCCCGATTCGGCGAAATCCGAACTGGACAGAAACGACAGGGCGATGGGGATCAGCACGGGCAGGAACGCGACCAGCGCGGCCAGGGCCAGGCGGCGGCGGCGCAGCAGGGTCTGCAGCGCATGACCGCAGGACGCGCCCAGTGCGGCGCGGTACCCGCGGTAGGGCGGGCGGTGCTGCCGCTCCAGCCAGGGGGGCATGGTCATTTCGCGCGGGAGATCCGGGTCCGCAGCGGGCTCCGCGCCCGGCGCAGGGGCGCCGTGCCCGCCCGGGCCGGGCGCGGCGGTGTCATATGGTGTTTCATTCGTGTTCATGCGCATGTCCATCACCCTGCACGGGCGCTACCGGGTTAGGTATTCAAATACCGATTGGAGATTATCATCGGAACAGGTAATGCCATCGATGGGCGCGGACCCCGCGCGCGCCATTTCATTGAGCAGCGCGTAACACGGGTTCGGGTCGCGGGTGCGCACCACGAGGGCATTCTCTTCGAACTCGATCTTGGTCACCTGCGGAACGTCCAGAAACGCTTTGGAAACGGTCCGGGGATCGCTGGTTTCGACGCGGATGGCGTGGGGGTGGCGGTCGATGAGGTCTCGAATGTCGCGCACGCGGCCCTGCGCCAGCAGCGCGCCCCGGTACATCAGCACGACGCTGTCGGTAATGCGTTCGATTTCATAAAGGATATGGCTGGAGACGATCACGGCGATGCCGCAGTCGGCGAGCGTCTGGATGAGCAGGTACATTTCATCGCGGCCCTTGGGGTCGAGGCCGTTCATGGGTTCGTCGAGAAACAACAGGTCGGGGGCGGTGGTCAGGGCCTGGGCGATCTTGATGCGCTGTCGCATGCCCTTGCTGTAGGTGTCGATGGGGTCGTGCATGCGGTCGGTCATGTGCGTCAGTTCGCAGGCGGCTTCCGCCTGTTCGCGGGCGTGGGTCCGGCTCATGCCCCAGTACCGGTTCAGCCAGTACACGAATTCAAAGCCGGTCGTGTTCTCAAAGAAATGGTCGGTTTCGGGGCAATAGCCCACCCGCTGCAGCAGGGCGATGTTGTTCCGCGGCTTTTTACCCAGCACGCGAATCACGCCGCGGCTGGGCACGTACAGGCCGAGGGCGAGTTTGATGAGCGTGCTTTTCCCCGCGCCGTTGGGTCCGAGCAGGCCGGTGATGCGCGCGTCCACGGACAGATTGAGGTTGTTCACGGCCACCACTTCGCCGAACCATTTGGAGAGGCCTTCCGCTTCGATAATCATGGTCATGAGGCAATCTCCTCCCGGCGCACCTTGCGCAAGACCACGGCCAGCGCGCACAGGGAAACGACGACAACATACAGCAGGCACCAATGCCAGGACAGGGAGAAAAGAATCCGGTTCTCGTTGAACAGGTACTCGCCAATCCGTCTCAGCGCGAGCGGAAAGGAAACGCCCAGGTAGTCGCGCTGGCGCAACAGCCCGGCCAGCAGCCCGGCCAGGCTCGTATTGGCCACCAGCGCCATGATGATGGTGATGGTGGCGTAGTTCTGGCTGGGCAGCAGCGCCGAACAAGCCAGGATGCTCAGGGCGGTGGGCAGCACAATCGCCAGCGAATACCCGGTGATGGAGAGAGGCCACCACCAGCTGGCCTGAAACGTTTCCAGGCCGGGCAGCAGCAGGTTGTGGAAAAGGACCAGCAGGACGCCCGGCACCGCCGTGATGGACAGCCCCAGGAAGACCAGCGACAGGATTTTGCCGATCACATAGTCCTTCCAGGTCAGCGGTTTGGAGAAATACACCTCCATCAGGTTGTTGCGCGTGTCATTGCAGATCATGCCGGCGCCGCTGTACAGCAGCAGAATAAACATCAGCGAGGTCTGCGTATAGAGGAAACTGAAGAAGGTGCGCGCGTTGATTTCGATGATGTCCAGGTTGGAAAGGAGCATTTGCAGGGGGTTGTTGGGGTCCTGGGCCATGACGTCATAGGCGACGACCTGCAGCATCCGCACGATGATATGGAGAAAGGCGAGCAGGTACAGCATCTTGAAGACGCGAAACTTCGCCAGCGTCTTCAGTTCCTGTTCCACCACGACCAGCCAGCGAAACCAGCGCCGCGGGCGCCCGTCATACTCTCTGTAGGTATTGCTGTATATGGGCACGGCTTATTCCTTTCCCACGGCGTGCAGAAATACCGACTCGAGGGTGTGGCGGGCCGGCAGAAAATGCCGCACCTGGGTATCCCTATGCAAGGCGGTCTCAAAGATGATTTTGCCGCCGTCGTCCTCAGGACACCGCACGAGCCAGGTATTGTTCGGATGCAGGCGGATGCAGGAGCAGCCCCCGGCACGCAGCGCGGCCACACAGGCGCCGTCGTTGTCGCGGAACCGGATTTCAAAGTGATTGGCGTGGCGGGGCGTCAGGGACTGGATGTCGCCGGATTGGACCACCCTGCCCTTGTCAATCATGACCACGCGGCTGCAGACGTGCTGCACATCGGGCAGCAGGTGCGAAGATACGATAACGGAAATGCCGGGGCGCGACGCGATGTCGCGGACCAGGTTCAGCACTTCGATGCGCCCGTCGGGATCCAGCCCGTTGGTGGGTTCGTCGAGCAACAGCAGTTTGGGGTCGTGCAGGATAGCCTGGGCCAGCTTCACCCGCTGCAGCATGCCGGTGGAATAGGTTTCCATGTTGCGGTAGCGGCTGTCCCCGAGTTTGACGTAGTTGAGCACCTCGTGGGCGCGCTCCAGGGCGTCCACCCGGCTCATGCCGAAAATGCGCCCGCAATAGGTCAGGAACGACACGGCGCTCACCTTGGGGCTCGATATTTCGCGCTCGGGCATATACCCGAGCCGCTGCCGTATGGCGATGGCGTCGCGGGGCATGCTGTGCTCGAAAATGCGGATGCTTCCGGCCTCCGTCCGCACGAAGCCCAGCAGCGCCTTGAGCAGGGTGCTTTTCCCCGCGCCGTTGGGGCCGAGCAGCCCGGTCGCGCCGCGGCCGAACTCCAGGGTGACCCCGTCCAGCGCGCGGGTCTGCTGATACGACACGCACAGGTCTTTCAATTCAATTACAGTTGTCAAAAGTATCCATCCGCCTGCCCCGCCGTTGCGGGGCCGGTTTATTGCGATGCCGCTCAGAAGGCGACATTCAGTACCAGGGGCAGCACTTCGCCCTGTTCCACCTGTATGAACTCACTGTGGACATACCGTACTTCGAGGGGATTGGCGACGCCCAGTTCAAAATAGTAGATGTCCANNCCCACGCTCTGGCCCATCAGGCGGGTGACGTCCACCGTCTCGCCCAGGGGCGCCAGCATGAATCCCGGCCGCTGCAATACGGCGCGGCCGCCCAGCATGTTCGCCGGTCCGGGCACACACTGCCCTTCGATGCGCGCCCCTTCCTGCGTGCCGAAGTCATAGCGGGTCACCACGCCTTCTTCAATGGTCAGCTGCACGCCCCGGGCGTCATAAATGCTGGACAGGTCGCCCGTGCTGATATCGGTCACCATGGCCTGGTACACGCCGGAGGACAGGCCGTCCAGGTAATAATAGCCGGTTTCATCGGCGGTGGCGTTCTGGGTGATGCCGTTCCCGACCACCAGCAGCATGGCGCCGGGCACCGCCTGGCCGTCGCTGTAGACGTAGCCTTCGATGCCGCCGCCGGACCCGAAGCGGATACGCACATTCTCCTGCCGGTCCGCCTCCTCCAGGGCGATGAGCTCGCTCTGGGCGGTGGGGAAGCCGGGATGCTGCGCGATGACGACATAGGGGCCCGCAGGCAGGCTGTCAAAGGAAAAGGCGCCGTCCTCGCCCACGCGCTGGATATGGTTGTCGGGCACCGCATTGGAGGCGAGCATCATCATCGCCTCCGCCGGTGAGGACGCCTCCAGCAGGGTGACGGTCGCCCCCTGCACGCTGCCGCCGCCGGCGGCGAACACGGAGCCTCCGATGACACCGCCCTCCTCTTCCAGGATCAGGTCAATCCCTTCGAGCACTTCGCCGGCTTCAATCTTTATTTCGACCCGGGCCGGGGTATACCCGGCGGCCGAGCCTTCCAGCCGGTAGCTTCCCGCGTTCAGGCTCAGCTCATAGCTGCCGTCGGGCGCGTAGAAGGTTTCGGAACGCATGTTGTCGCCCACCATGCCCATCACGTTTACGGTGCCGGTACTTTCGGAAAGAGGGTAGGCCCCCACTTCATAAGTTTCGAGGGGCGCGCCGACGCTTTTCGCGATGACATGGCCGCGCACCAGCGCGGTCTGGCGCATGAGCACCTTCGTCTCTTCGTTCAACCGCACGCGGCGCACCGTGGTGGGCGAATAGCCGTCTTTTTCCGCGAGGAGGGTATATTGTCCCGTGCTGACGCTGTCAAAACGGAATTGACCGTTGTTCGCCGAGGTGGTGGAACGGTCGGCGCCTTCCAGGCCCATGGACACGCCCGCGAGGCGAATGTTAACCCCGTCTATGCCCATGCCGCGATCGTCCACGGCCTGGCCGAAAACCGTGTAGGTGCCTTCTTCCACACTGTTCAACACCAGCCGCACGTCCTTCAGGTCACTGTAACCATCCGGGTAGATGGGAAAGCCCATGGGGGATATTTTAAACCCTTTCTTCTGGGCGAAAAGCTGGTACTCCCCGGCGGGCAGCTCGTTGATGGTGAACAGGCCGTTCTCGTCCGCATTGCTGTTGCGGAAGGCCTGCGGCGCCGTCATGCCGCTGAAGAACGTCTTGTAAGCCGGGATGCAGGTCACCGACGCGCCCGGCACGGGATCGCCTCCTGCGGTTTCCACACGGCCGAAGACATTGCTGCCGGTAAAGAGGAACAGGTCGATGCGCACGTTGCGCTGGGCCGCGGTGAGCAGGAACGGCTCACTCAGCTGCGGCGCATACGTACCGGCCATGGCGTGAATGCGCCACTCCTGGTTGAACGGCACTCCCGTCAGTTCATAATACCCGTCTTCCCCGGACGAATCGGTGATGGGCGCCGCTTTCTTGGCAATCGTGCTGAGCGCCTGGCTCAGGATGCTCTCGGACGAACTGAGGATGACATTGGCGTTTGCAATGGGCGCCTTATCAGGCGATAGCACGTAGCCCCAGACCACACCGGCAGCCTCCACCGTGAAATTCACATTGTCTTCCTGCTGCGTGGCGGAGGTTATCTTCACTTTCTTGAAGGGCAGTTCCCTGCCGACCATGTAGGGGGTTCCCACCAGGTCCACGGAAACTCCATACTCACCCGGCGCGAGGCCTTCCACCATGTACCGGCCGTCGCCGTCCGTCACACTGGAAGGGTTGCCCGCGGACTCCGCATACACGGTCACCCCGGCGGCGCCCTTGTTACTGTCGCTTTCCGTCACCTTGCCTGAAATACTGGCCCCCTTGGACAGGCGCGCATCCACGCGATACTCCGGCGCATTCTCCCCCAACAAGTCGGTATTCCCGGTAAAAGGGACATACCCGCGGGCAACGACCAGAATGTCATACACGCCCGGTTCCGTCACAACCACGCTGAACGCACCCGACGGATCGGATTCTTCCGAGTGTTCTCTGCGAAGCGCCCTGCGCGCCTGACGGCGTGCGTCCCGTTCCATGGCCGCCAGCATCACCTGGTCTTCCCCGGTCCGCTTGCGCGTTGCCGTGACCGTAGCGTGTTCAATGGGCTGCTGGGTGGCGGCATCCAGAACGACCCCTACGATCTTCAGTTCCAGCGGCGCCTCGGGGACCGATGCCAGTTCTTCGGGTTGCTCCGGTACGGGCGCCGGCGTTTCCGCCGTTGCGGCCTGTTTCTCAACAGGCGCCTCCGGTTGAGGCACTTCCGGAGCCTTTTCCTCTGATGGGCGTGCTTCATAGGTGATACGGGAACGGGGCGGCGGCGCGGGTTTGCGCGGCGCAAACATAAACGCCAGGCCAATCAAGGCAATCAGCAGAAAAACCACCATTGCGATTACCCGCACAATGGATACAGAAGAAGTGGAGCGTCTCTTATTGGCCATGAACATGTTCCTGATTGTAAAACAGATTTTTACACACCGGCGGCAACACAGGGTGACGGGTTGCACGGATGCCGTTCATTACGTTGCTTTCGCAGTTGAATCCCTGTACTTCCAGACGATCAAACACGCGACACCCTATGGACGGCATGAAGTGAAACGCCTGCTATGATGTTCAACGAATATAATCGCAAAAAGGTATACACGGCCCTCTCTGGAACTTACGGGATACACCGGGCAACAAAACAGGGGTTGTCACTCCTTAATTTTACAGTCCATGCAAACCCGGCAGTCAAAGCGCAAGCATGGCTTACGCACTCCAAAACGACAGTCATACACTAATTCAACGTCTTATTTCTTACAGCGGCGGCGCGCCGATGCGATACCCTGCTTTATTCGGGACTTTGCGAGGAAGAAGGGGCGCCTTCGCCGCATTTCCCCTGCCCCTCCCGGGGCTCTCAGGGGCGTCTCGGAATCCAGCACATCGGGGGTGCTTTTTCGGGATCATAGCCATAATATTCACCCACCTGCCAGAGGTACACGGCGCGTATGGCGGTGGTCATGGGATTAGTGCCCTGCTGCCAGCCCAAAAGATAGGCGATTACTTCACTCATCACCATAACAAAGTTTTCATCTGTGTCCGCCGGATGAGGAATTTCCAGCCTGTATTCGTAGGCGCCCATGTCATACCCCTCGTCCTGGGGCCGCGCCACCCCTCTTATGTCATCCTCCGGCGCATCGACATCCGTTCCGCTGTCTATGCACAAAGAACCCGCCTGAAGGCGGTAATCCCCGGAAGAGGCATCTTCAAACAACGGGTCGGTATCGATATTTCCCGTACCCGCGTAACCGCCGCCGATGCAGCAGTATTTTACCTGGAGCAAGGGTGTTCCCACGACATTGGACACCTGGCCGCCTGAACCCTGATTGTCCCAGAAAATACTGTTGATCAGCTTGGGTTCGGATTGCAGGTTATATATGCCGCCGCCGCCCGCCGTATTGCTCACATTCCCCGCAACGGTACAGTTGACAATAAGCAGCGGGGCGGAAATTTCATTGTATAGGCCGCCGCCTTCCGTTTGGGCAAAGTTGTCCACCACCAGGCTGTTGGACAACGTAAGGGCCGAGGCGGAGTTGGTGATGCCGCCGCCGCTTCCCGTACTTGAGGTATTCGCCACAATCGTACAAGCGGTTAGTGTCGGCAACGCGGAAACATTAAAGATACCACCGCCGGAGAAGACGGCCACATTCAAGGTGAAGGTACACTGAATTACTCTCGGTGCGGAGTCCTCGCCGATATACATGCCACCGCCGCGTTCCGCCGTATTCCCCTCAAAGCGACAGTGAACGATCCTTGGCGAAGATTCCTCATTATACATGCCGCCGCCGCTGACCGCCGCCGCATTTTCAATGAAAACGCAGTCGGTCACCTCCGGCAACGCCGCATTGTTGCACATGGCACCGCCACGCCTCAGAGAGCTGTTCCCGCTGAAGAGGCAACCTGAAATCGACGGCGAAGACATCTCGTTGTAGATGGCGCCCCCGTCCCAATCCGAGTTGTTGCCGCTGAAGATACAGTCGGTAATCACCGGCGAAGCGTTTTCGTTATAGATGGCGCCGCCGAAACCGCCCCAATTTTCGGCAAAGGTACAATTAGCGACCGTGGGTGAAACGGTATCATTGGACAGGCCGCCGCCCAGAGCGGTCCACTTGCCGTTCGAGATGGTAAACCCGTCCAGTCGCGCGTTGTTGGCGCCCCGAACACATCCCCGTACATTCTCTCCGTCAATGATCGCAGGATTGACGGCCCAGTTCCGTTCATCAGCCGATTCCTCCACCCCCGTAAACCCGCCGTACAGCGCAACGCCGCCCTTCATAATCAACACGGGATTTTGTGTTGACTTGTAGGTTCCTGCGGCCACCCACACTTCATCGCCGGCAGCGGCGGCATACACTGTTGCCTGGAGGGGGCCCGCATCTTCCCACGAGGTGCCGGCACCGGCGCCCATGGGCTTGACATAATGGACCGTCGCCCCGGCGCTGGACGCGATAATGCATGCCAAAACAAAGAAAAGCGAAAGTGCGGCAGATTTGCGGGACATTCCAAAGAACATAAACGCGTCTCCCTGGTTCGGATACTGGATGACCTGTGCGCCAAAGAATCCACGTCTCCGCATACGCTTGCGATTGGCGAAAGGTCCGATATTAAGGAAAACAAAATTCCCTCGTACTTTATTTACCCGTCGTCACCCCGCCTCACGGGAGGCAGGGCATGGGGACTCATCGCACTATAATAGCAAAAAGCATCCCGATATAGGTATAAAACATAGCGCACCGAATGCCCGGAGCGCACCGCGCAACGGACGGCGGCGTCTTGAGGCGCCCCTGTCGGCCCCGGAGAATTGACCGGGCAGCCCCTGTACCTGTACACCGAGGGTGCGTAAAAAGAAAAGGGAAAAGCGGCGTATCCTGTCTTTTCAGGGCTTTTCAAGGGTAAAGGTATCGTAAATGGTCCCGTCCGCCGTGTAGGCCTTCATGTCCAGACGGTTCGCGTCCACGGTAAAGGCGACACAAACGGCATGTCCGTCAAGATTGACCAACTCGGCATAGTCCGGAACAGCCCCCTTCTCCCCCGGCCCGTCTATGGCAACGGAGATCAGGTAGATGGTGCCGTTGGATGCTTTTTCCATGCGCTTGCCGTCCTTGAGCGGCCAGGTACGCAAATGATAATGCACATGCCCGCTGAGCGCCAGGTCTACATGATACTGGTCGAAGAGCGTACCCCATTCGCGTTCAATATCGGGATATTCCCGTTCCAGGGCATAAGGCGGGAAATGGAGCACGGCGATTTTCCACGGAGCATCAGTTTCCCGCAGGGTTTCTTCGAGCCAGGGCCGCTGCAGGGCGATGTCCTCGGTGACATCCAGGGAAATCAGCAGCAGGTTGGCGTAACGCAGGCTGTAACTCTGCCCCCGTTTCAGGGCCGGCGGCCCGTTGTCCGGCAGACGAAGCAGCGCCCTGTACAGGTCGGAACCCAGCCCGTCAATGGCGTCATGATTGCCGATGGAGGGCATCAGCGGGGTCTCCCGAAGGAAATCGGCATAGTTATGGAACAACTCGTCCCAGTCATCCCGCTCCTGGCCGGTACCCACGAGGTCGCCCGAAATGGTGAGAAAGGCCGCGTCCGGATGCTTTTCCCGGGCGGCGGCCAGCACCCCCACGTTGTCCGGACGGTTATGGGTGTCACTCATCCAGAAAAAAGTAAAGGGTTGGGCTTCCAAAGGGGCGGTCCGAAATTCGGCGCAGACCGGTTCTTGTTCCTCCGGGTTTTCCAGGGTGTATTCATACGCCGTACCGGGCTGCAGATGGCTCAGGGTGACCGTATGCCAGCGTACACGGCGGTCATTAATGATGGCGCGGTCGTACAGCACGGTGGATTCCGCTTCCGCCTCCCGCCACGGCACGACGTGCCCGCTTTCCTTCACGCGGTACCACAACCGGTTCCGGTGGGCGGCGGGGAGTGCGCTGCGCCACTGGATGGTCTGGGTGGTTTGCGGATCGTCGCTCCAGGTCAACACCGCCATGTCCGGGGTGTTGGAGGAAGGATACGCCGTCTCCCGGAACGCGCCGATAAGCTGGGCCTCCCTGGCCCGCCCGCGAATGGTGGGCAATACTACATGTCCTTTGAACGCGTCCGGCACCTCCGTCAAAACAAGATCAGACCAATCATGGTAGATGGCGGCGCCTTCCTTGAAGGCATACACCTGCTGCGGCGCGGGCACGGTATTGGAAATCGCGACCGTATCGCCGGCCGTTTGCGGCCCCACCCCCACAAAGTAATGGGGCCGGTGCCGGTCAAAGCCGTTTATGCCCAGGCCGACCTTCCCGGCGGGAAACGGTTTCTGCCATACCTCGTAGCTATAGTTTTCGTTGCGCACCACCAACGTGGTTTTCACGAATCCCTGCTCCTCAAGCCAGAAGGGCGCCACGGCCTGACCCGTGTCCCGCATGACCGAGACCAGCACCGGCACATTGACATTAAACTGCCAGTATTCCGTGCTTAATACCTGCCGTTGCTCCGGACTGAGGGCGCCGAGGATGACGGC
>MTKZ01003241.1_pt2 | contig 21307 bp, 18 predicted proteins | sample 1042781 | NCBI WGS metagenome assembly MTKZ01 (sample SAMN06212207, study PRJNA360539) | anaerobic digester metagenome | biome: Wastewater treatment plant; material: sludge; isolation source: anaerobic digester fed with sludge from wastewater treatment plant | place: Denmark: WWTP Viborg ... | reverse complement strand
GCTGGCAAATGTGAGATGAGTGTTGGCGCCCGAAGCGCTTAAAAAAATGGAGGAAACCATGAGCGATGTTTTAGTTATCGGCGCATCCATCCTGGATATCAAAGGCAGGCTCACCGAGCAGCCCATCCCCAACTCCTCCAATTACGCCTCAATAAAAATGAGCATCGGGGGCGTGGCGCGGAATATTGCCGAGAATTTGGCGCGGCTTGGCGCCGATGCGCGCCTCCTCACCGCCATTGGCGATGACTATGCAGGCGAGGAAATGGGCGGCAACGCCGAAGAAGTGGGCATGGATATTTCTCGCGCGTTGATGATTGATGGCGAATCCACCGCCACGTATCTGGCTGCGCTTGACCAAACGGGCGATCTTTTGCTGGGGCTGGATGACACCGACATCATGCGCCACATCACGCCGGAATATTTGCGCAAGAACGAGGACGCGTTTGAAGATTGCGAAATGGTTGTGCTGGATTTGAACCTGACCGATGCGGCGCTGGACGAGGCGATTAAAACAGCCAGGCAATACGGCAAAAAAATTGTGGTGGATCCAACCTCCACCCAGCGGGCCGTGCGGCTAAAAAAGCATCTGGCCGATCTGGACATCATCACCCCCAATATGGACGAAGCCGCCGCGATATTGGGCCGCAGCTCGCCCAACACGCCCGATGACGCCATTGCCGCGGCGCGGGCGCTGGTGGGGCTGGGCGTTGGCGTGGCGGTGATTACGCAGGCCGAGCAAGGCGCGTGTTACGCCACCGAGCACGAGTGGGGGCATTTTCCCGCGCTCAATGTGCAAATTGTAGACACCACCGGCGCGGGAGACGCGCTGACCGCCGCCATTGTGTTTGGCGTGCTGAATAACTTGAGCGTGGCCGATAGCGTCCGGCTTGGCCTGAACGCCGCCTCGCTCACCCTTCGCACCAGCGAGACCGTCTCATCCGAGTTGAGCCTTGACCAGTTGTATGGGATGGACGAGACAATTAAGAATTAGAAATCAAAAATTATTACGAATCAGGAAAAATATGGCCCCAAATGTTTTTGTTTCATCACACCCGCTGATACAGCACAAGCTGGCGATTTTGCGCGACAAAGCCACCGAGCCAAAAAAGTTTCGTCAGGTGGTGCGCGAGCTTGCCATCATGCTGGTGATGGAAGCCACCGCGGATATGCCCACCGAGGAAATCATGGTGGAAACGCCAATGGCCACAACCCGCGCCCAAAAACTGCGCGACCGCATCGGCCTGATCCCCATCTTGCGGGCAGGGCTGGGCATGATGGAAGGCGCGCTGGACATGTTGCCCGCCGCCGAGGTGTGGCACATTGGGCTTTACCGCGATGAAAAAACCCTGCGCCCGGTGGAGTATTACAACAAACTGCCCATCGCGCCCACCGTCTCGGTATGCTTAATGCTGGACCCAATGCTGGCGACCGGCGGCAGCGCCAGCGCCACGGTAGACATCCTCAAAAAGTGGGGCGCAAAGCAAATCAAATTTCTGGGGTTGATTGGCGCCCCGGAGGGCGTGGCCCGGCTGCAAAAGGATCATCCCGATGTGCCGATTTATCTTGCTGCGCTGGATGAGCGCCTGAACGAGATTGGCTACATTTTGCCCGGTCTTGGCGATGCCGGGGACCGGCAGTTTGGCACGGGCTAGAGTTCAATTACGAATTACGAATTACGAATTAAAAAAGCGCCTGATGGGTGAATGACCGCGCGTCCGCGCAGGCGAACGCTCAGCCAAAGGCTCATCAGGCGCGATTTCAATCGCACAGCGTAAAGGTTTTTCTTTCTACGCCCCCACCGCCAGTAGCGGGTCATTGTTGTTCATCGCCAGCGTGGTCACCAGAAACAGCACCACACCATCGCATGGCGAGATGGCTTCTTGCACAAGATTGCCCAGGTAGTCCGTCACATAGCCCAGCTTCTGGCCTTTCTTCACCTCATCACCCACGCGGCACAACGGGTAAAACATGCCATCGTGCGAGGAGCGCAGCCATTCAAACGCCTCCAGGATGCGGCTGGGCGGCGCGGGCGGCGCGGGCAATGCCGCACAGCCGTAATGCGTCATCACGCGGCGCAAGCCATCGCCCATTTGCTCAACTTCTGCCGCGCTCCACAACCCCTGACCGCCCACCTCGGTCAGCACAGCCAGCACGCCCGCATCGGCGGCGGCGGCCACGGTTGAGCCTTTAACCTCGCTCACGACCAAATTGGGCAGCCCAAATATGCGGGCCAACTCCACGGCCTTCGCGTCAAGCTCGGCGTTGCCGGTGCGCTTGACAATGCTAAACGGCACCAGCGCCTCGTTCATATCGCCGCCGTGCAAATCCATGTAGATGTCTGCGCGGCTGATCAAGTTTGTGGTGATCCAGTGCGCCAGTTGCTCGGCAAAGCTGCCATCGGCCTTGCCCGGAAAACAGCGGTTGAGGTTTTTGTCATCGGGCGGGGCCAGGTAGATGGCGCGCTTGACAAAGGCGGTCATGCTGCACACCGGCACAATCACCACCGCGCCATGCACCTGCGCGGGGTCCAGCGTTTTTGCCAGTTGGGTGGCCGCCGCGGTGCCCACGTATTCCGAGCCGTGAATGGCGGCGGTAATCACCACCACTGGCCCATCTTGCTGGCCGTTTATCACGAACAGCGGCATTTTTGTGGCAACGCCCGCCAGCGTCAGACCAATCACGCGCGATGTTTTTGTCCCCGGCGCGGCGGAGACGCCGGCGATTTGGATGGTGTGTGTGGACATGGTAAATTATTTCAGAACTCCAAAATTGAAGATAAGATGTAAATATAGCGGCCAGTCCTTAGTAATAGCATAAGTAACTCTAACACAAGGCGAATTCGTAATTCCACCTCCTCACTTTTAAAATCTTGAAGATCATAAGATTTACAAAGCTTAATTGAAACACGAAAATTTTGTTGTTATGAAAAAATCCTTTGCGATTAACTGGCAGGACAAACGCATCACAAGTTTAAGGTTGGCTTTACAGAATTATTCAAAAACCTAATTTTGATGCAAGTTTTGTTCAAGCCCAGACTAAAAGCATCTCTTTGCAGAGCACAAATGGAGTTTTTGAGTTAATTTGCAAAAAAACAGAATTTTCTTCTGCCAATGCAGAATAAGGCAAAATGCCTTTAAGACAAATTTGTGTTGAACACATATTTCTTATGCGTAAGCCCTATAGGCTCTGGATTAAAGCTTGTTTTTTCTTTTTATCAAGTTATAATCTGTTTGTCGTTTTGCCCAAACATCCAATTGCAATTATTGATTTGTAGAAATATTCATGAGCAAAAAAACTTCTGTTTTCGCCGATTTAGTGCATTATCCTATTGTGGTGACAGATATTGAAAAGCGCATTATTTCGACAAGTTTATTTAATAGATTGCACCATGTCCGCCAGGATTCAACTGCCTATTTGACATATCCTTCCGCTACCCACACCAGGTTTAGCCATTCATTGGGGGTAATGCATATAGCGACGGAACTGTTTTTTAACGGAATTGCCAATGCAGATGACGACGTTTTAGATGGTTTTATTAAAGATTTCCGCAATGAAATTAATGCAAAAGCTAAAGATGAAGCATTTATCAATAGCGTACGTGAACGAACAGGAAAAGATGACAAAACGGTAAGGGAAAAATTTTACCTCTTAGACTCATCATCACAAGAAAATGTGTTTTCAATTTACATACCCAATTTGAGGCCATTGAGGTCTAAGCCATCCACCGCAGATGTAATCAATAACAAGCAAACCAATGATGAGTTTAATGATGTAGACGTACTAAAATTTGCTTTGCAAACCTTGAGAATATTAGCGCTTCTACACGATATAGGCCATCCTCCCTATTCCCATATGGTGGAATATTCATTTACAGAAATTTATAACAGAGTATCTTCTAAGAATCCAGAAAAACGCGAGAAATCCGAGATCGATTTTTATGTCAATTTACACAGATTCTTCGAAGATTCGAATCCTCAGAAGAAATCCAAGAGCAAAAACTATATCCCTCCTAAAATTCCTCCGTTTCATGAACAACTTGGCAGAGACTTATTACAAAAAATCCTTTCTTTGACGACTTTAGGATACGAATCCCAACAATTAGTGAGCCGTGATGTTGAAACGTTAGCATATCTTGTTAATAGGTGTTATCAGCCACCAGAGGCTTTGAAAAGCTATCCATCTTTGATGGCTTTGTCCCTTCTAATAGAAGATAGCTTTGGTGCCGACAGACTCGATTATGTAGTCAGAGATTTATCAATGTCGGGTGTCAGCAGGGGATATATAAGATACAACAGATTATTTAGGAATTATCAGCTTATCCAAGAAAATAAGCCCAAATCCTATTCTTTTTTGCCAACAATTCGCGCATTAAGTACTCTTGAAGAGTTTCATAACATGCGTCATGATCTTTATAAGTATGTGCTTTTTCATCATCGGGTATGTAAAACAGACGCGTTACTTCAAGAGTGTGTAATTCGATTAATAGATAACTATTTTGAAAATGAATCTGCTGAAAAAGGAGAAGACCAAACTAAAGACGGGCATGATGATGACAGCAATAACTATCTGCCTAATAGGGTAGATGCGTTATGGATACCATTTAAACAAGGTTATTTTGAAGGAACGATATCTAAAGTTCTTCAATGGGACGATAATCTTCTTATGTCAATTCTCAGAAAAGAGTTTTATACCCTTGAACAAAAAGAAAACAATTCAAACCAACACGCCCCTCTATTTTTAATGCTAGAAGAGCTATTGACAGGAAAAAAGCATTATTTCTCTCTATATAAAAGACTAGAAGAATACATAGAAATGGAAAGTGCTTTTATTAAGCATTTAGCAGGTCTATTCACAAAAAAATACATTTCTGTCATAGATTTACAGCTGGCAACCGAATGCATTTTAGGTGAAGGCCTATTTTCTGATACTCGAAATAGGACTTGGAAAGCAATTCAACCAAAATGGAATGAATTTAAAAACATTGACCTCAAAATAAGTGCTTCAGATTCTGAAATCAATAACTTAATAACTCGTTATAAAACGAGCATTAAAGATGGAATAAATGCAATTGAGGATCAAGAATCAAAAAATGTGTTATCTGAGATAGTTGATCTCATAGATATTTACAACTTGAATGTCTTAAATACAGCAAGAAAGAAGCCAAAAGGAGCGATAGAGCGTTGTATAAATTTGACTGGATTATTTCTAACCTCCAGAGATGGAAAAATAGAAAATGTCTCAAAATGGCCCCCTGTGCCGGCTTTTATATCTAACGCCATAAATAAATGGAAAAAGGAAATGAAAGTTTATGACGCATTGATAATTAGAAAAGATAGTAAATCCCTGAAGACTAAGAGAGACCAAAAGATAATCGGAGCTTCAGGACATGTTATCTCCTTCGATCAAGTATCTTCAATCCCAGAATCGCTTGAAAAGAGAGCTCTTGATATGCCGGCCTTTTTCATTTATTTTCATAAAGAATCTGCTTCAAGAGTTCACAGTGTTGAGCTAAAGTCTTATAGAAAAAGATTTGGTCAGATATTAGCCGAAGAGATATTTCATCAATTAGTTAAATCCGAAGCAGTAAAATCGGGCTAAAATCCTTAGGTCGTTAATTTAGGTAGGGGCTTTGTTTAAAACAAAGCCTCTACTTTTATTTTGAAAATAACTAGGAGAATACAAAAATCATGCCAAGTCAACAAAAAAACAATAAACGCATTGACACAACAACGCGTAAAAATACAGACAAGGTTTCCGATGACAGTGGTTTTACATTAGAAGAATATTTTGCGTCTGTAAAAAAAGCGCGAAATGGATCTACTCCACCAAAGTATCAGCTTAAAAATCACTTATCTTGGTTAATAGAACAAGATGTTTTAAAGTGGGAACATGGAAAATATCAAATCAAGATTTAGATTTTAAAGATGATATTTTCATAGCTCAGATCTTTTTTTAAGGTCTAATCCTTTTTTTCAATAAACTCTAGTGCATTACAACCGCACAAAAAACTTTGTTTGTGCGGTTGTGTGTTGTCTTTTTTTTTACTTGGCTTAGTCTGTGTAGTTAACATCCCTGCATAAACTCCCACGCGCNNTAATCCAACATTCGCAAATGCGCGCTGCCCAGGTCGCGCACATGAATGTAATCGCGGATGCAGGTGCCATCGGGCGTGGGGTAATCTGTGCCAAAAATGCCAATGTTGGCGCGTTTGCCCTGCGCGGCCAGCAGCGTGAGCGGGATGAGATGCGTCTCTGGCGAGTGCCGCTCGCCCAGCCTGCCCCACGCGCCGCACGCGTTAAAGTAGCGCAGCACGCCCACGCGCAACCCATGAACCTTGTTGAACCAGCGCAGCATTTGCTCCACCATCAATTTTGTCTCGCCGTATAAATTGGCTGGCTCAATTTTGCTGGTCTCGCTCAGCGGGGCGTCGCTGGCGGCAAACACAGCGGCGGTGGATGAGAACACGAACCGCGATACGCCTTTTTGAACCGCCGCGTCGAGCAAGTTCAGCGTGTTGCTCACGTTGGCGCGAAGATATTTGGCGGGCATTTTCATGCTCTCGCCCGCCTCGATCAGCGCGGCAAAATGAAACACCGCCTCGGCTTTGCTGGCGTCCAGCGCGGCGCGAATGTCGTCAATCTGCGCCAAATCGCCATGAATAAACTGCGCCTTGGCTGGCACGGCATCGCGATGGCCCTTGCTCAGGTTGTCAAAAACAGTCACGCTGTGCCCCGCCTCAACCAGCATTTGCGAGGTCACACTGCCAATGTATCCGGCACCGCCGGCAACAAGAATGTTCATGGCCTTGATGATAGTGCAAAGCGCGTGGCGAGTGCAAAGTGCAAAGTGCAAAGTGAGCTGCCAGCGACTAACAACCAGCCACTAGCAACTAACTACTAGCCACCAACAACCACCCCGCCCCGCACGCTCAGCACTTGCGCTTGCTTCACAAAATCAGCGTCAAAGCGGTTCAGGTCGGTGGCGGTGATGAGGGTTTGATGGGTTGTCCCCAGCCGATGGAGCAGCGCGCGGCGGCGGTGCGGGTCAAGCTCGGCCAAAACCTCATCCAGCAAAATGATTGGCGGCTCGCCCATTTTTTCTCTCAACCAGGCAGCCTCGGCCATTTTGAGCGCCAGCACCGCCGTGCGCTGCTGGCCGCGGCTGCCAAACTCGCCCAGGTCAATGCCGTTCGCCACAAAACGAAAATCATCGCGGTGCGGGCCAACCAGCGTCATGCCCCGCGCCAGCTCGTCTTTGCGGCGGTCTTCCAGCGCGGCGCGGTAGGCCTTCACCAGCTCGGCTTTGCCAAACCCGCTGGCTGGCCGCGAGAGATCCAGCCCAATTTGAAACGCCTCGGTTTTGCTGGGCATGGCCGGGTCAAAATTGGGCTGGTAATGCACTTCCAAAAATTCCAGCGCGTTAGAAAGCTCGCGGTGGATGGGTTGGGCGAGCTGCGTGAGCGCCGCCACCACCTCGCGGCGTTTTGTGGCAATTTCCACACCCGCGGGCGCAAGCTGCTCATCCCAAATAATCAGTTCATCGGGGTCAATTCGGCGCTCATCGGCCTGCTTGAGCAAGGCATTGCGCTGAGCCAGCGCCTTGGTGTAGGTGTCCAGCGCCCGCATGTAATTTGCATCCACCTGAGATAACGCCGCATCCAAATATTCGCGGCGCAGGCTGGGCGCGCCGCCCACCAGGTCCACATCACCCGGCAAAAACAACACCGTGACCAGTTGCCCCACCAAATCCACCCCGCGCTTGGGCGCGTGGTCAATGCGAATGTCTTTTTTTAGCCGCGCCCCCTCGCCTTTTTGCAAATTCACCTGGATGGATTTTGCGCCATCGCGGCGCTGCACATCGGCCTTGAGCATGGCGAAGGGGTAAATCGCCTCCTCGCTCGCGCCCCAGCGAATCACCTGCGCATCGGCCCGCGTGTGCGGGGAGTGCGCCGTGCTCAGGTAGTAAATCGCCTCCAGCAAAGACGTTTTGCCCTGCGCGTTATCGCCCTGGATGATGGTGAGGCCGGGGGGTAAATCCAGCTCCAGCCGCGCATACAGCCGGAAGTTGGTGAGCGAGAGGTGATGTATGTGCATGACGCGGAGGTCATTTTAACAAGGCGCGGGTGGATAATAAAACCGATCATGTTCGCGAACATTCTTGCCTTCGTTCTCATCCTTTTTTGGATGGGGCTTCTGGCACTCGGTGTTTCTTTATTTCTTCACAAACACAGAATTTTGGGCCTTATTCTTGCGCTGGAAGGGATTTTGGCGGGCGCGGCGACGGCCTTCCTCGCCACGTTTCAGGTGGGCATTGGCGACACCATGCTGCGCATTCCGCTGGGGACGCTGGGCGTGATGGCGCTGGCGGCGGCGGGAATTGTGATTGCGGCCTCAAGAGCGCTCTGGCCGCTCCGCCCAACTTGTTGGGACGCGACCGGAGCGATGGCCGCGCTGGCGCTTCTCGCGCCCATCGCCAGCGCGGCGGGGCTGTATGGGCTGGTGTATCTCACCACGCCAGAGCGCGAGCGGGAGCGTGACGCGGACAAACGCGCCATCCACCTGCCCGCTGGGTTTAACGCAGAAATTTATTTACGCCCCTCCGATGCCGCGCCAATGGACAACCTGACCGCCATCACGTTTGCCAGCGATGGCTGGCTGTATGCCGCGGATATTAAAAGCGACATTTGGCGCGGCAAGCCAGACCCGGCCACAAACACCATCACCCGCATGACCAAATTTGCGGATGGCTTTACGCTGGCGGTGGGACTGCTTTGGCTAAACGATGAGCTATATGTGGCAAGTTCTGGCAAGGTGGAGGCCCTGCGTGACGCCAACGGCGATGGCGTGGCCGAGGCGCGGCGCACGGTGGCAAAAGACCTGCCCTCCATGATCCTTCAGCCGCATTCAAACAACGCGCTCACGCTGGGGCCAGATGGCCGGATTTATTTTGGCGTGGGCACATCCGAGCGGGTGAAAGAAACCAGCCCGCTCGGCTCGTCCATCCTCTCGGTCAGCCCGGATGGCGGCGATGTGAAAGTGTTTGCCCGCGGTTTTGGCAACCCGTTTAAGCTGGGGTTTAACGCGCGGGGCGATATGTTCACCGGCGACAATCAGCTCACCGCGCCGGATGGCACCGACCCCAACGACAAATTTAACGCCGTCAAACAGGGCGGGTATTACGGCTTTCCCATCGAGGGCGTCACCGCCACCCCCACCGAGCCGCTGGTGGCCTTCCCGCCGCACTCGGTGCCAACCGGCATGGCGTTTTATCAGGGCAAAACCTACCCGGCGGAGTATGTGGACAACGCCTTCCTCTCGCTTTGGAATCGCGGAGAGGTGGTGCGCATTGCGCTGACCCGCCAACCCGATGGCAGTTACACCGCCATCCCCACCCGCTTTGCCGATGGCTTTCTGTATCCCATTGACATCACCACCGGCCCAGACGGCAATTTGTATATTGCCGATTTTGGCACAACGGCGGTGTATCGCATCACGTATGGAGGGAAGTAATTACGAATTACACATTGCGAATTACAAATTCCCTCCCTGGCGTTTTTGCGCCCTTGCGAGGAATTTCTTTTTTTGCTGCTTTCCTGGTTTTGCTGATGGCGCTGGCGGCGTGCGGAAAACCCGCGCTGGTGGGCAACGCGGAGAACGGCAAAAAAATCTATTACGGCGATGTGGTTTTGCAAGGATCGCGCGGCGAGCTGTTCCCGTGCATTCGCTGCCACCCGGTGAACCCCGGCGAGAAGCCCAATTACCCGGTGGGGGTGAACATGGCGCATATTGCTCTCCGCGCAGGCGTCACGGCCAAAGATAAAACCGCCGAGGAATACCTGCGCGAATCTATTTTGAACCCAGATGCTTTTTTGGCGGGCAACTTTCAAGACGGCCTGATGAGCCGCGAATACGCCAAAGTCCTCACACCCCAACAAATAGAGGATTTAGTGGCGTATTTGATGACGTTGAAATAGCCAACGCGAAACTGCGATTTTGGACTCGCGTATTGTCACCTCGCCAAGTTGGGCAGATATACGTTGTAAATAAAATCCTGGTTGTTGCCCATGCCAACCACAGGCATGGGCGCATTGGCATTCTCAAATGTGCCATTGCCCAATTGGCCCGCGTAATTCCATCCCCAGCAGCTTACGTTGCCAGCTGTGCTGCGGGCGCACATGTGCGACCCTCCCGATGTGATCTGCGCCACATGAAAACTGTTTGGCAAGGAGACGGTCACCGGCGAAAGACTGTCTGCCCACGCGCCGTTGCCAAGCTGGCCGCGTTCGCCACCGCCCCAGCATTTCACTTTGCCGCTGTCTAGCCACGCGCAGGTGTGTTCTTTGCCCGCCGCCATGCTGCGCACGCGCCCGCCCAGACCCGTCACCGGCGCGGGCACGGCGCGGGCAGTCATAGTGCCATCTCCCAACTGACCGTGATTGTTGTTGCCCCAGCACCACGCCGTGCCCTGAGCCGTAATTGCGCAAGAGTGTTCCGTGCCCGCCGAAATTTGCGTAATGCCATCTGGCAGGCCGATCACGGGCAAAGGCACATTGCTTGTATCGCCGCTCAGGCCAATGCCAAGCTGGCCGTGATTGTTGCGCCCCCAGCATTTGACCGCGCTGTTCACCAATGCGCAGGCATGAAAATCTCCCAACGCCACTTGCTGCACACCGCTGGTCAGGCCAACCACTTGGGTGATGGAATACTCGTTTGTGTTTGTGTATGTGCCATTCCCCAGTTGGCCGTAGGCGTTCCACCCCCAGCACTCCAACCCATCGTCGTATATGCCGCAAGTTTGATTCAATCGCGCCACCATCATCATGCCACCCCAATGATATGGGGCTAGAAGTTGGCCAAATTGGTTGCGCCCCACGCAGTAATCGGTCCATCCGCTGCCAAAATGGGTATGGCCTGTGCATGTGTGCTCATACCCTGTCGCAGATGTTCCGTCATGACCCAGATAGCCCGTCGCTTCTCCTCTTACGGGAAATGGGTTGTTTTCTGTAAGATTATTTCCAAGCTGACCGTATGAATTTAATCCCCAACACCATTTCCGACCCCAGACGTTACCCAAATAGTAATAAGTGACTGTGCAAGTGTGATCTCCACTGCTCACCACATCATCGGCTTTCAAATTTGTGGCAGGGAAAATGCGAACAGAATACTCGCGGCTTGCGATTTGCCCTGTTTGGTCTTGCGCGGTCAACGTAAAGGTAAACACGCCGGATGTGCTTGGCTCATAACCAATCACAAAATGAGTTTCATCCCCGTAAACACGATCTACTCTGAGACTGGGTGGCAACACTCCGCTGGTTACTGTAAGCGAAATAGCCCCTGTCCCTCCAGTAACTGTGATCGTAGGATTTTTAAACAAACCAGGCAGGTAGTAATCCTCTCCCGCCATTCCATCTGGCAAAGTGGCTGGCTCAATTTGCAACCCATTTGGCGATAGAACATCTGCATAAAGGGAATGTGCCCCTGCGCCAAAGAGCATAAAGCAAACAGACAAAACCACAAAAAATCGGCTCAAGACTATTTTCATATTTCCTCCCGAATCGGCTTTGGGTATTCTAAGCCAGAGCTTCATCAAATTCCTGGCCGAACAAAATTTAATTTGTCATTCGTCATTTGCCATTCGTCATTGTTTTAGCTCATTTGTGCTACATTTGAGGGCGTGAGCAACGACCTGCAACTCAACCTGTTCGAGATGCCCGCGCCGTATTTGGCGCTGAGCGCGGAAACGGCCAACCCCGGCGCGCCCACGCGCCCGCGGCTGGCAGCCAGCGATGCGGATTTTGCAGAATTCATCACCCAGTTGGGCAACGCCAATTTTTTTGCCTTTGATACCGAGACGACCGGGCTGGATATGGCAAGCTGCGATCTGGTTGGCATCTCGGTGTGCATGGACGAAGGCGAAGGCTGGTATGTGCCGGTGGAGCATCCCAACGCCGAGGAGTGGTCGCTCAAACGCGGGTCGCGGGCATGGCTGGCGATGGCCGACGGGCTGGCGCGGCCCGGCGCAAAACGCGCCGCGCATAACGCCAAATTTGACCTGGGTGTGCTAAAACGAGCCGGATTACCCATCAACCAGCCGGTGTACGACACGCTGCTGGCCCAGTTTGCGCTAGAACCGCTGCGGCGCGGCAGCCTGGGGCTAAAGGCGCTGGGGCGGGAGCAGTTTGGCTGGCAAATGACCGAGATTGCCGAATTGATTGGGCATGGCGGCGCGGGCAAGACCCAGTTCACCATGCGCGATGTGCCGCTGGAGATCGCGGCGCGCTATGCCGCCGCCGATGCCGACGCCACCTTTCGCCTCGCGCAGGCGCAGCAACCGCGCCTCAAGGTGCTTGATTTGGAAAGGCTGCTTTACGAGGTTGAGTTTCCCCTCGTGCCGGTGCTGGCAGATATGGAGCTGACCGGCGTGGCAATTGACGCGCCGTATCTGGGGGCGCTCTCGGCGGAATTGGGCCGCCGCATGACCGCGCTGGAGAAGGAAATTTACGCCCAGGCCGGCAAACCCTTCAACGTGGGCAGCACCGAGCAGCTTGCCAACGTGCTTTACCGCGTGCTGGGTCTGCCCGTGCAAACCCGCTCGGATGGCGAACGGGTGACCACCAGCGCGTGGGCGCTGGAAGACTTGCGCGGCAAGCATCCCATCGTGCCGATGGTGCTGGAATACCGCGAACTTTCCAAACTCAAAGGCACGTATGCCGATGCCCTGCCCGCGCTGGTGAACCCGCGCACTGGCCGCGTACACACCACGTTTAATCAGGGGGTGGTCATCACCGGGCGGCTGTCTTCATCCAACCCAAATTTGCAAAACATCCCCATCGTTTCGGAGATGGGCCGCCGCGTGCGCAAAGCGTTTATTGCCCAGCCGGGCGGCGAAGTGCTGAGCGCAGACTACTCGCAGGTGGAGCTGCGCATTTTGGCGCATCTCGCCAACGACCCCATGCTGCGCGAGGCGTTTGAGCGCGATGAGGACATTCACAAATCCACCGCGGCGGCCATTTATAACGTGCCTTTGGCCGATGTGACCACCGAACAGCGCGGCTTTGCCAAACGGGTGAATTTTGGGATCGCATATGGCATGGGCGCGCGGTCATTGGCAGCCAGCGCAAACATGACCGAGCGCCAGGCCGAGCAGTTTATCGCCCAATATTTTCGCCGGTTTAGCCGGGTAAAAGCCTGGCTGGATGGAACCCGCCGCGAAATGAACATGCGGCACAGCGTGCAGACCATGTTTGGGCGCAGGCGGCCGTTTGATGATATGCGCGGCAAAAGCGTTGGCGAACGCAACCGCGCCGAGCGGCTTGCCATCAACCACCCGGTGCAGGGCACGGCGGCAGAGGTGATCAAAATCGCGATGGTCAAATTGCATTCGCGGTTAAACGCGGGCGGCTATGCCAGCCGGATCACCTTGCAAGTGCACGACGAGCTGGTGCTGGATGTGGCCCCCGGCGAGCTGGACGAGATGCGCCAGCTTGTGCGCGAGGAGATGGAGACCGCCGTGCCGCTTAGCGTGCGCCTAAAAGCCGAGGTGGCCGTTGGGCCAAATTGGGATGACGCGGAGTGACACGCGCCCGCAAACAAATGGGCAACTTGTTAATCAACGTGAATTCGGGATAACGACGGGTTAATCACTCTCACGGTGTAGCATGATGAGAAGTCGGACTGCTGCCGGGCAAGTTTTTGGCTTATCCAAACCTGAGCAGTCCGACTTCTTAAATGACGTCAATCAAACTCAAGCATCACAACCGTGCCGCGCCCAGGCAAGCCCGCCACGCTAAGCTGGCCGTTTAGCAAGGTGGCGCGTTCGCGCATGTTTTGCAAGCCGCGGCCAACCTGCCCAGTGGCTGGGATCTCGCCCTCGCCATCATCTTGAACGCGCAGTTGAAAGGCTCTTTCTGGTGGGGTGGCATAGTGCATTTCCACCTGCACCCGCGAAGCGTGGGCATGACGTTGCACATTGCTCAGCGCCTCGCGCAAAATCTGATGCACCTGCTTGATTTCATCGGCAGACATTGGGCGGATGGGTGAGCCAGAAGTGTGCCATTCGGTGGGCAGGCCAGTGCGCATCCTAAATTCGCCAACAATCTCAATCAGCTCCCGCGAAGGGTCGTCGTCGCTGGGCGCGCTGCGCAAGTCGTAAACCGCCTTGCGTATGTCTTCAACAACCTTTCCCAGCATGGCGCTGACAGAATCCAGCTGCGCGCTGGCATCAACAATCTGGCTTTTGCGCTCGGCCTCCGCCGCCTCATCTGGCGTGGGCATGGCGCAGGCAGATTGAATTGAAAGACGGGCATCCTCCAGCACCAGCCCAGAGGCGTAAATGGTTTGCAAGGTGCCATCATGCAAATCGCGGCTGATGCGCTGGCGTTCTTCGTTGAGGGATTGCTCCTGCTCCAGTTGTTTTTGAATGCGCGAAGTCTCGACCTGAAAGACCTCCAGAGCGCGAAAGAAGAAAACCAAAATCATGCCGCCAGAAAGGGCGCGCGCAAGGGAGATGGGAAAACCGGTGACCCCCAGAAAAAGATCCTCGTTCAATGTATTTGTGGGAAAAAAGGCATTGCGCGGGGCGAACAGGCCCTCAAACAAACCAAAAAGCAGGAAGCCAATTCCGGCAAACCGCAAATTATTGATCACCCCATCGTGGTCATACGGCCCAATCAACCCTCTGGCGCGGATGCGCAACCCCCAGGCGATCAAAAATGCGCTTGGAATGTAAATCAAATACCGCAGGGCGGCCTCCGAGTATTCGCCAGTAATTAGCCAAGACAGCACGCTGGCCGCCAGAGCAGCAATAAACCCTCCAATCAGCACAACCCCTCTGGGCCAGTGTGGTTTGATCAGGTGCATCCCGTAACTGAGTAGTGCACCCGAATTGATCACCAGCAGCGCGGCATGACCAAGTTCAAACGCGTCGGCAACCCGCGGGTTATCCAAAGAGTTAAAAAAAGGCAGAAAAATATCGCCCCATTCATGAAAGGCCTCGAAAAAGCCAAATACCGCCAGCAAAGGCAGCCCGGCGGCCAGCTCCAGCCGAGATTTCTGCCGCCATTGCAACATCATGATGGTGCCCAGCAAAAAGAACACCTGACCGTATAAAAACTGCAGAAGCAATCCAATAATTTCGGCCAGCGGGATGGGTGTGTGTCCTATTCCAACACTCATGTACCCTATAATACCCGTGTGGCGTCTTTGGATTACATCGCTGCTGTCGCCGCCGCCCTCGCTGCCATCTGCGCGGTTGTCACGCTTCTTGTCTCTTTGCTGGAGGCGTCTCGCGCCCAGCGCGCCGCATACTACGCTGTTCGTCGAGCAATGATGCAATCTGCCGCGCGAAAGGGTTTTGCGGGGCTGGCCTTGGCGGGCATTGCGGTTGGATTTGGCCTTACCGCGCTTTTGTTAAAGGCAGATGCCGCGCCGCCTATTGCGCCATCGCCCCCACCGCCCACAATGACGGTTTTGCCCACCCGGCCCGCGCCAACGGCCACGCCCAAGCCGATGAATACCGCCACGCCGCAGCCCACGCTTGTTTTGCCCACGTTCACGCCGTCCCCGGTTCCCATCACCCCAACCCCCGCGCCCATCACCACCGAGCCGCTGCTGACGCTGCGCGTGATCAGCCCCAAAATTACGGCCTCTGGCGAGCCGCTGGGCGCGGCGACGGAATTTACGCAGCCCACAAAAACCATCTACATTTTTTACGAGTATAAAAATTTGCCGCCCGCGCAAACCCTGGTGCATGAGTGGTTCCGGGGCGGGGCGTCGCAATACCGCGCCAGTGAGCTGCTCAAGTTCAGCGGCGATGGCATCGCGTATGTGGCGTGGGTCTCGCCACAAAATATTTCTGGTGGGTTGTATGAAGTGCGCTTTACGTTGAACAACAAGCGCATGTTTGTGGCTAATTTCTCGGCGCGGCAATAGCTGGGCGCTTAACCTCGCGGGATGGCCTATGCAAATTTGGAAAACCGTGGCATCGCAGGCCAACCCGCGAGGTTGTCATTTGTCCTGGTCTTGCAATTCAACTTCTAATCGCCACGCGCCGTCAGACAGATTCATAAATCCCATCGGATATGTTTTCAACTGCCCGGTCTTAATTGTGTAAATGCCCAGCTTGGGCAAATCAAGGCCGCCATCCTCCGCCAAAATCACCGCGATGCGCGCGCTGTCTGCGCTCCACGAATTGCGCAAAGGCAGGGCGTAAAAATCAAGCTGGCGAACAAGGTTGTTGTTTTGGGTATCAATCAAAAGCACACCAGCCAAGCCCACTTTTGCAAGGATATATCGCCCATCTGGCGACCACTGAATGCGCTCCAAGTCGGGGGTGTTGATCTCAACGGTTTGCTCCGCCCCTGTGCGGAGATTGGCGATATGCAATGTTGTGTGATTGCTTGGCGTGAGGATAGGGACAAATGCCACGCGGGTTAAATCGCGCGAGATGGCTGCGCCATACGCAAACCACTTTTTCAATGTTTCTGGCGGCGCGTTCGGCAAAGTGTATGGCTTTACGCCTTCTGCGCCAGTTGAGTCCACCGCCAGAAGTTCATTTCCAGACCAAAACAAAAGTTGTTGCCCGTTCTGCGTCCATCCCAAAATTTGGATGCGTGCGGCGGATGATGACACCACCCGCGCGATGCGCTTTTCGGTGTCGGCCAAAACCAACTGGCTTGCGAGGCAACCGTACATGGGCGAGGCAAGCACGAGCGCCATCTTTTTGGCATCTGGCGACCAAAACGGCTGCTCAGGTGAAAGCCCTCCTGCCACCCAACTCTCAAAAACTAAATTGGTCATGCCACTTTTTAGATCGAAAACGTAAAGACCTGTTTGGTTGGTGATGGCAACCAAATCCCCATCGCTTGGAATTGGGGCAAGGGTTATTTGCCGAGGCGCCAGAGTTAAATCAGGGCAGTTTATTGCGCTGGGCGCAACCGGCTCATCAGTCGGTTGCGGTGTCCAGGTGGGCAACACTTTTACTTCTGCGCCGCTGGGCGATGGCGCTTGAGTTGGCGCAGGTTCGTGCGTGGGCGCAGGCGTAACGTTGGCGGGCGCGCACGCGGCCAGCGCGAGGGCCATCAGCACAACCAATGATTTTTTGGTTTTCATTTTGTTTAAAACAACCCTTACGGTGAATTCACAATCCACGCATTCATAATGCCTATGTAGCCATTGCTTTGCCGTGTCGCCAAAAAAGCGCCGTTGATGATGGGGACATCCATCACGTTGTCATCGCCCCACAAAACTTGTATATGATCTCCGTGGCTTGCCACCCCAAACACAACAGATTCGCCATCTCTGTTGCCACCGCCAACAACCAAACTTTGGGCAGGGTCATTGCAAACTATAAAAGTTGAGGTGACACGCCAGCCGGTACCTTGTATGACAAGCGCTGGCTCCACCCAGCTTAATCCCGCGCAATGGCTGTTGCTGTCAGCGGCGGGTGTGTTTGTCCACTCATACATTACCCATTTGGCGTTGCCTCGATCAATTTCGTTTCGCACACGCAGCGACCCACTTTGGTAACTTTGCTGAGGTATGCCAACCCCGGCGCTGTCTAACAGCGCAGACTCAACGGTTGGGCTGGCGGGTAGGGGCGCGAATATCACATAAAGGGCAAACCAGAAAAAAATAGCGGACAGCAGGTAGGCCGCGTACTGGCTCTGAAAAAATCGGACGAGCGTTGCGCCACCAAGCACCAAGGCGGCAATCCCCTCTGGAATCAAAAGAGCAAGAAATAGTGTAAATCCCAAATATGAATCAGAAATAACATTTGATACAGCGACAAGTCGGGAAACGCTGATAACGACCAAAAGCGCGAATGTTGCAATGATGAAATGGCTAGGCGGGTGTTCTTCAATCGCTAGTTTTAGCACCGGGACTAAAATAATGAGCCACGCAAGAATGTACAATAAAAATACCGCAAAGAAAGCCACGCCCCCGTTAAAAAGAGCCACGCCGAACAAGCCCAAAGCCACACTCAACCCAAACCAGCGGTTTTTTGTCGTCAAAAACCCGATGATTCCAATTAAAGTTGCAAGAAAACTTGCCAGAACACCGACAAGAAAGAGCGCCAACCCCGTTGTTTCAGGTATCTCATACAGATGGCCGTCGCGCAGCGCCATGAGCGCAACAGCCAAAATAACGCCAACCACGCCAAACAAGACGGGGCCAGCCGCGCCAGCAAGCTTTTTTCGCAGGCCATACACGCCAAGCGCCGCACCAATTACAAGAACGGTTGCGGCCAGAAAAATAACAACCAGACTGTTCATTCGATTTCCTCCCAAGGCATTCTTTGCATTCTAATGGTCGCCTCGCACGCGCGGCGCGGCCAGAGCGCAGGCGTTAAACTTGGCTGCAATGGCAGACACACGCCCACCCGCATTAAAAATTGACTCGCGGCGGAACTTCACCGCTTTTACGCTCGACATCATGTTGTTCATGGTGGGGCTGAACTTTTTGCCCACCGCCACCGTGCTGGTGGGGTTTGCCAACCGCCTCACAGATAACCCGGTTCTCATCGGCATTGTGGGCATGGCGTGGGCGGCCTCGTGGTATTTGCCGCAGCTCATCGCGGCGCGCATTGTGCATGGCAAGCACAAGCAAAAGCCGTATCTCATTTGGCCCAGCCTGATTGGCCGCCAAATGTTCTTTATTCTGGCCGCGTGGGTGTTTCTCACCAACGCTGCGCAGCCGCTGCTCACCATTTGGATCATGGTGGCGTGCATCGTGTTCTTCAATATTTGCGATGCGCTGGCGGGCGTGTCATGGTTCGACATGCTCAGCCGCGCCCTCTCGCCCAGGCTGCGCGGGCGGGTGGTCGCCATCGGCCAGTTTGCAGGCTCAATTTTGGGGCTGGGCGTAGGGGTGGTGGTGCAGCGGGTGCTTGCGCCAGATGGGTTGCCGTTTCCACAAAATTACGCCTTCATCTTTGCGTGCGGGTGGATATTTTTTAACTTCTCGCTCATCGCCGTTTTGCTTTTGCAAGAGCTGCCCATGAGCGAAGAGCAGCGCCAAACCGCCAACGAGCATGGGTTTGGCAAGCACCTCCGCGAGTCGCTCACAGATGACCCGCTCGTCCGCCAGACCCTCATCGCCCGCGGGCTAACCAGCCTGGAGGCGATGGCCGCCGCGTTTTACCTGGTGTTCATCACCAACCAGCTTGGGCTGACCGATGAATCGGTGGGCACGTTTACGATTGCGGCCATCGTGGGCGGGGGCGTGGGCATCGCGCTGTTCGGGGCGGTCTCGGAGCGGGTGGGCACGCGGCGCGTGGCGCAAATGGCTTCGGCGTTGCAATTTCTCAACCCGCTGATGGCGCTCGCGGTGGCTTTGTTTCCATCGGTGGCGGGCGTGCAAATTGCAGGAACAAGCCTCGCGTTTATCATTTTTATCATCATCATGGCGGCCAACGGGGCCATTGGGCACTCGCTGGTGCTGGGCTTTCTGGGCTATCTCATGGATATCGCGCCAGAGAGCCGCCGCGCCATTTACGTGGGCATCATGAACACAATGGGCGGGGTGATTGCCCTCGCGCCGCTCGTTGGCGGCATCATCATTGAGGTGGTGAGCAAGGTTGCGCCCACACATGTGGCCTACGCGGTTGTGTTTGGCCTCGTCGCCATCTGCACCGGGGTGGGGTTTGTGTTGTCTTTGCGTCTGCCAACGCGAGAAACGCGGCAGAGCTGACAAATTTTAAGGAGCAATCATGCAATTAAAAGACAAAACGGCATTGGTCACCGGCTCGGCAAGCGGGATTGGCCTTGCCATTGCCCAAAAATTTGCCGCCGAGGGCGCGCGTGTCATTTTGCATGATGTATCGCCTGGGGTCAACGCCGAGGCGAAAGCCATCGGCCAAACTGCTTTGGTGGCCGATCTTGCCAGCCCGCAGGCTGTGCGCGACTTGGCCGCGCAGGCGCTTGAGGCGTGCAATGGCCGTGTGGATATTCTGGTGAATAACGCAGGTTTTCAAAGCATTTTTGCGGTGGAGGATTTCCCCGAAGAGCGCTGGATGCAAATGATTCAGGTGATGCTGATCGCGCCGTTTCAACTCATCAAGCACACCCTTCCGGCCATGAAACAAAACAAGTGGGGGCGCATCATCAATGTGAGCAGTCTGCACGGCGTGGTCGCCTCTCCATTTAAGAGCGCGTATATCAGCGCAAAGCACGCCATGATTGGTTTGACCAAAACTGTGGCGCTGGAAGCAGGCGAATTTGGCGTGACCGTGAATGCCATTTGCCCGGCGTATGTGCGCACCCCGCTGGTAGATAAACAAATTGCAGATCAGGCGAGCACACAAGGCATATCCGAAAACGAGGTGATTGAGAAAATCATGCTCGCCCCGGCGGCCATCAAACGGCTGATTGAGCCTGATGAAATTGCCGAGTTTGCCCTGTATTTAGCAAGCGATAAAGCGGCGGTTATCACCGGCGCATCTCACTTGCTTGATCTCGGCTGGACGGCGCGCTGATTTTGCCTGTGATAATATGCGAAAATCAGGTCGAGCTTGATACATCATGCTTGAAAAATATTTACCGATAGCTATTCTTTTCATTCTGGCTACCGGCCTTGCGGGGCTGGTGGTTTTGATCTCGATTTTGTTTGGGCCGCGCAAGCGCAGCCAAAAACAAGCCAAAATTGTGCCGTATGAAAGCGGCATGACAGCCATTGGCCCCGGCCAGCGCCGTTTCCCGGTGCGGTTTTATCTGGTGGCGGTGCTGTTTATTTTGTTTGATCTGGAGATCGTGTTCTTCTATCCCTGGGCGGTGGCCTTTCGTGAGCTTGGCGCGGGCGGGTTGATTTCCATGCTGAGCTTCATGGGCATTTTGCTGGTTGGCTTTATTTGGGTGTGGAAAAAAGGCGCGCTGGAATGGGAGAAAATGGATAAGTGAGTTTGAAAGTTCAAACGCTCGCGGGTTGGCAAATTCAACTTTCGGGTTTTGAAGCTTTTAATCTGAGAATTAAAAATGGGCGTAGAACAAAAACTTGGGGATATGGGCGTGGTCACCACCACGCTGGAGAAGGCCGTTGGCTGGGCGCGCAGCAACGCGGTGTGGCCGCTGCTGTTTGGTCTGGCTTGCTGCGCCATCGAGATGATGAGCACCGAAGCCCCGCGCTACGATATGTCTCGGTTTGGGATGGAGCTGATGCGAGCCAGCCCGCGCCAGAGCGATTTGATGATTGTGGCTGGGCGCGTGAGCCGCAAAATGGCCCCCGTGCTGCGCAATTTGTATGACCAAATGCCAGAGCCAAAATGGGTGATCGCGATGGGCGATTGCGCCTCGTGCGGCGGCGTGTTTAACAAC